>Ga0209092_10003118_pt1 | contig 14661 bp, 4 predicted proteins | sample FraStrMetagenome_FD_187446 | JGI IMG/M metagenome (GOLD analysis project Ga0209092, IMG submission 187446) | Marine eukaryotic phytoplankton communities from Arctic Ocean - Fram Strait ARC3M Metagenome (SPAdes) (version 2) | ecosystem: Environmental > Aquatic > Marine > Oceanic | place: Fram...
TTTACGTCACGACAGGCTCGATGGCGTGAAAGAGCTGTTGGCCGCGGCCTGCCGCGACCCGCAGAGCCCTCGGGTCGCATTCCTGCTCGAGCTGCACTCCAGCGCCCTGCAGGACATTGCGAGCACCGCTGTCGACGCCGCGAGCGGCGCGTTTGCGGCGCTGATGATTGGCGACAGCGCCCGCATCCTCCGCAGTGGGCCCCTGTCCGGTTCGATTCGGGAGCATCCCGTCTTGAGCTTGCTGCCCTCCCTGCTCGTCGCCCTCGGCAAGCTCTCGACCCCGCCGGCGGTCCTGATCTCCACGCTGCCGCCGCTGCTGCAAGCGCTCGAGAGGGCTGCGCCATCTTGCGACGCCGCGACACAGCACGCGGCTGCGCTCCACGAGACAGCGGCAACCGCAAGCGCGCAGCCGGCGGCCGGGCAGATGCGCGTCGTCTTCGATGGGAACGGGGTGGCTCAGCGCATCGTCGTTTGGCCGGGCGCTTCGCGTGTGTTCATCGACGTCCCCGTGACGGAGGCGGGTGAGCCCTATTGGTCAGCGTGGGCAGCCCCTGGCGACACGCCCGCCCGGTCAACGCTCAAGGTTGAGACGGCCAAGAAAGGCGCGCCCCTGGGTGATGTGGAGGGGTTCGAGGGGGCCTGGGAGGTTGCATCCGACGACAGCCTCGCCGAGGGGAAGCTATTGACGCGGCACCGCTATGTTTGCGCTGATCAACCGGCGCCCGGCCCCGCCGAGATGCGGAGCATCAGCCACGGCGACTTTGTCCGCCTCAGCTCGCGGTCTCGCGCGGCCTACGTGCAAATCCCGGTGAGGATCCGGCGAGTTGAATTTGACGCGCGCGCCGTGCGGCTGACGCTCCAGCCGCCGAGCGACGGGCTTCTTCAGGCACCGGTGGTGTGGGTCGGCGCGGAGCTCACCTTGAAAGGCGGCGAAGTGCACGAGGTGATGAGGCTCGGCGCGGAGCTTCTCGCTCGCACTTGCGCGTCGGCTCTGGCAGCCGTCTCGTCTCGCGACGCCGGGCTGAGTGAGGCGAGCCGGGGCTGCCTCGCAGGGAGCATGTGCCGGGGGGGCATCTCGAGGCACGCGGTGCGAGATGCCAAGGCGGCAGGCGCGTCTGCCGTGTGGCCGCTGAGGCGCACGACCTCCGCAGACCCGCACGCGAGAGCCAAGCCGGCGGGCGATCGCGACCACGTCTTGACGCGCATGAAGTCGGATCAGCCAAACTTGGGCTCGCCGTTCCTCACGGCGGAGGGCGTCGTGTCGGAGGACGCCGCCGATGCCTTCCTCGCGGCGCTCCGTGACGTCCCTGCGGACCGCCAGAGCTCGGCGGCGCTTCTGCACGCGCGGTTGAGCGCCGAACTCAAGCCGTGCGGCGGCGACGACGATGGCCCGTCTGCACGCCTCGAGAGGTACGTCGTGTGCGCGCTCCTCCGCCACCACGATCTCGTCGCGGAAGCGACAGCGACGGCGGCCTCTGGCATCCCCGCCTCGCCGTCGCTGCAGTTGATCTGGACCGCTGCGCGGAAGGTCCGGCGCTGGTCGCAAAAGCAGGTGCAGCTCGGCGACCTGGAGGCTAGCGACGAGGACGCGCTGGGGGGCGCTGTCGTCGAGACGTCGCCCGAGACGAGCGAGTTCTCGGAAGCTGTGCGTCGCGCGCAGCGGGAGCAGGCCGTGTGTGTCCCGCTGATGCAGCGAGTCGCCTTCTTGCTGCACGAGCTGGCCCCCGCGAGCAGCGGGCGGGCGGTGGAGGAGGTGCTGGTGCGGCAGCGCACCACGTCGGACGCCGGAAGCCTTGCGAGCCCCATCCGGGGGCGGCTCTCGTCGCAGAGCAACGACAGCTCAATCAGCCGCATGGCTTCGTCCCGCTTCCGGACTGACGGTGCGGGCAGCCTCGATGGCAAATGGGAGGGCGCCGCCAAGCTCGCCCGTTCCCTCGAGAAGCGCGCAAAGCGGCTCCGGCGCGGCACGCTGCGAGGCCGGCTCGAGTGGTCGGCCAAGTACGGGCCGCTGACGTCCGAGCTTCTCGACTTCATCGAGCCCGGGGTGCGCGAGGTCGCCCGGCCAACGGCGGCCGGGCTCCTCGAGCTCAAGGACGAGATGGACCGACGGGCGCGAGCGGTGGCGCTCGGCCGGAACGCGCTCTCATGCCTAGCCGCCGCCGTGTCGAGCTCCGTGGCCACCCTCCGCCTCGCGGCGCTGTCTGTGCTCGCGCGGCGCCCAGCAGTGCTGCGCCCGGAGCCGAGCGAGCTGCACGGCTGCGGACACGACATCGAGACGAGCTTCACCGAGACGCTGCATGCACTTCTCACACGGCTCGCCGGGCTGCTGGCGTCCCCCTCGCGGCTGACCGCTGAGGAGGACCTCGTCTTGAGGGTGCTGTCCATGCCGCTCGCTGCGATCGACATGCCGTGGCTGGAGCGGACCCGGCTGCTTGTCACGGTGCAGGCGTCCGCGCACAGGCGCCCGTTGGGCTTCGGCCGGCAGACGCTCTACGCTCTGTTGTTCAGCGCCGTCGCTGCTTGCGTAAGCGCGGGCACCGAGCCGTGGCTCTGGGTCGTCGAGACCCTCGTCGTTGAGCTTTCCGAGCCGCGACTCCCTCCAAAGCTGCGGCTGCGGCTCCTGCAGCTGCTGGTGCTGTTGCTACCTTCGGCCGACCAGCCGCCGCCGCGCGCGGAGGTCAGCCGTTTGGCGACGCCGACTTTGATCGCTCTGCTGTGGCAGTTGCCACGCGACGACCCGTCCGTCGTGCTCTGCCTCCGCTTGCTGGGCCGGCTGCTACGGAGCAGGCACGACGCCTCGGAGGAGCTGGGTGGCAAGGTGCTAGACGAGATTGGGGCATGGCTCTGGCGTCCTGCTGGCGCCTTGCTCGACCCGGCCGCGCCGCAGCCTGTCGCTGCAGGACCCAGCGAGACGGGCCGCTGGGGCGTGCGATCACAGGTGCTGAGACCGACGCCTGTGCGCGGGGTGCTACTCCTGCAGAACGAGCGCCCGCGCCACCCGTCGAAGGCGGCCAGCGCGGCGCCGGCCTCGACGGCGCTGCAGGTGTCTGTGAGCGTGGCGTTGCTCGAGGACGTCTCGAGCGTCGCGGCGTACTACCTCCCTTCGAATAGCTCGCCTTCCCTCGTCCAGGGCGTCGTCACGAAGCTGGGCTCTGGACGTGCCGCGGACGTGACGCAGGCGTTGCAAGCCATGGCACCGGCCGGGGCCACGGTCGAGGGCGGCTGCATCCGAGTGAGCACTTCCGATCCTGCGCTGGCGGTCTTCCTCGCGCTGCAGGGAGGGCCGCTCCTTGGGGGAGGCACGACGGCGTGGACGAATCTCGGCCAAGTCGCCGATGCTCCGTGGGCGGACGACGCCGCCTCCCGCTTCTGCGAGGTGTACTGCAACAGCGAGCGGAGCGTGCTCAGCAACGGCGGCTGCAACTCCCGCTTTGTGGCCGATGGGACTCGGCTGGTCGAGAAAGCCATCGCTCCCAACTCGGGTGCGTCTCCCCGACGCACACACCATTCCCTCCCCCTGCCCCCGCCCTGCACCCTTTGCACCCTGGAGCGTCTCCTCCCCTCGCAGGCGTCTGGATCGCCGAGTTCGAGTGCGTGGACGTGACCAATGTGGACGGCGCCTACCTCGGCGTCGTGCACGCCAGCACCCTCGTGGCGCCAGAGCACCGCACAGCTTCCAATCTTCCGAGCCTTGGTGCCTACCCAGGCGACCACGCGCAGGGAGACGGGTGGAGCTGGGGATGGCGGGCACGGGGGGATGTCCTCTTCAACAAGCACCGCCTGGAGAGCGCCGGCGATGTCACGGGCCACGAGCTCCTCTGGGGGAAAGGCGACGTGCTTGCTCTCGTCGTCGACACCGACGAGGGCACCATCACGCCGGCAAAGCCGCCTGGCGGCGGCGCACCTCCGATGCCGGTCGGAGTGCCGTTCAAGTACCCAAGCGTGGCCGGCAGTTGCGCTCTCTACTTTGCGGCGGGGAGGCACCACGGCACCTTCGAGGTGCAGCTGCTGTCGGTATCGCCCGCGAGCTATGGCGGCGAGGCAGCGTGGCTGGCAAAGGCCGTACTCAGCGAGGCGCCGGCGAGCGCGGAAGGAGGGGCGAGAGCCCCCGCTGCTGCGGCCCTGCCGACGTTTGGGAGCGCCGTGCGCTGTGAGCCCATGCCGACGCTCGACGGTTCCGCATGGCGAGCCGAGGCTGTCACCCTGATGCGGCAGCTGATGTCTGGCGATGACGACCCGACGGCCGCTAGTGCTTCCGGCGCCCGCAGCTCGATCGAGGCTGCCCTCGAGGCTGCGGGCACCGAGAATCCAGGGACGACGGAGCTGGCGCGTGCTCTTGGCGCCTTGTACACCCTCGCCGCGCGGGAGGACTTGCCGCGCGTTGGCGCGCTCGCCCGCCTCGGCGCGAGTGCGAGCAAGCACGTCCCCTTCCACGTGCTCGAGGGCAGTACCGAGCGGGCCAGGACCAGCGTCGCCAGGTTCACCCCGAACGTCGCCGGGGGCCTCGAGCTCGAGCTAAAGACGGTGAGCTCGTCGGAGCTTCACCTCGAGCTTCCAAGGCCACCTCTGCCCGCTTGCCCGCAGATCATCAGCGCAGTGGAGCAGGCCTTGCGGCGCCACTTGCCGCGGTGCGGCCTCGTCGGTGCCAGCAAAGCCACCTCGCACGCGTCGCTTGCCGTCGCCACCCTCGCGATGGCGGCTGTCGAGTCGCTCCTCAGCTGCGGCGCTTTGCAGCACTCAGAGGTGCCTCCGGCCCTCGCAGAGCAGGCCCTCTCGTTGTGCGCCGCACCCCTGCCCCCAGCACCGTCGGCAAAGGACGGTCGCTGGCTTGGGCGCGCACAGCTGTGGCACGGCGTGGTGCAGCGGAATCAGAGCCTTCCCGTAGCCGCACCCCCACTGTGCGTGTCGCTTCTCGATGCTTCGTTGACGACCGATGCGGCGGCCACCGCTTTTGGCGCGCGCGGTCCGAGCCAAAACGGCGGGCTGCGCCACAAGACCATGTTTTCCTCACGGCAGTACTTGGAGTACGCGTCGAGCATCATGGCGCAGCACGGAGGCTTTGTGGGCTCACGCGTGCGGTTTGTGGCGGCGGCGGGCTTCTGCGGCGCCGAGCCGGGGATGGAGGGTCGCATCTCGTCGTTCGACACCATTACTAGCTTTCGCGTCGTCTTCCCCTCGGCGCGAGGGCCTCCGGGAGGGATCTTTCTGTCGATGGAGCAGTGCGTCTTGCTCCAGACTGCGGACGGCTTGGTTTCCCTTCCGGAGGAGCCCCGGCGCTCTACCGCACACCACGGCAACGGGGTCCAAGGTGTCGCCGTCAGCTCGCCACCGACCCTCGCGGGTGCGTTGCGCGACGCGGACGCAGGGGCGGGGTTGGAGGACGGCGCAGGCCTGTTGGACGGGCTGCGGCAGACCGTGCTTCACGTGCCTGAGCTCGGAGCTTGTCGTGGTCACGTATTGTTCAGCCCGGGCTTCGCCCCCGCGCTTGCTGTGAGAGCGCCGAGCACACCTCGCCGCGTCTCGACGTCCTCCACAAGCCCCAACCTGGACCGGCTGCGAGACGCGAGCTGCGCGTTTGTGGTCTTTGGTGCCGGCAACCCGGCGTTCAACGGCGAGTTCGTGCAGGCCGCGCCGCGATCGGATGGCGAGGTCAGCTTCCGCCGCGTGAGTGCCGCCGGTGGGCCCACAGTCACCGTGGACCGCTTCAACGGCATGTGGTACATGTGCAAGGAGCACGAGATTGGCTCGTGGCACTATGCGACGAGGCAGATGCAGCGCGGCGTAAACTACCCCGATCGGCCCCCCACAGGCCCGTGGAGAGTCTGCCCGAACCCGAGAGACTCCAGGTCGGGCTTCTCCTTTGGCAGCTCGGCACCCGTCAGCACGGAGTGGCGGGTCGCAAGGGGGCCGGCGCCTCGGCTGATCTACCCCGGGGCGTGTCCGTCCGGCCATGCCCTGGCCCAGTTCACGTACCCGAGCACAGGGCGCAACACGTGCGAGGTTTGCGAGAGCGACAAAGAGGCCAACACCGTGGCGTTCGGCTGCCGGAGGTGCGACTGGGACGTGTGCGAGGACTGCTTCCGCTCGGCGGTCGCTTGCCTGCGCCCCACCGCCGAGGCGCAGCGCCAGCCTTCTTGCCCTCAGCCAGCGGGCGAGTCCACGCCCATGGTCGAGGGCTTGCGAGTCTTGTGCGACTCTGCGAGCTTGGTGGCCATCGGGGCCGAGGGGAACGGGGCCGCCCCGAGCGGTGCCGTCATCGCGCTCTTGGAACGTGCGGAGCAGATGGCCGACCTTCGCTCGTGGCTCGCACAGGCCACGGGTGCTCACATCTCGGCGGTGGTGGTGCCGCAGCGAGTGTGCTCGAAGGCGTGCGCTGCATCGGCGCGCTGGCGGTCCGACCTCGCGGATGCGGCGCTGGGAAGGAGCGTTGTTGTGATCAGTGATCAGTCCGCTGCACAGCTGCGGTGGGCTCTGGCGCAGCGTAGCGGGGTGTGGAGCACGGCTCTTGTGTGCCCTCCTCCCGCACGACGAGGCGGCTCCTCCGTGAGCGAGGAGCCCGTGCGGGCAGTCGGCGAGATGCTGCAGCGACTCGCAGCGGAGCCGTCGATGGAGGACCTCGGCATGGGCGAGGACCCGACTCCGACCAACCGCATTCCTTGGGCCGTCGCCACCCTCGTCCGCCTGCTCGGCGAGCGGCTGGGGCCGGTCGCAAGCGCGGCAGCGGCGCAGCTCGGGGCGCTGAGCAGCTGGCCTCGTGAGGACGCCGAGGCGTCGGAGACGGAGGGCGAGGTCAAGCCGCAGAACATCGAGAGCTCGTCCGAGACGCGCGCACAGGCGGCGTCCTGCTTGTTCGACGGCCGCAAGAGCACCTACTGGGAGAGTGATCTCCGCGGGGGCACCAAGCCGCATTGGGTCGCCTTCAATGGGTGGGAAGGCCGGCTCACCGAGCTCTCCATCTACCTCAAGGACCACGACTCGTACAGCCCGAGGAGGCTGCGGGTCAAGGTCAAGCGGCTCGCGGGGTCGCGGAGCGGCGCCATCTGGGTAGCAACGCGCGCGGGGTCGGTCGAGCTCCCTCGCCCGCGCTCCTCGATGTGGCATCCGCTGCTGCGCGGCGACGAGCTTAAAGACGTCGTCGCCATCAAGCTGGAGGTGCACGCCAACCACCAGAACGGCATCGACTGCCGCATCAACGCCCTCCGCTTGATCGCTCGCGCCGAACGCTCCGGCTCAGCCGCCGTCCCGCACCACTGGCACTCGCTCTCGTCCGCCGAGTCGCTCGGGGACGTGCAGCAAGCCCTTTGCCGCCACGCGCTCGGCGACGAGGACGCGACGTGCCGTCTGGGCAGGATGATGGCCAACGAGGGCACGCAGCGCGCCGCGTACGTCCTGCTCCTCAACTACCTCGCCTCGCTTCCGACCGCTCCGGTGTCCGCCAAGCTGGAGAGGGCGTGCCGAGGCGCGGAGTGGCGGCACGGGGAGTCCGCTCAGCGGCAGCGGCTCAAGGCCGAGTCGCGCCCCCGGCCTCCTCCTCGGCGGCCGTCCGGACTGGTCGCAGCAGCTGCCGCAGCGGAGAGACAGCTGGCTGCGGCCAGCATGCGAGGGTCAGCTCACGAGGCCGGCCGCGGTGGGAGCGATCGGGCGCCGCCGCCATTCCTGCTGCCGCAGAGTCTCGCAGAGACGAGCATCGAGAACGAGAACGCCGGTGGCGTCGGCAGGGGCGGCCCGGATCCTGAGGTGCAAGCTCCGCTGGCGCAGCTGCGGCACGTGCTCCTTCGCAGCTCGCTGCTGCAGCTCTTCGTGGCGACGATGGGCGCACTCCCGTCCGGTCCGGCCCGCGTGCGCATCCGTGTCGCCGCGTCGGCGCAGGGCGGGGGCACGGTGGCGAGCCAGCTCGACGTGAAGTGCGCGGCGAGGGCCGGACTCGCCGAGCATCTTGGTGCTGCCCTCGGTGGCGGACAACGCAGCCGTGGGGGCGGCGGCGCGGAGTTCGCGGCCTCACTCCTGCTTGCCGCCTCGTCATCCTATGGGCCGCTCCGTCAGGAAGGGTACTGGCCGGGCCTGCAGCCAGCTGCGACGGTGACGGACGCATCGCAGCTAGCAGCTCTCGACTTGCTCACAATGCACGACGGTGCGGCGGAGCCCTTTGCCAACGCGCAGCGCAAGGCGCGGCCGCTGTCCAAGGAGTCGCCGCTTTGCCGCAGCAGCACGTCGTACTACTACTTCACCTTGCCCCGAAGTATCGGGCGCGTCGCGAGGGAGCAGGTTGCGCATGAGCGGCGGGCGCGGCGGGCGCTCGCCGACAGCAGCAGGTGCTCGTTTGCGCGCCTTGTGGCGGACTCCGGGTCGCCGCAGAGGTTCGACAGCACTTTGCGCTTCGAGGGCGACGCTCAGATGCGGCTGCCTGCGGCGCAGCACCTGTTCGAGCACTTGCGCTGCCTGCTGGTGCAGAGCAGCCACTGGGTCGCCGCCGAGCTCGTGCTCGACTCGTCGCTTGCGCCTTCCGCCCTCGCTTGCTTTGACGACATCGCGGGGCGCGCCGGCGGCCATCCGGTGGATTTGCTCCACCGGCTCCTCCTCACCTCGGGCCCGATCACAGCCCGCCGGCTGTGCGAGTACAGCCTCGCGACGCCGGACGGCGCGGAGCGGATGACCGCGCTCGCGCAGTGCCTCCTGCTCGGCGAGCTGCCTTCCCTCTCCCAGGCGAGTGTCCACGCGCCGGCCGAACGCCTGAACGAGCGGCCCGCTCCGCCGGCCCTCGTGGCCAACGGAGCGCTCCAGTGTCCCGCCTCGTTTGAGCTGGCGGAGCCCCGCGCCCTCAGCAGCGCTGTGAGTGCGAGCGGCGGCGCACGCGCGGCGGGCGCGCGGGTGCGAGCGAGCGCCGAGGTCTCGTCCATCTTCCACTTTGGCGCTTGGCTGCTCATGCGGTGCACGTCGGGGACTGGCGAGGGCGCATCGACCAGCTTCCAGCTCACGCATGCCACCTTCGAGCTGCTCTGCGCGCTTCTTGGGTGCTCGGCGAGCCTCAGTCAGGTGGTCCCAGCCTTGACGGGCGCCGCGGATTGCCTGGCCGCCTTGGACTGCCTGCACGAGGCGCTGCGGGCGTGTCCGTCCGCGTGTGACGCCGGCGGGCGGGGAGTGCTCAGCCTGCGCTTCTCGCAGCTGCCGGCGCCACCATGCGGACCATCCTCCCTCATGATGCTGCCCGCGCAGTCGTCTCGCCTGCAAGCGCAAGCTGCGCCCCTCCTCCGGCTGCTCGCAACCATCGGCACGGACGGTCCTCTGGCTACAGCGCTGGCTCCAACGGAATGGATCTCGGCGGGCAGCGCGGCGGCGCTGCTGCACTCGCTCTCCAGCCGCTCACCGCTGCCGAGCGAGGTGATGACGGTTGCCCTCATGGAGCACCGCAAGCTGGCTGCCGTCACCGTGCGCCTCGAGGGCTGCTCGGGCGAGCGGGGCCGGTCGTGCAACGGCACCTACCACCGACTTCCAGATCTGCACAACGACGCGCCGCAGTACAAGAAGGAGGGAGGGCCTCAGCTCATCTACTTTGACAGCGAGAGGCAGCTCTGGAAGATCTCCGCGACCGGGTCGACCAACGGCTGGGCCTACACCAATAGCAGTAAGCTGCTCAGTGGCCAGTGGGCGGGGGCTTACTCGACCGCAGACGGGCTGCCCCTGCTGTACGAGCTCGGTGCGGGCCAGACCGCCTCCTCCGCCTCCTCCGCCGCCTCCGCCGCCTCCGCCTCTTTCGCTTCCTCCCCGCCCGCTCCGCCGCGCGCCGGCGCGGCGCCGGCGGTCGACACGCCTGACTGGACGCGCGAGCAAGACGGCGAGCTCGCGCGGCTGCTCGAGTCGCTCGCAAAGTCGAAGGGGATGGCGGCGCGCGACCTGTCGAGCGAGAGCCTCGCTCGGGCGGTTGCGCAGCAGGGGCGCTTCGCACGGCTGCAGGCGATCCCGATCGATGCGCTGCACGCGCGCTGCCAGGTGCTGTGCGAGCTCAACGAGCGGTGCTTTGAGTTCCTCCTCCCCTGGCTCGCGCTGGACCGCGCTGGCACGCCGGGCACCCTCGCGCACGAGCTGGCGAGCGTCAAGGAGCTCCTCTTCAACGAGCAGAAGAAGCTCTTCTTCGAGCGCATCGTGGGCGCCACCGCGACCAGCCACGCGCAGCTCACGTTCCGCTTCGATCGCCAGGCCGCGCGGCGTGCCGTGGCCACGGCAGTCGGCGCCGGCGACGAGGAGCTCGAGGCGGACGATGCGTCCATGTTCGAGCAACTCCTGCAGCAGATCGCGACTGCCGGCGGGCGGCGCCGGCGGTCGCCGCGCGAGGCGTGGGATGAGCCGCTCCCCTTCATGGTCCTCGCCAACCACGAGAAAGCGTTCAACGTCGAGTTTGCGGGTGAGATTGCGAGCGACGTCGGCGGGCCGTACCGGCACGTCATGGAGGACATCTGCGCCGAGCTGCACTCTGCGGCGCTCCCCCTGCTCGTACTCACGCCAAATCACTCGCAGCCGCTCGCGCTCGACCGCGGCAAGCGCATGCTCAGCCCGGCGGCGAGCGGCGCCTGGGCGCTGCAGAGGCTCGAGGCGGTTGGCGCGCTCATCGGCGTCACGCTGCGCACCGGGTCGACGCTGCCGTTTGAGCTGGCCAACGTCGTCTGGCTGGCGCTCCTTGGCGAGGCGCCGTCGCTGCAGGCGTACGCAAAGGTGGACAAGTCGTTCACCGAGCTGGTCACGCAGGTGCGTGACAACTCGCACCCGTCGTGCCCCGACATGGACCCCGAGGCGTTCGACGCGGTCTACGACTGCATCACCTTTGCGATGCACCGCTCCGACGGCGGTTCCACGGTCGAGCTCAAGCCCGGCGGTGCCTCGCTCAGCCTCACCTACCACAACCGCTCCGAGTGGTGCTCGCTCGCGACCGCCTTTCGGCTGCACGAGTGCGACGCGCAGACCGCCGCCGTGCGGCGGGGGGTGGCGCAGATTCTGCCGCTCGAGGCGCTCGTCCTCTACACGGCGGACGAGCTCGAGCGGCTCGTGTGCGGACAGCGCGACTGGTCCGTGGAGCACCTCCGCAAGTACGCCGAGGTGCGCACGGCGGACAGCCGCAGCGTCGGCTTCCTGTGGGAGGTGCTGGCCGAGATGGTGCGCGAGGAGCGCGAGCTCTTCCTCATCTTCGTGTGGGGCCGCTCGCGCATGCCAGAGGGGGCCCCGCCGCAGCGCTTCATCGTCGACTCGCAGCACGTGCAGGGCGACCCCGACGAGCACCTGCCGCTCGCCGCCACGTGCTTCTTCCAGCTGCACCTGCCGCGGTATAGGAGCAAGGAGGCCTGCCGCGCGAAGCTGCTCTACGCCATCTACAACTGCAAGGAGATGGACCTCGCGTGATTCCACCGAAACTGGAGATGACCGAGTCCGCCTGTACGTGTCCGCGGAGTCGTCGTCGGTGTTTGTCGCGCCTTGTCGCTTGTGGGCATATTGTATGTTTTTGTATAAGGAGCCTATCGTGCTTCGTGGACTCTCGAACAGAGAAAAAGGAAATAAGATTGCGAGTCGGCGCCTGAAGCCTGAAGGGGTAGGTGCATGTAGCATGAGAATCGCCTTGCCGCGCGATCGCGGATTACGGTCGGTGTGAAAACAGTAGTACATCAGATAAAAAGAATTTTCACCGCTCAGCGAAGCAACTTAAAATCCCTGAAAGAAAGAAAGAAAACAGACAAGCCAAGGGAGGGATGCGACCAAGCGTTGTAAAATTCTTTCTGCACCTGTGGCACTCGGGCCCTGTGGCCATTCACGTCGGCAGCTGCGTTGAGAGCACGTCGGCAAGCAAATTCAACAAAAGCATGGTCGACGAACTCGAGTTCAACTTGCCGAGCTTCAAAGTGCTGGCTCATGTCGCGTGTACGGTCGTTGCAGTACTCGGCGGGGTCTCGGTGCTTTGTCTTCCTCGAGCTGCGAATGATCGACAGAGCGCACCTAAGGAACCCAGAAATAGTCGACTATGCCACCGGCGCGGCCAGCTGGGGCGCCGTCTCAACCTCGTCCGTTCTCGTTGGCGCTGGGCTCAGCGTGAGGGGCTGCGCGGGCGGTCCAGTGGTCCAGGCGGCGCTTCTGGCATTTGGAGGCGGGGCGCTGCTGGAGGCTGCCAGCGTCGAGATCTTCTCGCACTTGCTGCACGAGGCGGCAGATGTGAGCGAGTATGGCATCGCGGGCGCCTTCGCCGGCATCATCCTCTTCACCTTACTGCACGCGTTGCTGCGCTGCAATCAGCGGGCGGATTCGGAATCCGCGCGGCATTTAGACAGACAGTCGGCGGGCAGCCCAGAGAGCCCTGGGCACTCGGGACATGGCAGTGCCGATATGCCTAAGCGGTCCACGCTCAGCATCATTCGCACCGCCTCGACCAACTCACTCGCGGGCCTCATCGGCACGCGGGCTCCGGTCGCCGCCCCGTCTTCGGTTGCTCTCTGGTGCGGCAGCGTGCTGCACGCCATCCCCGAGGCGCTCGTGCTCGGCATCATGTACAACGACCGCGCGCGAGAGAGCGACTACACTCCGGAGTCGAGTCTGGGTACCGGGAGCAACCGTCTCGTGGCCTTCGCCGCCGCGCTGCTCCTCTCCAAGCTGCCCGAGGCCCTCGTCGCGTCCGAGGCGCTTCAGCAGCGAGGGCACGGCGGGACGCGCGTGATAGGCATGTGGAGCGGCCTGGTCGCCATCTCGGCCGCCTGCAGTTTTTTCATCTCCCTCGCCTTCGACCCCGCTCGCGCAAAGCCGAGGGCGGCGCACGCGGCGCAAGCTGCTGTCGAGGGCGTTTGCGGTGGGATGCTGGGTGCGCTTGCCGCTTGCACACCTCACCCCGGCCTCACGCTCGCCCCGATCTCTCACCCATGCTCTCACCCCTGTCTCTCGCCCCGTGACGTCTCGCCTCGCCAGGCGCGAGGGTCCTGAACAGCATCCTCCCCGAGGCGAGCCAGAAGGCGGGCGGGCCCGCCGGCTCCCTCATAGGCGTGGCGGGCATGCTCGGCTTCGTCGCGGTGCTCTGCGCCTCTGCAGCGTCCTCCTCCCGGTAGGAGACAGCCCTGCACGTCTCCATGCCCGCGAGCGCCGAGCCGGTCCCCGGCGCCCAACCCCTCTGGCTCCGTGGTGCGGGGGTTGAGACATGAGAGTCCAGGGCGGTGCCAGGGCCGGTGCGGCTGCACATGACCGGCTGTGCGGGGGTGTCAGGGGTCAGGGCGTGCTCTTGCAAGCTGCCATGCAAGCTGCATGCCTCTCGTCCCGCGTGTGTTAGCAGGCCAGCCCCACAGCCCGACAGTTTACGTATAGTGGGATGTTCAAGCAAGAAAAGCCCGCCCTACCCGGGGGAATGCAACAACAGGGGAATGCAAACGACGAGAGAAGCAAAAGTGCACACCCGGTAGGCACCCGGCCTCGCGCGCAAAACGCGGGGGCACGGGAGTAAGTTCACTAAAGTGGCAACCTTCAGATGACTAAGCCAGGTGGTTGCCTGCCGGTCGCCGATGGGGATCACGCTCTGCAGCAAGAAAGGGCCGAGGAGCGCTCGCGGGCAATCGAGCCCACGAGCCGGCCGCCATTCCGTCAGTCGCCCCGAGAACCCCGTTAGACCAAACATCATGCGTGGGCCGGGCCAGCCAGCAAGGCGGCGCGCCGCGGGGCGTGAGCGCCGCCCGTAGCGGCGGCCGGCCAGTCCCCTCCCCACCACCTCCTCCTGGACCTCGACTTAGGCGGGCACGCCCTTGGAGAGAGTGACGTACTCCTTAGCAGCGCTGCGGCTCGTCTCGTCGACCGAGTAGCGGCACTTGTCGCAGTAGAAGGAGAGGGCGGGGTTGCTCTTGAGGCAGGTGAGTACGAGCCCGCTCATGCAATGCTTGCGGGCCAGCTCCTCCGCCGTCTGCATCGCGTGCTCCCCAAGGCCGGACGCGCGGACCGGCTCTGCGAGCTCGAGCTCCTGCAGGTGCAGCACGGGCCGGTCCGACTGAATGCAGAAGCGGAGCTGGAGGAAGCCGACGATCTCGCCGCGCGCCGCCTCGCGCCCGCCGCCCAGGCCCGCCGCCTGCGTGAAGGGTTGCGGTGGCGGCGCCAGCGGCGCCAGCCGGCCGAGGTCCTTAGGCTCGACCGGGTGGTGAATAACGACCCACCCCTCAGCCTCAGCGTCGCTGAGAGCCGGCGGCTCGTCGGGGAGCGGACGTTTGCGGAGGAGTAGCACGTGCGTGTCCGGCGCCGCCAGCGCGGAGCGACGACGCTCCGCTTCCTCCTGCTTCCAGCCAGCCGCTTCGGCGAGAGCAGGCGAGGCCGAGAGCAGGCTCAGGCAGGCCTCCACCTCGGACGCCTGGAGCTGGGCGCCGGCCACGGCCTCGAAGTGGACATCGAACTTCTCGCCGATGTCCCGGACAACCTCGGTGCCGGCGAGCAGGTCCGTGTCCGCGTTGGCCTTTGCGATGAGCGCCTTGTTCGTCGCATCGCGCTGCTGGCGCTCGGTCTTGGCCAGCTTCTTGCGGCTCGCGGACTTGAGGCCCTTGCACGCCACGGACGGCGTGTGGGTCCGCTGACGGGCCATGGGGCCGTGTGACTTTGGCCGCCGCCAGCAGAGCCGCGGTGCTGTGTATGAGAGGGCAGGTGGACGGGTTGCTTGAAGGCGCCTTC
>Ga0209092_10003119_pt1 | contig 14661 bp, 16 predicted proteins | sample FraStrMetagenome_FD_187446 | JGI IMG/M metagenome (GOLD analysis project Ga0209092, IMG submission 187446) | Marine eukaryotic phytoplankton communities from Arctic Ocean - Fram Strait ARC3M Metagenome (SPAdes) (version 2) | ecosystem: Environmental > Aquatic > Marine > Oceanic | place: Fram...
GGAGAAGAAACTTCGCAACCTTCAATTGGATCAAGATACCTCTGCAACGGAGTACATTAACAGCTTTGAGATGTATGTACGAAAGTCAACTGAATTAGGGGAAAATTGGTCTGATGCGAAAAAGATCCGAGACTTTAAGTTGAACGTAATCGATGAGGATTATGATACTGAAATTCGCGTTCATTCTGGAGATTTTGCGGAATTGCGATCGAAGGTGCGAATTCGAGAGGAGTTCTTGCAGAAACGTGCTGACGAAGTGAAATTTAATAATAAGCGGACCCGAAGGATGAAGGGAGCTGATGAAGAACAAGAAACTATAGATAGAAATAAGGAAATTCCATTTATTTATTTCATTTCCAGGTTTCTCTTCAACACGATGAAAGATCAAGACGTGAGGACCAATTTGAGTAAATGGAGGAAAATGACCAATAACGGTGAAACCATGGAAAAAGGTGAGATTGTTTCTAGGTCTAGTGGGAGCAATGAATCTGACAAGCCGCCCAGCAAACCAGGTAAAAGAAAAGGTGCCAAGACCCGGTGGGTAACCAGAACCTGCAACGTTGGCTACATGGACGATACGGTTAAGATTAAACTAGCAGGTGACGTTTCTGAGTACTCAAGTTCTACTAGTAGTTTGAAATCCGTGGAACCTATCGAGTCCTTTGGGTGTGATAGCTACGTCCGATCCCAGACCCGTCCTAGTAAAATTGGCAACGCAGAGGGTACTTCAAGAGTATGGATATTGAAGCGTTCTACGTCAATTGGTATGTCCAAAGGTAGTACAAGGCACGCCCCATATGCGTTGATGGACACAGGTGCTGAGAGGGAAGTAGTTGGTGGAGTCGGATGGAAAATACTGCACTTTATGGAGGATTAAACGGAATGGGGAGTGTGAACTTACCATTTGTTGATGCCGTCACAGCAGTTGAGGACTCAGATGGAAGAGTAGTATTGATCGGAGTCGGGGAGATAGGTTCTGATCGGCGCACGACACAATTCGAGTCACTCTGGAATATTTACCATATGAGGAGTAATGGCGTGATTGTGGATGATGTTGCTAAAGACGTAGGCGGGAAACAGAGCTTCACTGTTACCGATGATGTTGGTAAGAGGAGTGTTATCCCTTTAAAATTTAATGGTGATATAATGACATTTGCGTGCCGTATACCTACCGACGAAGAACTATTGGCGTTGAAAATCAATTGGATCACGCCATCCATGGAGGAAGTTACACCTCAGTCGATACGACGTGCAAAGAGGGTGATCGAAGAATATCAAATTAAGGTACCTGAGGATGAAGAGGAGGTCCCAGAAGAGGAGGTTGCTGTTCATGATAATACTAACCCTAAAGCTGGGAAGGGTGAACGAACAGTGTGAGAGTGGAAGCAACTCTAAGCTTTTCCATCAGATAAGGTGGTGGAAAGAACCTTCATATCGACAACCCAATTGCAAGTCGAACCCGTTGAATCAGAACGTCGAGACATTCCAAGACAGCATAGAAAGAAGCGATTGCTGCAGCTGTACCCGAGAACATTAAAGGGAAGAACTGATACGGACACTTCTTTCTACAATAAAATCAATCCGTGGATACCAGTGTGTACAGATTTTCTGTCACGTTTTGTCTGACTACTTATTTGTAAGATGTATGCAGAGGGAGTCCCAGTCGCATGGTGCGTACCAAGATTATATTCGTAAAGTGGGGGCCTCTGAAGTGCTGGTTACTGACAATGTCAAACAAATTGAAGTTAGGTACTGGGAAGAATGCTATGTACGAATTGTTCGAGAAGACCTCTGTATTGCAACTTCGTTTTCCGCTTCACTGCATAGATGAGAAGCTCAAGGCAGCCATCATGAAGACATTATCTATTGAATACCGTGCGTGTGCTGCTAATGCGAAGAGCGTTCATTCAATTACATCAAAAGAACCATACACCTTTAGTGCATTTGAAGATGCTATCACAACTTTTCATCGTCAGATCAGAGGTTTTGATTGTGTTGATTCCAATGTTGATGATGTGGAGGTAGTGTTGACGACATTTACTTTAAATGGTTGCTGTAACTTATGTAAGAATTATGGACACAAAGAGACGGACTGTAGGCCAAGGACCTGATCAATCCTAACCCGAAAAGAAAGTCAAACAAAAACAAGAAGAAGTGTTCTCAATGCAACAAACGTGGACATAATGCAGAGAAGTGCTGGAAACTCCTCCCTGAACTGAAACCAACTAGTGCTTGGAACAATGCCACCGCATTTGCCTTTGTTGAGAGTGACTCTCCTTACGACATGGTTCTTTGCTCCTTGTCATCCAATACTGAATGTCTTGTGAACGAAGATATTTGGACATGCGATAGCGGATGCATGAATAATCTCACTGGGTATCAGACCAACATGACCAACATGACCAACATGCGCAAGGCTATAGAAGATTATATAGTCAGCGCGAGTGGAAGCATGAGTGTTGCGTCTATTGGCAATTTAAAATGTTATCCGTTGAACGGAAACCCATCATGTCCTTTTAATCTGTTCTCAGTCACGAAGGCAACCAATCTTGGCTGGAGGTTGACTGAATTAAGAGGGATACGTATTTGAAAAGGATGGTGCTCTAATTTCCTTTGAACTGGAGGTAAAGATAGAGAATGGCATATTGTGGTATAAACACCTGCCGCGAAGCAGCACTGAAGTGGTGGCAGCTGTAACCAGATCTATTTCCATGAATTGCGTTCATGATATACTAGACTATATAAATGAAACATCATCTCGTTCCATTGCGAAGCATTTGTACATTCAGATTACGTAAGGTTCATTAATAGTATGTGAAAATTGTGGAATGGGCAAAGCTAAGCAGAAGCCATTAAGGAGAAATAAAGGACATACGAAGGCAACCAAGGTGAACGAAAGAGTGTTCATTGATATTCTACCATTTAAGCAACCGAATAACATTGAGACTAAGTTGAGGAACTTGAATTGGCAAATTTGCGTCGATGAGTTTTCGGGTTTGATTCAGTCAAGATTTCATGATAAAAAGAGTTCTATTGGTGTTGCATTGTGTACTCTCTGGATTGATTCAAAGGCTAAAGGAAAACCTGTAACGAGAGTTTGACTTGACACCAGTGGAGAGAACAAAGCATTGGAAACTCTTGCGAATGGTCCGCAGTTTGTACTCGGTATTCACTTCGAGTTCACTGCAAGACGTACACCACAGCAGAACTCGTTGGCCAAACGAGGTTTCACCACAATTCTATTTAGAGCCAAGTCAATTATGCATGCTGCTCATCTAACTCACTACTGGAAATACTTTCTCAGGAATGAAGTGTGAATGAATGCCTCAATGATGCATGGTCTTGAATTGGTGGAGAGGAATCGAATCATCAAGTCGAGATACGAGCATCACCCCAATACATTACCCAATTTGGCCAAGGCCGGCAACCTCAAGGCCTTTGGTGAAGCGGGAGTAGTCAAGTCTATACCGCCAACAGATGCTATACTCAACTACAGAGGAACAAAGTACATGCTCATTGGGTATAGCACTAAATATTCGGGCGATACAGTGAGGATGTTCTATGCGAAATGGAAGTCAGTTATTGTTACGAGAGATGTTATATGGCTCAACAAAATGTATTTTCCACTTACAGACCAAACTGAAGAGAGCGTATCTGATGATAGAGTTCCAGTCATCGAAGATAGCGTATCTGTCACTGACGATGCTGATGAGGACAACGATGTGGAGGCCGATCGAGAGCAAGGGAACAGCTCCGATCAGGCGAATCGTCTGAGCAGTGTTACTCCAGCAGTGGTAACAAGGTCTGGTAGGAGGGTGGTATTGCCAGCAAGATATCGTGATAATAATGATAATGATGTGACTGCAAAGTAGTTAATAACTATCATACGCAATTGATGATACATGATTTGACGTCGACTGAGGTGTGTTTAGTTGGTAATACCAATGAATTGCACACAATGCGTATAAGGAAGGAATGGCAAGTGATGAATGTGATGAGTGGAAGGAAGCTATCAACAAAGAGTGGGATCAGTTAGACCAGCGAGTGTGGAATTATGTTGATAGGGATCAGGTTCCAGTGGGAACAACCATGCTCGATTCCGTATGGGTACTTAAGAAGAAAATCAATGGGAAGAAGAAAGCTCAACTTAACGAAAGAGGTTTCAAACAAATTGATGGGAAGCATTATGACAGTTCAAATATCTCTTCTCCCACCGTGAGTGAAGTCTTAATTAGGGTAACATTAACCTTAGCGTTGATGGGAAATTGGGCCATTCATGTTGTGGACATCCAAGGGACTTTCCTCCATGGTGAGTTTAGTGATGACGAAAACGTGTTCATGGAAATCTCTGAAGGTTTCAATGATAGCTGCCCTACGAATAAAGTGCTGTTGTTACTATGGACCATTTATGGATTGAAGCAAGCTGCTAAGGCATTTTGAAAATTCTTGTTGGCATTGATGAAAAGCATTGGTTGTCGACGAAGTAATGTCGATAACTGTGTTTATTATAAATGGGATGAATCGGGCAGCTGGGTTGATGACTTAATTGTTACAGGTGAAGAAAACACTGCGTCACATCAGAAGTCGAAACTTAAGGAGATGGCGCCAATTGATGATTGTGGAAATAAGGATGAATATGTAGGTTGCAAAGTGGACATTAACCGGGACGATCGAGAGCTAAAGTTCACTCAACCTGTAATGATACAAAGTTTCCAAGACGAGTTCAACCTATCAAATAAAACACCAGTCACTCCGGCTGTCCCTCATTCATCTTTAAGTCATATGGGTGAGGTCATCAGCAACTCAATGATGTCATATTATCGGAAGGGTGTGGGCAAACTTCTTCACATAAGTCGTTTTACTAAACCTTCCATCCAAAATGCTGTTCGAGGCCTGTCAGGAAGGGTAAAGGGTGCCACCATTGATCATGAACTATTGCGTGGCAGCAAAAGATAAAGAATGGGTGTTACGTTCGAAGATAACTTGGAATGGGAAAGATAAATTATTTGCGTTCAAGTTAGATGGCAAGAGTGATTCAGATTATGCTGCATGTCAAGTAATCAGGAGAAGTGTTACAGGCTATGTCGGATATCTTGAAGGTTCATTAGTTGTGGCAAGGAGTGTCATGCAGAAGTATATGCCAATATAATTGACCTTGAGTGTGGGTTCACGATCGGTCAAACCCAAACAGATCAGAATCACTTTTAACACTCTACTCTAAACGCATAAGTTAAGTTAACTACGATTATAATACTATTGTAAGTCCTCAGTCGTATACTGAGGCCCTGCCTTAGTATAGTGTGTATTTAAAGTGATATAATACTTGAATCATTCTAACAGGCTAGCACATTACACCAGGATAATGAATCCACAATCAAGCTACTGAACAACGGCCGGAGGTCCAGTAAGCGGACAAAGCACGTGAACAATAGGTTTGTCATGATGAGCCTTCATGGGGTAACATTGCTCTGATAGAAAGTATCTCGACCTCTCTGCTTTTAATCATTTGGTTGATTGTATATGAGATCTATGTGCATGGCGATGGCCTTGGATGGTAGCAATGGGGAGAGGTCCGTATTTGGCAATCTAGGCAGCAGTGATGAGTGGTCATGAGTCAAGGAATTCCTTCTTGTGTGCGGATAGCCATGTTGCAATACTTGGAGAAAGAGAGCAGCATTATAGAAGGCAACATGGATGCGAATGGATGGGTTGTGGGTAGAGGTGTTAATGTGGTGGATAGGAATCGTGTGATTGTGTGATAGGGCTGGTATTGACATTGTATTTGATGTGGTGGGAACTTAAATGGAGTATGGTGGTTTTGTTGGGGAGTTGCAAATGCCGGAGATGACAGGCTTGCCTTTCGGGGAAACTTGGATATGCTTGTTTTGATAGACTTTTACTGATTTGGAGTCGAAGATTGCGGTGAAATTTGCATCGCAAAACTTGACGATGGGTAGAAAGGAGCTTGAGATAGGTTCGGGCATATCATGGGCGAGTACGGTTGTAGACGGAAGATAGGAAATGGAGAGCTTGACATGGCCTTGGGATTGCATGATGTGGCTAGTTGGGACAAGTGTGTTGATAGTGGGAAAAGTTTTGGATGGGCAATTGATGTGATAATGAACGAGATCGTTCGTAGAAATATAATAAGTAGTAGCTCCGGTGTCAGTCTTGACTATATTTTTCGTACTTTACTTGGTGGGGTGGGTACTACTAGTGTAGAAGATATTCGTTTGTAACATAATATTAAGTTTAATTTAGGTCGATTGACTTCTACCCGTGTTGCGTGCTCCCTCCTTTTCAGGAGGAACTGCTGTTGTATGGTTTGAAGCGTTCATTGCTGTCTCCTGTCCGATTGTTGAACGCTGCTTCCTTTTTGTGACCTTCTTTTGTACGATTGTAGGTTGCGCTGTTGTACCATGAATTTTTGGTAATGCCATGAGACCAACAATAGTATACGTCTTCGCCGTTAACCTTGCCTTGGAAAGGTGGCGAATTGTAAGTTTTCTTTCATTGGTACTGGTTTCTGTGACTTTACAGAGGATGTTGTCACCGACTTTCATCATTCCGACTCTGATTTGCTCCATTGTGATAGCTGAATTTGCGGGTTCGTCTGCAGCTGATGCTAGTGGTAATGGGGATGGGATTTCGTCGGGTTGCATCCATCGATGAAGGATGATATCCATTTGGTTTTGTACAGGCTCTTCGATGATGTCGGAGCTGTAACCGGCATTTCCTTTTGCTAGTCTGTTTTTTCGACGATCGTCAGCGGCAGAAAAAAAATTGTTTGATATCATTCCATGTTTGTTCATCAATAGATGTTTTCGTCCATTCTTTGCAACCCTGTGTGAATACGCCTGTCTTTTCAATGATTTCGTAACATTTGTGTGCTAGCTGAGAATTGTGAATGATCTCGCCTCCTTGTGTCGCGAATTGCTGTCCGTCTACGAGTTGCTCATAAAGATTTTCGATTGGTGTAGGAGGATTCCAGCTCGCATACATGCGGTCTTCGTTTGACTGTGAGATCTGATATTGTAATTTGGCCGTACGTGTTCCAGATATGTTACATGAAGTCGAGAGGAGTACGTGTATTGAAACGGGTAATAGGGGATAAACGGATGGGATGTATTTTTCTTCAATACTGTTCATAATCAACTTACGAAGGGCTGTGCGGACGTTTCTGAAGATCTGATATTCGATGGTAGCAAGACTGTGTTACCTGATTGCTTCGTTGATTTGAATTTTTGTTGCATCGGGATTGAATGCTGGAGTAAGACCTGGATTTTTTGGAACTACGTAGGCGATATCATTGTTAAGTTCGGCGTATTGAGTTGCAGGAATTATTCCGCCTAGAAAACCAAGATCGGGGTTGTTTGAGCTTGGAATGAAAAGTGCCTGGAAATTGAGGGTGTAGATGCTGGTATAGGTGGGTCTATCTTTCGACAAATAATATCCTTGACATGTCGCTGGGTGTGATTTCGAACATTGTTTCGATGTCTGTAGGATTCATTTTGGCATAACTCATGGTGATGACTGGATGGTCGTAGATCTTGGGCTATTGGTTATAGTGCTTGGACCGGTGATAATACAATCATTTGCCGTAACTTTTGAATAAGTAACGAATCTTGATTATATTTTTGAGTTGATGCTATGTGTGCATTGAGCTTGATTTGTTGCGGGATTGGTTTGAGCGATATATTCAACGAATTTTAACGTGCAACAGTTTGTAGTGGTAACGGTTGGGCGGTTTGAACAGTAAGTAAATGTTTTTGGGGTGATAAGTGATAAACTATCTTCAGCTTCCGGGGTCGACTCGTCATATACAACTTTAAAGTTTTGTCTTTATAAGGAATGTGTAAAACAAGAGGATGCGATTGTGTGTGCGCGTAGATAATAACGGTGACCTAAAAAATGTTAATAACGTTATCGATATATTTCTATCAGTCGTAATCATAGGTCTCTGTAGAATTTTTCAATAATAAAGTTTGATAGCTTGGATTAAGACATTCTTATTTTATGAAACGTTTCTTCATCGCATAAGCGCTATTCTGAAGAAATTCAAATTGGAGTAATCAAAATGATTCTTCCTATGAAAGATAAATGGTCGAAATCATTTTCGTTTCACTCTTTGTGATATATTGGTAATGAAAAATATGAAATAGAATGGTAAAAATTTGTAATAAACTTGAGAGAAACCTGCTGCAAAGGCAAGCATTACCCAGCAGGTTATATGTTTGTTTAAAATACTTTATTTTCAAGAATAAAAGAAGATTGTCCAGAACTGATGTATATTAATGATGGATATTGAGTAAAGAAATTTGTAATTTCATATTTCTTATATTGTTCTTTACTTACGAATGATTTCGTCAAACAAACAATCCAATTTTAAATCATATTTGTCTGCACCATAGTGAATGACATTTTCTCCCATGTTAGAAATTACTTAATTGGCGCAATATGCCCATCACCATTTGAAATAAGAATTTCTCCTTTTTCATTTCATTTTCTTTCCATGTAGAAACGTAAATCACTAGGATTATCTGTAAATCCGGCAATGTAAGAAAATAATGCAAAAGAAACAATACGATACCGCTGAATAAATGAAGAACACTCGTGAGGGCAAAACACATTTTATAATAGAAATTTAATGCATGCTTCGCATATTTTTTGTAATGACATAGTGTCAATCATTGCGAGTCATTCTCTAATGTCATTTGTTCGGTCTAGGAAGAATGGTTTTGGATATGTGAATATATGTGTGGACTTCTACATGTTTTACACTACTGATTCCAAGTGCAACTAATCATCGAAACAACATTTGAATTTAAAAGCAAGTAAATCAACGCAGAGCATTATAACGTAATTAAGGGTCCAACTGACGAATATTTATGGACGTTCAGTTGATTCAACGCTCGAAAGAGCTTGTAAAAGTTAAATTATTAACTCGCAATATTTTGAAATTTAATTTTATACAGTATTGTCTGCCCAAAGGTAGGACTCGAACAACGCCGTTTGCTCCTACTTTCTCACACGCTTCCTCTGCGCAATCAAAGCGTAGTTCAATTGTTTAGCGATAAACTTTGTTCAACATTTCAGACCCAATCGCACGTAGAACGAGGTCTCAACGACTAATTGCACGAAGAACGAGGACCCAACGACGATCTACTCGTGAAGTGACGATGGCGACCAATCCGACAGCTCAAGCCGCTGCCAATCCACCAACGAATCCGCCAGTCGTCAATCCACAGCCGCAAGCTACGACTTTTGCTTTGACGCCATCAAAGGCAATCCCAGGAGTTATTGATTATTCCACTAAATTTGGTGCCTCTATTTGGAATAGCAACACGAAGCCATTGGACGAAAAGTATAATCTGGACCCCAAGAACTTGCCAGGATTTCTCTCTCTTGTAAAGGAGAGGGTAGAAGTGGCAGGATGGGACATGACCATCGACGTTAACGGCGCTAAGGTTGACGTGCTCACGCATTACGGGACGGTGACGTCGGAACAGGTCAAGCAAGCAGGATTACTTGTCACTGCTGGTCAAGATCGAGCGGCGCAAAATTCGTACCAACTGGCACATTTTCTGAGGGAGTCGCTGACCGAGCCAGCGAAGATGAAACTTGCCGTGAAGGAGACCGACTACACTTCGAACGGTGTTACGCACGGTTTGATTCTTCTCAAAGCAGTTGTTGGAGCCGCGTCAGTCGACACTCGTTATACTATCGTGCATATCAAGAAACAAATCAGTTCCTTATCCCAAGAAATGCTAGCCAATGACAACAACATCGTCAATTTTAATGCGAAAGCCAACATGCTCGAACAAGAATGATTGGCTAGAGGGGGAAGCATTAGTGATGAAGATCTGATGCTACACCTGTTCGAAGGATACACTTCATGTTCAGATGCAGAATTCGTTAGATACATCGAAGAGAATATTTGGCAACGTTATCTCGACAACGACTTACCTGATCTGGATAGCAAAACCTTTATGACAAGAGCAGCTGATAAGTACAAACAACGCTTGGAAGCCGGCGTATGGTTACAGCCGACTCCAGAACAGAAGCAAATCGTCGCGTTGTCAGCGGAACTGGACAAGATGAAGAAGAAAAGAAACAACAAGCAACGCGGTATCAAGCCCAAAGAAGACGAATCAGGATGAAAGGAAGGAAAGGAACGTAAGTCTAAGAGCCCTAAGACCTCCAAGAAAGGATACCCGGAATGGAAGCTTCAGCCACTTAATACAGGAGATCCGAAAACGAAGACCGTCAAGGACAAACAATTTCATTGGTGCCCACATCATAAGTTGTGGACTAAACACAAGCCTGAAGAATGCAAGAAAAGGCCTGATACCGAAACTGAGGGATCATTGAAAGCAACCGGATTAACAGCGTTAGTCCACACGAAATGGTCAGACGACGAATGATGGTTATGCCTTCAGTCGTTAACTTACCATGGCTACTCCAGCTCTGCACGATCGTAACGAGTCTAGTACTGGTTGCCACACTCACAGAGCTGGCATTCGTCATGGTTTGGTTTAGCATTGGCATTATGATGACATTCGAGATATTTAAAGTAATGACTCACATATTTTCAAAATTCATCACGCAGTGGACCAAATCATGGCTAAAAACACGTAAAAGACGAAAACACTCGAGAAGATGGTACATACCACTATATAAGTCGGGTCGAAGGTCTCGACACGCCAAGGTATGTTCTAACTCTTTTACTCGATACTCACGACGTCAACGAATGCCTATATACGCATTCCCTGCAAAACATGTAATGCCTACGAACATCAAACAAACGTTAGTTTTTGGAAAGCAAATGGTTAAATTTGACACGGATTCTGAACCGATCGCTATCGATTCCTGTGCCTCGTATAGCTTAACTCACCAACGAAAAGATTTTACCCCCGATACTATCAAAGCAGTAAGTATACCGATCAAAGGCCTCGGGAACACTGTGTCGAAATTTCAAGGGACTGTAGTATGGACGATACAAGATCAGCATGGGCAAAGCGTATCATTCAAATTGCAAGACGTTCTTCTCGTGGAGAACTTACCTTTCCGCTTGTTGTCACCACAACATTCGGCGCAATGTGCCAAGCAAACACACGGTAGATGCTATACAGTTATAGACGAGAAACAAATAACGCTCTTTTGGAATGGGGGAGGAAACTGCCGGCGAATACCGCTGAGTTCCACTAACATTGCTGTAATCACGACTGCTCCAGCATATAAGAAGTATCAAGCTTATCTTTCGCAAACAAAACATGATCCTCAGAAAGATTTCGTTATCGACACTCATCAAGCTGAGCAGCAACCGTAACCAAATACGACACTAAAAATGGATTTCGGTGACGAAGTCCACACACAGGAACTCATTGCAACCGAGCAGCCCATCGAAGCGAATCAAGAGGAATTACTGCGTTGGCATTACAAACTTGGACATATTTCGTTCAATAAACTGAAGGAAATGGCACTACGTGCCCAAATGCGCAGCATGTATGTATGGTAAAATTACTCGAAGGCCTTGGCGAAGCAAAAGAAAGACACGTGCGATTAGACCTCGAAACGTCACGCAAACAGGCGATTGTGTATCTATTGATCAATTTGAAAGTTCAACACCGCGATTCATCGGCCTTATGAGGGGGTTTCCAACAAAACTGAGATATACATCGGGAACTGTCTTTACCGATCATCACAGTCGTTTGAGTTTCATTCATCTGCACAAGTCGCTATCTGCTACAGAAACGTTGCATGCCAAACATTGTTTCGAACGCTACTGTTACCGACATTCCATCGAAATAAAACACTACCATGCCGACAACAGCCGTTTTGCAGATAATACTTTCCTGGTGGACGTAGCGCAAAAGGGTCAGACCATTTCCTTCTGCGCCGTTAACTCACATTGGCAGAACGGAATAAGCGAGAAACGAATAACAGACCTCCAAGATACGGCCCGCACCATGCTACTTGACGCATTCAACCGTTGGTCGAGAGCGCTATCGAGCAGCCTCTGGCCGTATGCCATAAAGTATGCCAATGCCGTACACAATCAAACGGTGATGCTTAAAGGTCCTAACGCCGGAAAATCTCTCATCGAAGTTTTTACCAGTATCGACATCCGCCCTAACGTTAATGGTTTTCATCCGTATGTCATAATGCCACGCGAGAAATGTTTCTTTGGTACTCAACGAAGAAACAGCGTTGGTCTCACCACAATAACACGTTAAGTTCGATGACTTATTCAGAACAGTCGCCTATCTGAGGAACCAGTCAATAAACATCTCAGCTTGGAAAGTCAAAGCTGGTTTTCTTAAGCCAAAGCAAACAGAAATAGCAACAGCACTGAACAAAAACAATGACCCACAGAACACAGTAACTCTACCACAAACAGACAACCAAGAACAACCACCCGAAACAACGGAAACAACTACGACAATTACAAACCTCCAAACTGCTCGCCCTCAACGACAAAGACGACCACCAACTCGTCTTGCCGACTACGTCACCGAACACGAGACTCTTGACGCAGAAGAGCATGACGAAACAACCGCAATGACATTTGCAGCAAGGAAAGGAGATCAAGATAGTTTATACCTTCACGAAGCGATGAAAGCTCCAGACGCGAACAAATTCCGTGAAGCTTTGCGAAAAGAAATTCAGGCACACGAAAGCAAAGGTCACTGGATGCTCGTAAAACGAAGCGAGCTGCCACAAGGAGTAAAACCATTACCCACCGTATGGGCTATGAAAAGAAAGCGAAGAGCAGCAACCGGTGAAGTCTACAAACACAAAGCAAGATTAAATGTAGGAGGGCACAAGCAAGAAAAACAAGTGAATTACTGGCAAACCTACTCACCAGTAATAGGCTGGCCTATAATTCGTCTTTGCGTCACGCTCAGCATGATCCATGGCTGGAAAGCAAAGCAATTCGACTTCACTCTAGCTTATCCTCAAGCCGACATCGAAACCACGATGTTCATGGATATTCCACGGGGTTTTACGGCACCAGGTGGAAATAAAAATTACTGTCTACAATTGATCAAAAATATTTTTGGTCAGAAACAGGCAGGGAGAGTCTGTAATAAACATTTACATAAGGGACTCACCAAAATAGGTTTTGAACAAAGCGCATATGAAGAATGCCTGTATTTCAGGGATGACACAATTCTATTACTATACGTTGACGACCTTATCATCATAAACAAAGCAGAAGCCGACATCGACAAAGCTTTTGAAGACATCCAACAAGCAGGTTTTGACATCAAATGTGAAGGTTCCTTATCGGAATATCTCGGCATACATATTCAACGAAAAAGCAATGGCAGTATTCACTTGACACAACCACATTAACCAAGCTCCAGTCATTTGGTACAGTAAGCGCCAAAACACAGTGGAGGCATCAAGTTTTGGATCAGAATATATTGCTTTAAGAATATGTACTGAGATGGTGGAGGCACTAAGATATAAGCTGAGATGTTTTGGAGTGCCAATTGATGGCGCGTGTGATGAATTGTGTGACAACAAGTCCGTAGTTACAAACTCTAGTGTTCCAACATCCGTGCTAAACAAGCGACATAACGCAATTTGTTACCATCGCGTTCGTGAGGCTCAAGCAGCGAGCGTGATACGCATCGGATGGATAGAGGGAAAGAAAAACGTAGCGGATTTATTTACGAAGACAACATTATCAAATGAAAGCAAAAGAAGATTTATTCAATTTTTCATTGATGAGATAGCAACGCCACTGCCAAGGACATAGGTTTCTCTTCATGAGTACCTCCTGGCAAGCGTCACCCAAACCAGGTCGGTGGGCCCAAGCTTATGCATTATTCATGTACAAGCTTGCGGGGACTAGATTAGTTTCACTGTAGTGGGCTATTCTAGCCCCTTCGGCTAGTGGCGTCGGACTGTGATCTTGCCCGGATCCTTCCGAATGGTATAATACTCCTTACTATAGATATGTAACCTAACTACCATGATGATGGCTCTGCATGAGCATCCTATACTACCTTCAACTACTAGTGTCGTATTATTAGCCTACATCTACTACTATTAGGCCTACCTTGCTTAGACTAGCATGGTTAAGCATCCTATCACCCTATACCATTGCAATCTGTATGCACAGTTGCTTTCTACATGGTATACTGGTTAGACAGAAGTTTCATCTGAACAAAGGGTACACATCACCCATTGCTCTACGACCGGCTGAGATACGCGCGGTGCACGTAAGTACAGCGAAGTTTGTCCAATTTTTCTACGGGTTATGAGGTGATCTGTGTGTATCATTTTTACGTCTAGTGTGGGTGTGGTGTCTATTTAGATGGTGTGTGTAATTAAAGCTGAAGATTGCACTATCTCGGATACAGTTTATCTTCAGTGGCTCTTTCAACTAGCAAATCGTACTTGGTGTTAGGTACGATTTAGTAATTAAAACGTAGTTGTATTCTAAAGAATTATTTTAAAGTTTTTAAATAAAAAGTGATCCCTTCAATACCATAGGTGTCAATGGTTCAAGGTACCTTTTCAAGATACCTTTTAGAAGTGTGCTGTCATGATTAAAGTTCAAACCTCTTCACTTGAACGTGCGTACTTGCATTTATAATATGTGCACTTGCATGTAGATGGTTCTCGTTAATATCATGCGAACTCCCA
>Ga0209092_10003121_pt1 | contig 14657 bp, 7 predicted proteins | sample FraStrMetagenome_FD_187446 | JGI IMG/M metagenome (GOLD analysis project Ga0209092, IMG submission 187446) | Marine eukaryotic phytoplankton communities from Arctic Ocean - Fram Strait ARC3M Metagenome (SPAdes) (version 2) | ecosystem: Environmental > Aquatic > Marine > Oceanic | place: Fram...
TCCTTAAAGGCCTATACAAATATATAAATAAATATAGGTAATTACCTAAAGATGGTATCTGTTTGATCTGTATCAATGCGAGTTACGTAGGATCTCGAGTACAAATTTGGATGGTAAGTATTTGGAGAAAGTCCTACCAATGGAAAATATGAGGTGACTACGGTCATGATCCACACGGTCCTGTTTTCTTAGGAAAATTAGCGGGAACCTGAAGACCAGGGATCCGTCTCAGCGCGAAGCTCAGTTTAACACGTAATAAACTATAACATACCTTAACATACTTAACATACAATTTAATATTTCTTGTGCAAAAACTCCTTTTTGCCAATATACCTACGAAGAAAATACGTAAATTTTGCTTAAATTCGGGGGGTCCGGAAAGGGGGTCCTAATACAGCAGTTGTGATCTTCAATATTCTCGAAGATTGATAAGTGCTTGGAATTCCAATATCATACATTCAGAAAAGTATAAGTAAACGAATCAGGTTCTTTGCATCCCTAAACATCACGCTATCACAAACTCATATTATCAATATCATGTCCAACACCTATGATGAGGACTATGATGCGATTGAAAGAAAGGAAAGACGAGAAGCTGAAATTGAATTTGTAAACTGTGCCTATTCCCCAGAGGAAGCACGGGGCACTTTGGAAGGATTTCTTTCTCGAAACTTAATATTAGATACAGAAAGAGCTAAAATCAAAGAAAAAGTTGAAATTACAGTATCTTTAGAAATGAAAATGCCACCCATGTATCTAAACTCATCTCCTTTGCAAATCACAAATGCTTCGATATTGTCATCTAATCCATCTGCTACAATCACCAAACTAGCAATGAATTCAATGCCACAACTACTTCAATCTTGCCGAGCGTTGGCTGATGAAAACATTGGAGAGGAGAGTGTACTAAATATTTTTCTAAATGCCGAAACGTGGGCACAGGAAGTTTGGCCAGACATTTTGAAGAATCATTTGCATCAAATCGCAGAAAAAAAGCTCAAAAAGACTTCTTCCACGAAAAACAAAGGCAAGCAGTCCAATCAAATAAAACTGGGAAGAAGAGCTATGTATTCTCATCATATTATCAATATCAATAAACGAAAGATGATTATGAATCTGGCTGCTGAATATGAATTAGGAGGTTACATGAAAATAGGACGGCCAGGAATCATTCTTATTGAAGGGATTGAACAAAATTGCGTTGAATTTTGGGATGATATTCGCCATAGTAAATGGCAATACATTACGGTTCGGCATGAAGAATCTCAAGCTGTACAAAGTGCACAAGAACTGAATGAGAAACGCTGTTTCGCAAATAAGTTTTGTGAATTGGGAAAAAACGATATGTCCATTTTAGCACAACATTGTCGAGATGCTGGATTGGAATATTTGTTCAAAAGTTGTCTTAAAATTCCTGATAAATCTCCTAATATTGTTTCAAATTCAGATGGTACTGATGAACATGTCATGGAACATAGGTACGGGATTTTGGTACATGTTGACCATATGAATGACAGAAAGCGTTATTGCAAGTGGCTTCGTCGATCTGCAGCTGAATCAAACTGTACAATATTGATAGCAGAAACTCACCGTGATAATACAAAGGAACAGGCTGAGGAGCAAATACCAAATCTGTCCACGCATGGGAAACCAATTATTGTAGTCGCTATATTCGGCGAGGCGGTTTTAGTAAAGCAAGTAATGAAAAGATGGCGCACTAGTCGAGTTGATATTGATTCAAAGTGTAAACCATGTTTAGAGCGACAAATGCGCGTACTTTATGAAGGGTGTTTGAATACAGAATTAAAAGGACACGATTCTATGAACCTGCAAGAGTATGTGAATGAACAAGGTAGACCTGCAGCTATGGAAAAAACGGATTTGGGTAATTTATTGGAATCTATCGGTGGTTATGAATGGCGAGTAGCATTTGAAGATCGTCTACTTAGATGACAATAAAAAGCTTCGCTTCACAGCTATATTTTTTAGGTTGATTTTTTGGGCTAACATAATCACAATTGCCTAAAGATTTTATTATCTATCATTACATAAAGATAAAATAAATTCAATAGTGATAAAACGATACACTTAATATATTGATGTAAAAGATCCTTCCTTTATGCCAAAGGAGTGTAGTCGTTAAACTGATCTGGTGCGACCAAAAAGAAAAAGAAAGAAGACAGAATACCACCGACAAGATTGGCGATGACCACAGAAATAGCGTATCCAAAGCTATTTAATCCCGTGGCGAAAGAAAGGCCTAAGGCAACTCCTGGGTTAAAAGCTCCACCAGAGATGGGGCCGACAGCAACGTTTCCGGACAAGAGGACAAGGCCAATAGCAAGACCATAGTAATGATTGTCTGTAGCCTTGTTGCTTGTAGTAACACCCAGCACGACAAAACAGAGAACGAACGTGAAGATAAGCTCAGCAAGCATTGCTTGGGTAAAATTAAATCCCTCTCCAACTCCAATGGTTGTGAAAGTACCCGTCATGATACCGCCCAAAAGAGCGCCTAAAAAGCCACCCAGGACTTGAGCTATCCAGAATTCTATCAGATCTTGGAAAGAACATTTTCCTCGTAGTTTCACAGCTAAAGTAATTGCTGGGTTATAGTGAGCGCCAGATATAGGTCCACCAGCGAACACAAGAGTAATGAAGATTGCGGCAATGGCGAAAGGTGCACCTGTACTGCCAAGTCCAGCGGTGACTTGAATTGTGAACACCAAGATGGCAGTTCCAAGAAGCTCCATCAGGTCATTGCTAAGTTTGGTAGTCAATCCAGCCATTTTTAAGTTTGGGTTACTTGGTTTTTACAACTTTTGTAAACTTTGAGAAAGTAAATTTTATGAAGTGAAGTGTTTTAAATTATGAGCAAGTCAATCCCATAAATTATATTGATGATTTCTACTTACGCTTCAGGTATATATTTGATGTTCAAATCACTTCAACTTCTGTGAACAGATTTCAAAGAGAATTCGTATAGAAAAAGCTTCTTTTGCATGGAGTAGTTAATGCTGACAACAAGGCTTTGATTATTGTAATACGATTCAAATCAAGAGAGTTAAAAAAAATTACTTTTGTCAATGTCACTGCAATTTTCTGTTGTCAAAATATATTAAATTCAAACGCTAAGTCCTATGACAGCCCTTCAAGAAAACAGAACAGATGGAAACGATCACGAAAGGCATGAATATTTATATTGTCATTCGTGCTCTCATTTATTTTGTAATATTGGTATGGTTGGGAAGCTGTATGTATAGCTAGATTCTTGTGTCACCTAAACATTCTGTGAAGGAAAATCAAGTGACAGCTTATTTTGTCTCGTAAAAATGAAAATATAGGTATGAAACTGTGAATTTTACGATTGAGAAACAAAGTATTTGCAAAACAAACCGGCATTCAGAATCTTATTTAGATCTACTGATGGATACACTGTAAATATCACTGTTGCTTTATCTGAAGCAATGCCAATATTCATATATCTACTTGCAACATAGATATCAATAGAATGAGCTCATAAATGTCGATTAGACGAATAATACCAAAGCTTCTGCCTTTATGCAACAGCTCCTATCAATATTTCAAAACAAGATTAAAAGCATGATCTTACAGAAAATTCCTATGACATGAAAACATACCTCAAGGTATCCGGTAAAAAGAGTGTATTCCTATACATTTTATTGATGCCTGCTGGCATTCATCAATTTTGTGAAACAAAAATATATCTCATCGCACTTATGCAGCTCATACAGAGACTTAACATAATAAAGAATAATCTGATTTAAGTAATTTCAATATGACATAAACTCGCTTAATATTTTACCCAACATCCTTTTTTATTAATATGATGCAAGTATAACTTTAACGGTCTTATCAATTTTCAATACATGTGTGTGAAATGATATTCGTAAGTAACTATTTTTCTTAAGACAACGTCAAGAATTTGGATTGGAAAGCATTAACTGTCACAAAATAATGGCAAGAAGGTAAATACATCTAAAATGTCATCGATCCATCGGAAAAGTAAAGGGATGCATCCAAAAGATGAAATTTATTTAAATGAAGTATGTGGAGATGAAGATGATGGTTGCAAATATAGCTTTGATTCAAAGAGCAATCAAATGACCGAATCAAGAGAAACTCCTCATGCATACGAGAGTCCTGAACGAAGAATAGGCAGTGCAGTTGCAATTCCTTACACCTACAGTCAAGATGATGCAGATAGCAGTGTATTTCAGTCACTTGTAACTTGGGATGCGGAAACCACAAACTCAGAGCTAAATGGAAATGCACTTGAAACCCCCAAAACAGAGGAAAAAGATACTTCATATTTGACTCCCAGTTTGAATCCTCATATCCCTGATTTTAAATTTGATCAACAACGTGGTGATTTTGGGACTTCCAAAACGCCAAACAGAATATTTAATAGGGTCCCAAATAAGCTAGCCAGTAATCAAATGTGTGATCCATCACATTTTAAGCATCAGCGTCCCTCTCCAGGAGGTTTTTTTAGTAGTCCTTCGTTTTCATTATATTCACAAGATTCGAATGAATTGGATTCAGCAAAAAAATTGAATAACACTAGCCCTCCAGAATTATTACGGGATCAAGCATGCACCTTTGGTAACATCACCGAAAATCGGGAATCTCATCATCCACGGCCTCCGATTCAAATTCAAGAGTTATCTGTCACTGATTTATCTGTTGACTATGTGACAAGAAGTGAATTGCAAAATCGACTTGAGGAAAAGGAAAAATTCATTAAATCCTTGCAAAAGAAATATGAAAATGCACTCAATATGATTGACTCTCTTGAATCCAGTCACAGGAAACACAACACAGCAGCTCAGTTTGAAAATGAAAAAAAGTTGCTTATTGCAAATGAAACTTTAGAAGACGAGATTAGTGAACTACAAATAAAACACAGTGACATTCTCAAAAAAATGGGAGCTATGGAGGATAATAGTGAACTTCGGGAAAAATTCCTAAAGGAAAAGATCGAAGAATATGAATTAACAGTTTATAATCTAAAAAGCGAGGTCTCTCTGGTAAAACAAGAAAATCAGAGTAAATTACATAAGAACTCTACAGCTATTGAAGAAGAAAATGAAAGTCTCAAAATAAAAGTAAATGCTCTCGAAGCTAAATTGTATGAGCACCGAAAAGAGAAAAACCAATTTAGTGAAATTCGACAAGAATTGAGTGAAGCAGGGGAAAAACTGAAATTTGCAGAAAACGAAATTCAACAAAAGGACGAGGTTTTGATTCAAAGAGAGAAAGATCTTGAAAATTTAAGAATTGATGTAAATTGTAGAACTGAATCATGCAAGACACTTCAATGCAATATCAATGATCTTGAAGAGAAGATAAAGGATATGCAAGAAAATTTCGCACACAGAGAAAATGGATTAAAAACACTTGAGAAAGAACTAATCACAGAAAAGAACCTAAATTCCACCCTTAAGATGAACATTTCTACCTTAGAAAAAAGACTACGAGATGAGCAAAATTTCAATGAATCTGAAATGGATGAAATGAGTCAAGAATCCATCCAACAAAAGAAGGAAATTGGCGTTCTGAATCAAAATCTCCTCCTCCAACAGGAAGAATACACGAATCTTTTGAAAGTATGTGATGATTACTGCAAGAACGCTGATAGACTTTGTGAACTTATTAATGAGTCATCAGAAAAAGTAAAATGCTTACAGGCCATAGAGAATAGTGAAGATAGGGAACAAAAATACCAAAGCAGTGGTGTTGTGGAATTGAAAACGAACCAGAAAAAATGGATGTTGATTACTGAAAATATTGCAAATCTTCTTGATGAAGTTGTTCGTTTTGAATGTCTCTTTGATGAGAACAATGCTTTAGAAAAGAAAGTGACTTCATTATCTGACGAAAATATGTTGATGCACAAGAAAGTCATTAATCTTGAAGATCATGTTGAGGACCTCACGAACAATCTAGAATTGACAAATCTCAAAGTCGAAAACAGCTTTGAGGAACATCGTGAAAGATCAAAGATGACACGCAAAATAAATATGCTTGAAAATGAATACAAGCATCTTGCACGCAAGTTTAATGCTTCTTCACGGGGGTCAGATTATTTATTTAATCTTCTTCATAACGCATCACGAACAATTAGTGGTATGACACCTTTCATCGTTCGTGATGAAAATGACGAGGACTCTATTCTAAATTTGTCGGACAATGAGGATTCTTCGATGACTTTGTTGAATTTAGAAACACCTGTCTATAAGAAACTTGAAGAAAAGATCCAATTTTCAATAGAAAATCTACCCATTCTGATTGATAGCTACTCCGATCTTGTAGCTCAGCTCAGTTCAAAAAAGATATCTTTCGAATGTGTTACAAATGATAAAGAAAAAATGGAAATCAATATCAAAAACCTTACCAGTAAAAATTTAGAATTTGAAGAAACGGTAGTGCAGCTAAAATCGCAATTGAAAGTTGTTTCGGTGGAACTAGAGTCAAGTAAAGCACTGAGAGATGAATTTGAGGACCTCGCAAAAGTCAAATGGCAAGAGTATGATACGAAAACGCGATCTTTATTGGTAGACATCGAAACTCTTGAGAAAGAAACATCAAATCTAAGAGAAGAATTAAAGCAACAGAAGGAATGTACAGTAAATGTAGAAAATCAACTGTCGGAAAATATACGTTCACGTCAAAATCTAAAAATGCAAACGGTTAAATATCAGGCAGAAGTTGATGAATTACATCGTACTGTTACAGAACTAAAGAACGAAAAACAAGATTCGGAACACAGATTGGGAGACATTGAAGAAGCCGATCTAGTTAACAAAAAGGATATTCAACACTTACAAGAGGAATATCAAGAAAAGGAAATATCTTTATTGGAGGATATTGATAATCTAACCGAAGCATTAGAAGCACAGAAAACATGCACCAAGAATGCGGAAATCCAACTATCAGAAAACATACGCTCAAGTCAAAATCTAGAGGCACAAGTAACAAAATACCAAGTTGAAAAAGAAGGTCTGGATCGAATTATCTCGGAACTGAAGAATGAGAAAGTATCCTACGACCATCGATTAGATGTAATAAGACAGTCAAATCTCGATGTTAAAAAAGTTCAAGAAAAGGAACGGTATTTATTATCAGATATTGAAAACCTTGAAAAAGAAATCTCAAATCTTAGAGAGGAATTGCAGAAACAAAAGAAAAGCGCAGAAAATGCGGAAAATCAACTATCAGAAAAAAATTGCACAACTCAAAATCTAGAGAAACAAATAGCTGAATATCAAGCGGAAGTAGATGATTTCCATCGTATTGTCACGGAAACGAAGAATGAAAAAGCAACATTGGAAGACCGAATGAATGAGGCAAGACAATCTGATTCAATTGCCAAAGGAGAATTACAGGAGTTAAAATTGCGATTTCAAGAAAAAGAACGATCGCTTTTGTCGGATATTGATTGTCTTGAAGAAGAAAAAAAGCTGTTACGACAAGAAATAGAGAAACAGAGATCATATTCAGAAAATTCAGAAAATCGACTGAGAGAAAGTATCCGTTCGCGTCAAAATTTGGAAAAAGATATTGAAAAGAATCAAACACAAGTCAATGACTTCCAAGGTGATTTGGATGAATTAAAAAATGAAAAAATAAGCTTGGAAATTCGTTTGAAGAATGAAAGAGAATCTCACCTCGCTTCGAAAGCACAAGTGGAAGAACTAAAAGACAAACTTGACTGCACAAAAAATGAGATTGTAGGCGTTACTAGTCGTGTGGAATCACAAAAACAAATTATTTCTGACCTTCGAAACAGTATTAATGAAGTTTCTGAAAATTTTGAGCAGGATATTGAAAAAGCACAACGCGAAATTCAAAAGCTGAAGAATGATTTGTCAATGAAGAAACGAGAAAATTTAAGGCAGGAAAACGATATAAAGAGTCTAATATACGAGGCAAAAACTAATAAAGATGAGAGTCATAAACTAATGGAAGAGATGGCGTCCTTGAAAACTAGATTGACAGGTAACGAGAATTTACAAAAGGAGAATGATACTTTGAAGAAAGAGGTGGTAGAGTTAACTGAACGATTGAAAATTTCAGAGTCTTCTTTCTCCTGTATAGAAAATAGAGTCGAATCTCAGAAAAAAACTATTTCAGCGCTAAAGAATGATTTGTTTCGTATGACAGAAGCAATAAATGAAAAATACAATCAGTTTGAAAAAAAAAACTTCAGTGAGCAGAAGGATCAAATACAAAGCTCGATTGAACAGACATCTTTCACTTTTACTGAAATTATGAAGCATTTACGTGAAACGGTGGAGAGCCTTGCTGAGCTCGAGACTTTAGATGAAAATAAAACTCGGGAACTCAAAAATACGTTGAAAGAAATTCATCAATTTATCGATGAACCCAAAGGAACTGTTGACGTCCATAATGTAAAGCTTGAACACGACGATACAGAAAAAATTGATATCCTCATGCTAAAAATGCATGCTCTTCAAAACGAACTGAATGAAAGTAAGCAATTAAACAAAATCCTCGAGGACGAGATACTTCCATTACGATTAAATCTTAGAAATAAGACCATCGAATTGGATGAAGCTGCTTTAACAATTTCTTCCATGAAGAAGAAATTAGAAGAAGTAAATAAAGAATTGGGTGATGGCCAAAGCCCTATAAAAACTGATTCATCTGACTTTGATGAAAGGAGCAACCTATTTAAACTTGAAAAAATGGAGAGGAATGTTCAGAAACAAAAAGATGCAATGACACAGAATGAATCAATTATATTATCTTTACAAACAAAAATTGAAAAGTATGGTTTAACCATATCCAAGCATCGAAGAGAACAGGTAGAGATGGAGAATAAAATCTCTGAGATCTCGAAGAAGCTGGATAGTGGAACATCTGAATTAAAGTTACTAGTGAAAAAATATTATGCTGGTAAGGATACGATTGATTCTAATTCAATTATTGTGTATACACACTACCTGGAGCAAATAATGGACAACGTGGAAAAAGATTTTGATGAATTCAAAGAAACTGTAGCAAATAGAGATGCGCAAATCACACTTTTGAACAAAAAACTTAAAACATCTACAACTACTTTAGATGAGTCAAAGGCGACAATCTCATCCTTGCAGGATCTAGTTGAAAATAATAAGAATGCACATGAAAAAAATATTCTTGATATGGAGGAAGAAATGGAAAAAGGGCTTGTTGAAGTAAAGCGAATGGCTGAAAGGAAAGCAAAGTTCCAATTTGAATCTATGACTGGGGATGAGAGAAGGTTTCAAATCTACGAAAATCAACGCAACATGAAGATTTTAGAAGATGAAATTGAAATACAGAAAATGACAGTATCTTCTTTACGATTGAATATGAAAGAACTTGGTGAAAGTAACGAAATAGAGATTGATCGTCTCAATAGTGAACTGCAGAAGGCCAGAGAAGAGTTAGTTGATCTTCGAAATAAAGCAAATTCAACAAATTTGCTTGTGAAGAAGAAGGCGACTGAGAATGATTCGCAATTAGTGAAATCTATTGAGATGAAATCTCAAGATCTTGTAAACCAATTAGAATTAAATAATTCTCTTAAAGAAGAAGTATCGCATTTGACGAGTCAGCTATCAAAATCAGACCTACTTGTAAAGGACACGTTGTCATCTCTAAAAAATTTAGAAGAGAAGTATTTGAGTAATTTGAAGACGAATCAAATCAAAGTAGAGGAACTAAACGAGGAAGTTTCACGAGTTGAGACGTTACTTGAGGCTGAAAGGTCGAGGAATGAAGAGCCCAAAAATGACCTTCTTAATATCCAAGATATACCATTTGTGCTGCCGCCTCATAATGGATCATCTCCTAAAGATCATGCTCAAGATGATTGCCCCAAGGGTGATGATTTGAATGGACAACTGCGTTCCGAGGTAGCATCTCTCAAAGAATGCTTATCAGATATGGAAATAAATTTATCAAATAAAAATTATGACCTAGAACGCCTGCACGATGACTTTGTGAAAGCATCGCAACAGTTAGAAATTGCTGAGAACGAAGTGGACCATAGGAGAGAAGAAATGGAACATCTAAAGCAAATAAATGATGACCTTAGCATCGAAATAGAAAAGCTGAAGCAGACTAACGAAAGTAGAAAATGTGTTCGAAACGAAGAAATAGAATCATTACAATCTGTAGAAGGGCAAGGAAGCATAACCTCGACTCGAGAACGAAATCATCTTGAAGACGTACTCAAAATTACAAACAATGCGCTAGAAGAATCGAAAAAGTCGTTTCTCTTACTCAAAGAACAAAGTTTGCGAGAAAGGCAATCATTCAAGTCCAAATTGGAAGAAATGTCAATTGAATTAGAGAACTTACGGAAAGAAAAAGAAAATATAGAGAATTCAACTCAAACTAATTCCCAATCAAGTGTTGACTCTCAAAGATATTCATTGAAATTTTTGAGACGAAAGCAGACCGAAACTCAAACTCTAAAAGATTACACTTACGAGATAAAAGAACTGAAAGAGAAAGTCAGTTTATTTTCCCAGAGAACAAGAGAATACGAAAAGTATATGCATGAATTGATGAAAATCATTCGTAGCGTTGGAATTCATTTAGGAAACGAACATAATTATTTTTTGCCTCGAAACTGTGGTGTCATCTCATTATCATCAGATGAAGTTTCAATAGAAGATATCACAGATGTGGCTTGGAGTATCAAAAATTGTATTTTGGAACTTGATAAAATCGTGAAACATCAAAAAGAAACAATATCAATACTCCATCAAGATAACGAACTGACTACTCATACGCAAGAATTGGAGGAGAAAAATGAAGTATTACTAATGCGACTTAATGAAGCCGAAAGGAAAGCATCATTGGTAGAATTGTTAAAGCAGGATGTGGCGCAAAAAGAAGAAAAAATTGCTTCGATGGAGACATCAATGGAAAGTATAAAAAAATCGGAAAGAAAGAGCAAGGAAATGGCTCTTGAGGCTCTGAATCACGCAAAGAAGTTGGTTGGAAAGAATTACCAACGTCAACAACGAAAAATAAATCCAAGCAAATCCTATTAATAATCAAGTTTTATTTCATCCCAATTTATATTTCGATAAATGGGCGTATTCCGATAATTCGCAGTTGCTATATTCTGTTTTGATTCACTCTTGGAATAAAAATAGATTTCGAATAATATATTAATTTTTGGTGTTTCAGGGTATAAATAATGAACGCTTTTATCGAATGCAAGATTAATATGTTAAAACAGAGGAATTTAAATGAAGTACTCTCCATCCACATTCTTTGCATATCCAGCACCGGGTACACCGAACAAAACGCGACTACTCAAGACACCTTCTGTAAGAGTAATCTCCTTTTGAAGTTCTTTTAAGTTGATTGTTTCTTCGCCGGGATCAACATCAATCACATTGTATGCAATTTTTCCTCTAGACTGGTTAATTTGTTGCACGATATTGAGTTTGGCAGAACCAATCTTTTCTGTAATATGTGCGAGCATACCAGGCTCATTGCGATTTACAACAGTGAAACGGATTGTTCCTGTGGGACGATCAGGCAGAGCTGTAGCAGGGAAGTTAACACTGTTTCTGATTGTTCCACTGACAAGATAGTCACGGATGGTATCTGCCGCCATACTTGCCTGTTGATTTTTGTCAAAAAAAGTGATTGGCATTCGAGTTTGCAACAAAAAACACATGATATTTTTCTGAAAAAAAACTTACTGCTTCGTCTTCAGCTTCTCCAGTAGAAGCTCCAAGGTGCGGTAGAATAACAGCATTCTTGTGATCCCACAATTCATCGTCAGGGAAATCAGAAATATATCTTCCGTCACCAGAATCCAAGAATTGTTTAAGAGCTACAGAATCAACTAATTCGCCACGGGCAAAGTTCAAAAGGACAGCGTCTTTTTTTAAATGACTTATTGTGTCGGATCCAATGATGTGATGAGTACCTCCCTCTCCTTTGATGTATGGGATGTTAATGGAAATATAATCCGCATCAGAAACGGCAGCTGAGATAGAATCAGCGAGAGAAATGTCACGTGGAAGCATAAGGGCAGAATCAATGGAAAGCCCTGGGTCGTATCCCTTAATTTTCATTCCAAGAGCAGATGCGTCTCTTGCTGTTGCTGCACCAATGTGACCTTAGAAAATACCAATAAAGTTTGTCATAAGAAAATATGAAAGGATGGAAAATGCGATTCCTATTTATGAGGAATCAAAGTTTGGATTTTGTTCCAGTGAGATTTTTGATGACTTACCAAGTCCAACAACTGCGAGAGTTTTGCCTGCAAGTTCTCTTCCTCCAAACATAGATTTATCCTTCTCAACTCTTTCCTTTGCTAGGCCTTGCCTTCCGAGATCCTTCATGTGATTAACTCCATCGACAACTCTTCTGCTACCAAGCAATAATCCACAAAGGACAAGTTCTTTTACAGCATTTGCATTTGCTCCTGGTGTGTTGAAAACTGGTATACCCATATCTGTCATACGGTCAACTGGGACATTGTTTGTTCCAGCTCCACATCTAGCAATTGCTCTCACAGTCACATTAACTTCTTCCTCTTGCAGTTTGTGAGAACGAAGAAGGATAGCATGGCTATTTCCACTGGGGAATGGATCTCCGCTTACCTCATATTCATCAGTGAAACGTGCAAGACCCTGTCATTTGCAAAAGAGCATTTTAGTTACATAAAACAAAATTAAAAAGGGAATCATTATAAATAAGACTGAATAATTCGTCTTCGAGAAAATCATTAAACCATTGTATCATGTTCGTCCTACCTTTGGTGAGATCTTGTTGAATGTCTTGATATTGAATTTCCCTGGTACATATTGTTCCTTATCTCCAGTCCAACCAGAGGCATAGTGCTCCAGATCAACGTTGTCAGCGAATCCTCGAACTGCAACAGGGAAAGATTTTTTTACCACATTCCCACTTTGAAGGGTGCGTCTTGCTGTACTGATCATCATGTTACTCACAAATAGTTGGTGAGGGAATTAAATGTATGCCTATAAAATGATCTGAGAAAGTAATTTGACTGGTGTTACAGGAACGTGCATATAGCGCAACTTTGGTACGTGTAACCTCCATTATTTTTCGCAATGGAAAGATACGAAGAACTTTTCACAAGTCAAAAAAGTGCTTGATTTCCGCATAGCTCTAGTTGTTTTTCTTCCAATCTTCCTTCCCGTATGTTGCTTTAGTCTACTTGGTTTAAGTTGTGATGTTTCATTAAGGATGGGAAAATATTTTCTTGGAACGATTGAGTACGCACGAAGATGGGGAAAGGCACTTTATTTAGAAATGTTAGTGACTTCACATCCACAGAAACTGTAAAATTACGTTCAAATAAGAAAACGTAAAGTAAAACCGAGTAGAAAACAGTATTAAACAGTCGTGCATTAAATGAAAAAGTTATGATCCGATAAAATCCTTCGTATGGTGCTAAAGAAAGGTACATTTCCTCTAGAGAAAAAATTATTATGGACAAAATGTGTTAGAGTACAAAATATCAGCATCATCATTAATAATACACCTGTATGGACATTCATCATATGAAATACCCAAGTGCAATATACAGCTTATGCTTCAGCTAAATATATCTAAGATTTAGATAAAGTTACTTAAGCAAAATTAATATCAATGAATTATTTAAATAAAACAATTCAATAACATTGATATAATTAGTTAGAATACAAAGCAGCATGTTTCTGCTCACGTAAAACAATAAAAATGAAAATAAAAACAATCAAGTCTTCTTCAACACAAGGAAGCCAATTCAATGACAAAGAACATGAACTGACACGCATACATTGAGTAGCATCCAGTGGAGATCTATATCATCATGTAAATGATGTCTCCATTGGACATGCGATGAGAATTCTTTGAGCAGCTGCCTGGCCAACAGATGTGCAAAGTTCTTGCAGTTGAAACCAAGTGGGTTTCAATATACATCCAGTATGGGATGCATGTGTAAAATGTGATTAAAATATAAATGTAAAACTAAAGTCACAATTATCATCAAACATCTTTTTAACAACCTTTAATCTAGATAGTCTGTGGATAAGGCACAAGCATCAGTAACTTATGTATGCAAAGTTCAGCCAGAAATTGATTTCAAGCATGAGGTAATTTTCCTCTTCATTGTTTGAACTACAGTGTCATTTATATTTCTGTAATCAACTTTGCAAAACAAACTTGATATAAAACCCCCACAAATGTGGCTATATTATTTTTTACTGATTGTTTCACATTATACACTTGGTGTGTTTTATATTTCCATTCAAACTAATCTCTAGGGGAAAACACAAATGTAGATCTAAAAGCAAATGCTGAAAAATAAAAGAAGATCTTGCAAATATTATCAGAATTATGTGACGAAAGAATTAATGACAATAACTGACGTCATATGATCTGAGAATGAATCTGGATTTTGTTACGCCTACGGGTGTCAGAGTATAAACTCTATTGATAAGTGACATGCAATCAACGAATGTCACGAATTTAAACTTTATTTAGCGCCAATATACTATTGGTAAATTATAAATATTAACACACAATTATTATATCTTAACATCTAGAAGTGCACATCTAGTCGATATAATCAACACTCTACTATTGTTTTCTATTTCTAATAG
>Ga0209092_10003122_pt1 | contig 14656 bp, 9 predicted proteins | sample FraStrMetagenome_FD_187446 | JGI IMG/M metagenome (GOLD analysis project Ga0209092, IMG submission 187446) | Marine eukaryotic phytoplankton communities from Arctic Ocean - Fram Strait ARC3M Metagenome (SPAdes) (version 2) | ecosystem: Environmental > Aquatic > Marine > Oceanic | place: Fram...
GGATGATTATTTGATATGTAATGGGATGATTGTCGTATTGTGCAAAGTTCGCTCTTCTCTTGGGGATATGAAGCCGAAAAACTGATATGAGAAAGGTCCTTACCTGTGGAATTACCTTTTCTGTAAGGATGTGGTTTAAATTGGATGAAGAAATGATATTTCTTCACCAGGGAACCCATCTGCCTAAATGGCCGATGCACTTTCCTACACACCTTTGTTTTTCTCAGTTCATGCTCAGAGGGATGATTAAGCGCAGAAATCAAATCTCCCCATAATTCTTCCAACTGAGAGACTGCAATATCTTCTTCATGGTTCAGACGAAGTCTTCGTTCAATCTCTAAATACAGAGGGACTATACGACTAAAGTTGCGGGTCAACTGCGTACCTTTTACTCTGGACGCCATCAAAGATTTCAATGATGGCTCTCCGTTGATGCCATGCGCATATTCCCTCCAAAATCCCGAAATCGTGATGATATGCGCTGACGGACCGATGCCATTCGAGCGACTTCTTGGCTTATGAGGGATACACTCGGTAGGACCTGTAGGATTTGCAGTTGTAATTTCTCTTCCACTCGCAAATAGTGTTCTATTCTGTTGACTTGTACTATTAACAGTTGAAGGTCCACTCGCAAATAACGTTTTATTCAGTTGACTTGTTGTATTGGCAGTTCCAGTTTCTCTTCCACTCACAAATGACGTTCGATTCACAGCAGCCTTTACCTCATTCGAGAGCCTATCAATTTTATATTCGAGCCTCAAGTTAGACGCAACTTGCGACTGACTTATTCCACTGGGAACGTTCGTATCCCGGCTATACAACTCTTCTGCTTGGTCCACCGCTTCGCACAAACGTTTGAATGTCGGATCATTTTTCCAATAATCCTTCTTTGGACCATTATCAATACTGAAAAGGGGATGCATACTAAAACGCTGCCGCATAATCGGCTCATTTCGAAGGAATCGTTTCTCAATACTGTCGTATTGATGTGACGCTGAAAACAGTAAAAACGCAATAGTTGAGTGCTTAAATGAATTCACTGTACCACAAATAGTTTTGAAACAAGAATTGCTTGTATCGGTTCTCGTCGTTGCCGTCGCAGCTCGATCCGAACGCATCTTTTTTACAATGTCATCATACTTTATGAAAGAAAATTCCGAAAAACATTACTTCAAAAGTTGTAGAATAAAGGATTTTAAAAGGAACACTTACTTTTCGGAAGATAGGACAAAATGAATATACAAGCTCATTTCTAGATTCAATTGAAGGAAATTCGTTGTATAGTGCAACGTAACGGCAAGGCACAAATGACGAAGGATCTTCATCAAAACCACTAGCTAAAATAACAAGGGCTTCATTGTTAGGGCCTTGCAGGTAGTTATCTTCTAAGGTATCATGCAACTGACCACCCTGTTGAAGTATTGCATCCCTGTGCAAGCCTACCTCATGAAGTATTCGCCTTGATTGCCCGCGCAATAGATGGGTTACCCAATGATTAATGACAACATTCGACGCTTCAAACGCTCGCTTAAAACCGTTCAAATGATCATCGTAGGTTATGGGTTTCGTCTTATTCCTTGTCGCACAACACAGGTACCTTGTAAGGAGAGTTTTCGGGTCACTAAAATCAAGATCTTCTTTTAACACAAAAATTCTATTCAACAGAATTGACGCTTCCCAAGCTGCCGAATCGTAAAGCGGATTGACCGATGGTATACAACCAGTAATGTTCAGACGGCTTTTTCCAGCCATTTTTCCACCGTTCATGATCTTTCCGAACATGTACATAGGTACATTATTAGGCCCCAAAGACACTCGCTCCCGCACAAAAGATGATGCTAAGCGTAGGTTTCTTCCACTTTCCCCTCTTGTTCCCGTGCCGAGACTCCAAGTAAATAAAAACGAGAAGACCAAAGATTTGTGAGAATCGTTTGCACGTCGCTTCACTGTACAAAAAAATGAAAACAATACATCAGTCATCATTTGAACTGATAAATCTTCGTGTAGGTCCCCATGAATGTCACGAAAATCAAGATTGACTTCTACACTTCCGTTGGCAGTCTCAAATTGAACTAGCTTATCACTTCTTTCCTTCACAACGCACAAAAATTCTTTGACGATGCTCTGCCTCCACACTAATCCCTTGAACGTGTCTTCGTCATGTAGATTGAACTTCTTCCTTATTTCTTCTCTGAATAGCCATTGAAAAGATTGTACAGTCGCCCTAGCGCTACGTTCTCCAAACGGAAAATCTTGTCTTGACTTCATTCTCACCTGTGAACAAAGGTCAAAAAAATAGGCAAGAATTAAATCCATGATTGGTTTAGGTATAAAGAGGTTGCCTTCAGCATTCATCTGCACGAAATTCAATTCACTGCTCCGATTGGAATTATTTTTCAAGAGCCAACGATCAAAGCGGTTTATCTGTGTTGTGTACGATTTTCGTGTGTTTGATTTAGTTCGATCCCTTCTAATAAAACTGTTTACCGTCCTTCTGGTGAAATCGCCATCAATTACTTCTCCAGCGGGTGATGAATCATTCACTGGAGAAGTGGCAACAGCATCTGGCAGTGCCCCTTCACCAGCAAGTGATTCATCACGCGCTGGCGAAGTGATTGATGTCGATTCGCCCAGCCAGACTCGAATCTGCTCCGGCACCCTGCTCCAAAAAATTGCATCCTCAATTCTTCGCACTCGCTCCGCATGAGGCGCGAGAATGACATCACGGATGCTACACTGAAACAATCCGATCCCATCCCTTCTACTTCCATCATATCTCTCCATCCTTTTCCTTATCTCATTCCTCCTCTGTAACTTGAAACTATTTAACCGTCGAAGATACTCCTCCAGCCTCCCACTCCTCTTCAACCGCTCATACAACAGCTGCATTCCATAAGATTTGATAAATTCGCGACCTTCCCTAGGTAAATTGCGATGAGAGAGTTCCTGTAGCAAATCATCAGCAACCTGTAACGTTGCGATCTCAATGTTGTCGTCCATATTGGCTTGGTTGGTGCCGATGGCTTCCGTCAACCTCGTCTTCACTTGAGACAAATACTCTGCAAAATCACCGATGGGACGGTTGCCGTTGATTCCTTCATGATGGAGAGTGCGTGCGCGATCGGTAATTGTGCGGATGGCGTTGTTGGTGCTCATTGTTGAAATACGTAGAGGGATGAAAGTTATTATTTTCGCTCTTTTGTTGGTAGAATTGCGCTGCGAAAATCTTCGATGATGGATGATGGATGATGGATGATGGATGATGGATGATGATGCGCGATGAAGATGAGTAGAATGGCTGATGCGCAGATGTTTGATGAATAGAGATTTCTCGTTATGTATACTTATTGAATTATGAGGAGGATTACTTATTGAAATATCTAAATATCTCAGTACGGGGTCAGGCGTAGACATTTGGTCTATATATAGTTGACCCTCGATGGGTCAAAATTTCAAAACACTTAATGAAATTAGGGTTCGCATTTAAAATCTATTTTATACTACACTTGACACTCTATACCTATATATCTGCTAGATATGTCGACCTCTTTCATTGGTTAGTTTCACTTACCACTTGCGAATGCTCTAGTGCAATTGTACATACTTTTCAGCCATGTGTAAACTTTATAATACATTACTTGAATAAAGAAAAAGATAAATTATCGTCTTACAAACTACCGGTAGAGACACTGTTTCTTTCAAAAAAATGATTTACAGTACATTCTCGCTTCATTCTGGACTCTGAACACGAAGCTTTTCATGCAAAATAAACAGGACACCACAATACACGTAAATGTAAAAAAGACGCTTAAAATTTTTGGGAGAAGGGGTTGCGGTAGCGGGGAATGCGGAGTTACGTACATTGTAACAAGGTTCTAATATACGCTTATGTGAGATGCTCAGGCTTATTTTTCCAATTCCGATTCCACTTTCCGAAGCGAAGGTAGTGGGCCAGCAATGCTTATAATAAAATTAAAGGGAGAACACCATATGCGAACATCTTCCGAATTGAGGAACGCCTTTATTTTCATTTAGACTTTGCTTAATCGCAATCAACGCTTTCATATCAGAAACTAGGAACATCTCTTCATTGGATGTTACACACCGAAGCGAAGGTAGTGTAATTGGGCGAGCAATGCTTATTAAAATTAAAGGGAGAACACCATATGCGAACATCTTCCGAATTGAGGAACGCCTTTATTTTCATTTAGACTTTGCTTAATCGCAATCAACGCTTTCATATCAGAAACTATGAACATCTCTTCATTGGATGTTACACAGGTAAAAAACTATAGATGTACATGACATACATTTACATTTTATATATAAAAAATAAAATCAAAAACGTATCAAGCATTCGAAACAGAAAAAAAGATGAATCATCATTTGCCATATAATATTGTTAAAAACCGCATTAGCAAGACAACTTTAATTCTAAGGATTCCACTTTATCAACCGCCTGAATTATCATGGTACATGTCGCTATTATTGGAACTGGTGATCTCGCATATGGATTGGCACACCTGTTTTCTACTCACAACAGTGCCTTAACGGGGAACTCACTCGAGGTAACAAAGCCAAACCTCGGCAAGGAAGGCTTGTTTCATGATACCAATGTACCGCTTGCCGATTTTGATGATGCATTAGTTCGAGCCGACATTCTTATCCTTGCCATTCCCAGTCGTGGGCTCGAAAAGTTTATCTTTGCCAACAATGGAAGGTTGAAAAATAAGATTTTAGTTGACGTGACTAATGGAGGTGAAGATTTGTATTCAGTGTTGGGTAAGACAAGTATTCGCTGGGTTAAAGCTTTTAATGACATTGGAGCGGTTGATATTATGTTGCATAAGTCAGGTAAGCATCGCGTTGGAACTTCATTCCGATGTTACTAAAGTATATATCTATGTATGTATTATCTATGTATATTAATAACATTTATCTTGTTAGTAAGCAAGCGCAAAATCCCCACAAAGATGTGCTCCAATTCCAATAAAGCGTTAGGAATTGTGAAAGGCTTTGCAGAAAACTCTCTTGGTTTCCAAGTGAAGAGTGTACCATTTGAGCAGTATCATATCTTTGCTAATCATCAAAATAAGCTCGGACAAGAGTGGGTGTCGTCCACATGCACTATGATTGGTGTTTTTGCAGTTACTATGGCGTACAATATTTATCGTCATCCTATTGAAAAGGGATATCCGTGGAGACAGTTCCCGTTGTTCGTCATGAACAAGAGCATTTGCTGGACTGCATTGTGGGGATTTGCCATTGCTCAAATTCCTGGAATGTTGGCACGTATGTCAAATGCGTACTACAGAGATACTCTCCTAGAAAAAAGCAAATGGTTGAAAGGTTGGTTGGCTATTCGCAAGCACCTGGGTCTTATTTCGCTTTGGTTTCTAGTAGTGCATATTTTTATGAGCTGCCTGATGTTCAGTATTGCCTACTATGATCGTTTCTTTGAGGATAAAGACGATCCAAAGTCAAGGATGACGTCTAATGGAGAAAGCTCATTTATGTTTGGCGCATTTGCTGCAGGTTTGTATTTAGTAATGGGCATTGCTTCGTTGCCTTCAGTGGCTGAAAATATGACGAGAGCTCAATGGGACTTTGTGTATGGTCCAGTCGCCTGGTTCGCTTTGTGGATGGGTACTGCGCACGTAATGTGTCAGGGGATTGATGTTACCTGGCAGAAGGGTCCTTGGAGGGGTGCTGGATATATGCCACCAATTACTTTGGTGTCAACCGTGTTTCCTATTGCAGTAATTGCTATGAAATTTTTCCAGGTATTGTTTGTGTGGTGCATGGACTACCGCGCTCGTGGGAAAAAGCAGTATTTTTCTACCAGTGATGCGTCTGTGTCTGTTGAGGAACAGTCATATGAAGTACGGCTCTAAATGTTTGTCGAATGAAATTGTTTCTTTGTTCAATGCTCATTCGATGTTATTGTTTTGTCGAAATTGAACTTTTATTTATCACGAAGTTAGTTTTCAATGTGACATGTTAAAATAAATGGTCTTTATTATAATTTGTTTTGTTTTGAATGTGTTGTTTACAATTTTATCTGTCAAGTCATTCATTCAAAAAAGTATTAGTCTCTCATCGACACAGTTTTTACCGGTAAAAAATAATGATCTTGTCTCTTTCCTCAATAAGTGTATTCCATAAGTAATCGCAGCTGCAATGGTACTGATTGACGAAGGGGTGAAGTCGCTTCCTTCGAATAGGAAATAAACAGCATTGTACACGAGTATATCGTGAATCGTCAAATCTAGATCTATACCGTATAAAGTTGACGACGATAAAAAACTACTTCCAAATGTGCTTGCGTTTAGCGCTGTGCTAACTGGGAGAAAAATCGTAGAGTCCAACCTTCCATTTTTAATAGGGGCAAGTCCAAGTATACGATTACACATCGATTTATGTTGGTAACAGGCGTACTTGAGATTCGATGACCTTTTCACAAAAGATACTATAAATCTATTTACTTTCTGCTTGTCATTTTTATTTCTGTCGTGCATTTCCATATTATTTTTACCATCTACATTACAGCTCTGAAGGTCACATTCGAAATTGCGAAGAGGCAGTGTGTTGGTCTTACGGGATATAGCTTGAACCTAACAGCGTTATCATAAATTGAATACACATATGTAAAAAATGATTTTGTCTATATTTTACTTGTTAACTTCATAATTCACTTACCTTTTCGAATTGTTCCGCAAACTCATGACTCATAATTATCTCATAGGGCCGACCATTTTTGAGTTCATTTCTTGAGATATCGCGTTTTACGTTGACAGGTTCATTAGCATTCAATCGCCTTGTGAGTTCAGTGATCGTAGAGTCCGCAAATGAATATTGCGATTGGCAATGTATGAAATATCCGTGTAATATTTGATCCCTTATTAAGACCGAAATATTTGCCATTGAACAAAGATCAAGGAACATTTGCGATTTTGGTTCCTTCCAGTATCTCTCGTAAATGAAATATTTCCATAGTAACTGAATAAAGGTTAAAAAGAACCAGTACCAACAATTATTTGCAAAACATAAAGGTTTGCTGATTTCGTGAAATTCAGTAGACAAGATATTAATATCAGGTTGAGAAGTAGCAACACCTTGTAAATCCATGCCAACAAGTAGCACTATCATCAATATCAAGTTAAATTCGATACCTACAGATCGACTTGTTTCTAAGTTTCTCCATACATTTGAAACCATTATAAGTCTCCATGCAGAAATATTTGATAGATCGTTGCGAGGATTCTCAAAATCAATAAAATATACTTCAGTCTTGTATTGTAAATAAAGGAGTGCAATTATATTGAGTGACTGGGCAAAGAATAACGAGTATATCAACGCAATAAAGAAATTATGATCCCAGTTTGAGCTGAGTCGACCAAAAAACTCGTCTCGCCTTGAAGAAAAGAGAACCAATGGGTGATTTTGGAGCTTATAGAAGGATAACCTGATACAACAAAGGGATAATAGAAATAGTCAAAATAGATTGTCAAATGTAAATGTACTACCTCCAAATATTCAAAACTTACATGAATGTGCAAAGCAGTGTAAAGTACCCTCCAATGACGAAGACAAAAGTTTTACATGTAATCTGGCAACATTTCACGACATCATCAAATTGAATAGCATTTTCGAGCGACCTTCCGATTGAACAAATATAATGCGACCTTACAAACACCAAAATAATCAGAAAGCTTATCATTGCTAGAATGCTCAACACGACCTTGTTTACAACAATGAAGTCGCCATTGCTTTTCGAGAAGTCAAGTAAAACTTGTACTTCGAATGATGGAAGATCCTCTGCATTGATGCGAACTTCATCATATTCAATAATTATAGTTGGAGGTCGTATCTTCATTGTATCCTCATCCATCACTATCTCTAGCATAATTTTCTTGGCAACTCTGACTACTTGATTGTTTCCACTCTTGAGATCGGCAAGAAAAAACCTTCTTGTATATATGCGATCTTGCCCTGCTTGTTTGTTGCTGTATAAATTCCAGTTCAGCAAATTTCCATTAAAAATTGTGTTTCGATGGATTACAGGAACTGGATAAAGACAATCAGTGGTCGTTATTTCACTACAAGAAGATTTTGTGCTATCAACAATGAATGGATCAAACAAGTAAACATTTTGCATTACATCAAAACTGCAGTGAAAATACATTACTTTGTTATAACCAAATTTAATAACATCATCGGCCTTGGCCTGCGAGGAACAGTTTTTAAAGAGATCAAGAAAGTCTTGAAACCCTTGAAATTTGCCACTAAGTGAATATTTTCCTAGCTTGATCTCAACTTTATCACCAAAAGAAATCTTTGCTGGAAGAGTTTTGCGACCGTTCATTAAATCCTGTATTGCATCAGATTCATAAAAAAGCCAGGGTAACATTAGAGGCCGTTGTCCTTCGTAAGTTATGGAAACGAAATTATTTCGAAACTCTTCAATTAACTTATATTCAGTGCATGCAGCCGCTTCGTTATCATAAAGTTGCAAAGTACAGAGGTTTGCCAAGCTTTGACAACCTGCGCGACTTCGTTTACTATACCATTTGAAATATTCACAGTGTGATGCAGCATCCAAATAGATGTGTGAATGGATAAGCGAGGTCGATATAACTTCCCCAATTATTGGAAATTTAATGTCATGATATCCAGTATTAATTGATGGTAACATTTTTATACATTTCTTGTCACCAACGCTTTCTTCGCCAACCATAACATAACCATCTCGACATGTACAAGAGTAATCAGCTAAAAAAACCATATTAATTGCATCAGGACAATAAGCACAAGCAGAAGGATCGACAAAATATTCCTTTCCCGCTATAACAGTTGTTATTGCATCTTCTGTGGTATCTTCGTTCACAAGGGAATTCATTACACTCTGAGATAGCACAGCTGTCCCAGGAGGACAGGATCGGCATTCGTACCCTATAATCCTAGATATAGATACATCATCGTCGTGATTATCATCACCGTCATATAAAGGTACAAACTGCTTCGATCGCAAAACTTTTGTACCCCCTAGAATCGGCAATGGGTTGTTACATGTGCAATCACCCTGCTGCGTGTCAAAAGACGGCTGCAGCTGCAGCTGCAGAGTTGTAGCATTCTTAGGATTGTCACATGATATGCAGCTGCCAGATACGTGGTCAGAAGCTTCCTGGGCATCTGCACATTCATTCGAGCATGTGAATCCCAGACATGATGAGCCTGTTCGTAGCTCTTCCTCAGAACAACTTTCTTGTGTTCGGAGGTAGCCCTTACTACTGCAGATGCATAGGTAATCACTGTCATCGTTCGAAGTGACATAACCATCTTCACATGGGAGATTTGAAAGTGTAAGGGAATCGAAGAAATGATTGGGAATTTGTGTTGGCGGCCATAAGATAGAATTAGAAGACGTCGATGAAAGTGATGTTACGGAATGAATCATCCATGAGAAAATAATTAGGGAACGCATATTGGACTTGACTTTCTCTGTTTTGTTATGTCTATTATTTATACTCCGTTTTCGATTCATTTCGATTAACAAGCATGCATACCTGCAGATGCATTTTGTTTTTGGTTCAGTAAACCTTTGTATTTGGTTGTATTTTTATTTTTTGAATTTAGAGATGCTAATCTTGATTTGAGTCATGTGACGAAATGGGACAAATGCACAACACAATGGTTTTGGACTTTTGATGTATAGGTTAGCTTTGGAGGCCCAACAATATATCATCACAGGAGAATAGATGATCCTTGGTTCTTTCCAAAAATATGAGTAATTCTACTTGGTACGATCCATGCCATCCCGATGCAGATTGGAGTGGGTTTATAAAACCACGGGAATCTCGTAAACATCCCACTGGAGAAGCCGCAGCAATGAAATTGAATTTAACAACCACTTTGGATTCAGGATATGTTCCAAACAGTGATGCAAATGTGGAAGAATGGAATAGACCAGGTCGAAGAATTCTAAGCAAATCGAACTACAGTTCTGATTCGCTAATTGGTGGACCAATCTCCAATTCTTCGAAGAATTGCTCTCCGCGCCGTTGGGAAAGCGAAACGCAAGCTGCATGTCGACGGGAGAAAACTAGTATCGATCAACTTACAACAACTGGGCGATCTATGCATATACGGTCAAGAAAGGCTGCCAAGCCCGCATTCGAACAAAGTCGAGGTTACGATCCGACAACTGCTGCAAAAATGCGTGAAGAAAACCCCTACAAACTTCATGAAACTTCAGCAAAACAAAATGATAGTAATTTAAACCTTTCGTCTATTAGAAATGACGGTACGAACGTTGACAATTTAGTCGGTTACCGATCGCATCGCGGAGGGATCATTAAAGGATTCTTATCAAATTTGAGTTCCGAAATTTCAGAGAAAATTTATGAACCAAATACTTTTGTATCTGCTGCTCCTTTTGCAAATGACGGTGATCTTCCAACTGATCCATACTTAGACTCAAATGGTAATAGAAGAAAGGACTTACTTTTGGAAAATTTTTCAAATGTAACCCCTGGGTATACCGGAAAAAGAGAGTTTTTGTGATTCTATCCAGACATATATCTGTGTTTCAAAAGACTGCTGTCATTATTGAGAAAAATTTCTTCTCATACTAACTAAGCGAACATTTTACACAAAAACGTTTTTCATCAACAATTGATGGATCGGAAATCTTGTACACGTTGGCCATTAATGGTTTCAAATATATCACGCATATCTACATTTAACACAATAAACATTGCTTTAATCTACACTATGAAAAATCTTGAGTACATTTTGCCTTGAAATACAATCATTTCGATTCAGAGTTGCGCACTGCTGCCCTCACAAGACAAGAATTTACAAGCAATACATGGTCTATCCACAAGTAGTCTATAAATCACCGACAAACTACAGCCTTTTGATACATATGGCATGAACCCTTCTAGCGTATCGTTGGATATTAAGTTAGTACATGATAAGCCGCTTGGATAAAAAGTCACCATCATTTCAACACATTCACTCCATTGAAATTGGTTTGCATGAAGAGCTATTTCAAGTGGTAACAAACCATCGCTATTTCGAGTTCTAAGTGCTTTTGGATAAGCTCTGATTAAAAGCTCTAATGTTTCGTCCACACCATAAGGTAGGGATGCAAGTAAATGAAGAGGAAAATTGCCGCTTTCGTCTGTCTCACTTACTTCGTTGTAACTCATAAAAATTGCGACGCGAAGAAATTCATCGGGACAAAACTCATTCTGCAACGATAATATGGAATGTAGCAAACGCCACTTTTGTTGCGTGAGACCAGGAACACGAACACGCACTGCCTCCTTGATTAATAATTTCGCACAGCAATATGCTTCGGCCAAGCCCCAATCGAACATTTGTAAGTCGGTATATGTGAATGGTGGATTAAACATAATAAGGGAACTTGTCATTGAGAGATCATCTTCTCTCGATTCCCAAAAATATTGCTTCCGGAACAAAAATTTAGATAGTAAGATGAGTACAAGTATATAATTTTAATGCTAGCATACTTTCATTAAATGAAGAAATACATCTTACCAATGGCGTCTTTCCAAAATTATCCGGCATCAGCACCAACGAAGAGTCCACCAAAAGTAGCTCCCGGATTGTTTCCAATGAAATTGCATCTAAATAACAGTGCAAGCATGCTATATGTAAAGCGTTGCGCCCATTCCAATCCAACATATGCACTGCCTCTGTCCCGTAAGATCCTGATAATAACGCCAAGATCGTTTCTACGTATACACCAACGGAACATGCAAAAAACAAAGGCACGTGTCCATACTTTTTCTCCCTCGTTAGCGCCGCAGACGGAAAATATTCCATAAACGTATGAATCACATCCATAGTCGGAAGCGTAGCCGCATGCTTTACAACTCGATGAAGAACAGTTTCACCCGTCTCACCATCCATGATCATAATCCTCTTCGCTAATTCATCGCTTACTGCATTCCTCCTTATAACCATAGGAGGAGGACCACAACTGTGCAAATATTCCACCACAGCATCCCACTTACGCTTCTGAACCAAGTCATTCAGAATCATAGCAACTTTTTCCTGATCCTCCTCTTCCCCTTCACAACTCCCATCGCTTACCTCTATACTATAGTAACCACCCAAAAGTTCCCGATTCATAAAGTCCAATACAAACGAATACACCCCAACTCTACATGGAGGCAAGAAAATGGTCACTAATTTCGTCCAATAGATCACATGAACCTCCAAAATCTTAAGTAAAAAGGCAAATACAAGGAGCGGAGGTATACAAACTACAAAGCAAGGATGTACCAAAAACATCATATTATCGTAGGAATCATCTTCTTTACCACTCTCATCATCATCATCATCACAATTATCATTATTTGTTCTAAGATTATGGAACTTTGATTGTTCTTTTACTTCTTCTTCTTCAACTTGCAACCATCGTGGACAACCAATGACGTTCATATTTGAATGGATGCACTGTTTAGAAATTAAAAACAAATGGATGGATGATATTTTAGATTGAATGTACGAGTACGCATGAGTGTACAATGCGATTGCAATTCGGATATAAAAAAGAGGTGATAGGTTTAATGACATACTCGTACTCGCGTACTGTGTGTGATTTGTGATGTGTGACAAGATGTCATGAGTGGGTGTGAAGGCGAAGGCACGGTTGTGTAGTTTTGATTGGCTGTTGGTTTAGAGTTTAGATACTACGGTATGAATTTTATAGTATGACATTTGACATTGTGTTATTTAACGGACGGACGGACGGACGGACTGGAGTTATTCCGTTACATGTATTCCGTACTTTCTACTATCTACGGTAGTTCATATTGCCCACCAACCATCAGCAACAATCCAGCTACCGGTAGAGCTCTAGAGAGAGGGCAGTTGACTATATACAACACACATAATCTCCACGAGTTCATGCAAAAGTTGTGCTGTGCCTTGTTTATCCAAATGGTCATTAATTGGTAAAGGCTCAGTTTCAAAGAGTACCGTCTTTCCCTCGAGGATAAATATTCAATATTCTCCAAAATAAAAACAGCTTCTTATTGGGAGGGAGAGTTCTATGTTCAAGATGATTCTGGAAAGTTTGGAATTTTCTTTAAATTGAACGGAAATGACTTTGTTCATTTTACATGTTAATAATTCATTTTGAAACTGACGAACGTCTATTAATACAAGGTAATATATTATTCACAATGTGTAGCGATAAACAAACTAGAACGACAAAATCAAGACTACTCCAAAACGTTTTTCAGTAATCCATTCGAGACCATTAAAATGTTACTGGTTCAAAAAAAAATTCAATCATGTTTGAGACGATTTAGATTTTACTATTACTTGCCTGCCGTGATGCTTCCATGGAAGACTTCAATGAATTTTGGACGGCATGGATAATTGATAGCGCTTACCGAAAAAATGATAGTCAATACGTTGAATTTTTCACAACAAAAATTTTCCATTTTGAAATGAAGGTCTTCATTATTTCGGTCACTCTGTGAACTCCTCAAAAAGAAACAATTTTCCCACGCTTCTTTTTCTTTGACGCTGCATCATTCATAGCTGTTGATTGAATGTCGTTATTTTCTGTAATCTCTTCTACGAATTCACACGCGACTGCTTCCCCTTCTTCTTCATCATCATCACGATCAATCTTCTTCTGTTTTGTGCAGTTGTAGAAAAAATGATCTTTTCGTCCACAAAATTTACATCCGCCTCCATTGACATACAAACCATTCTGATTCTTTTCGCATTGTCCAGCAAGGTGACCCTTCTCCTTGCATATAAAACAAGTTGCATACGGCAAAGACTCTTCCATGTATGAAGACTTATTCTTCATCTTTGGACAGTTTGCTAATCGATGCTCAGTAGATCCGCATTTAAAACAGATCCTCGAAGAATTTCCTTTTTCCGATGCATTGGGACAATCCACCGCAGCATGCCCCACCTTACGACAATTGAAACATGTTAAAAATTTGTTTCGTTTTGCATTTTGCCTATCGTGAGCCAATTTTGTGTATTTGATACGCCTTTCCTCATTAGTCATTTTCGGTTTCTTCTTAGCTTTCTTATTGTTTGACTTCTTTAGTGCTGCCAACTTTTCTTTCTTCTTTTTACGAGCGATCCGTCTTCGTTCTGTCTTACTTAATGGTTGCTGCGCATCTCCTTTGACGGTAGAACATTGAGGCGTTACATCTATGGGTGTAGAACTCTGTTGTTCACTGCCGCTCATAGTCATGTTTATATTATTTTTACATACCCCGGTATTGTATTAATCGGAAAAGAACAAGAATTTCAAAATCATAGAGGGCTTTCTCATTTTGGAAAAATGAATGGTCACAGTCACACAGTCACACACAGATGAAACACGCTTGTCTACATTTGCCACATACCGTTGTTGTAATGGGAGCATACCAGAAAAGTCAAAACCGTTTTGAATATATTTAGCTTTTTCCAAACTCCAAATCCCAAATACAAATGTAGAATGTAGATTGGTTATTGGTTTACAATAAGAAATTGACTTTTTAAGAAAGATGCTAGCGTTTACCCGTCCGCCCCCTAACCTACGTATATCCTACGTAGAAATATGTAGATAAATCAACATGTAAAGACTAGACCTCTATGTAAAGAGTAA
>Ga0209092_10003123_pt1 | contig 14652 bp, 14 predicted proteins | sample FraStrMetagenome_FD_187446 | JGI IMG/M metagenome (GOLD analysis project Ga0209092, IMG submission 187446) | Marine eukaryotic phytoplankton communities from Arctic Ocean - Fram Strait ARC3M Metagenome (SPAdes) (version 2) | ecosystem: Environmental > Aquatic > Marine > Oceanic | place: Fram...
CGAAATGTAAAGACTGCCGGGGGACGTTGAAAGCCCGGAACCCCAAACCGGGCACCGCTGAGCGGCTTTTAGTACTTCAGCACATCTAAGCATTAAAAAGTACGCATTATTACTGCTTCTTCTCATCAAATAGTCGGTTTTGAAAAAAACCAGGTGAATGCCACAGCTTCTCCCTCTCTTTCTTTTTGTCTAAACAGTAGCAGATGATCATGTGAGCAAACACGAAAATGAAACAACTTGAAAATATAAAGACACTCATTACTACGTACCATCACATCAAGGCAAAGACAAAAAGACGACAGGGAGTCGCTTGGCCATAGATCTCGTGACCATACCATGAGCGTGCTTCAAAGGAAGCTTGCTCACGGCAGCCACAATCTCTACCTCGCCGGAAAAGCGATTACCGCTCTTTCGAGAGTATCGCACTGGAGTGCAGATCCTCTCCAAAGAGTGGGCCCTTGCAGCCTCTATGTCGATGGTAGGATGTACCCTCTTTCGTTGTTGGTGATGGAAGAAAGGAGTACGAGGGCTAGGGCAAGGGCTAGGGTTAGGGCTAGCGGTAGGGGAATTTCTAGCAGGAGACGTAGTCGATACGGGGCTGACGATGATGTGACTAGTCTCGACGTGGATGGTTGTTGGGATAGCCTCGTAGCGGATGGTGGCTGAGATCTCGTCCTCCGGAAAGAAACGAAAATCCCTCTTTCGATTACATCGCACCGGAGTGCAGATGTTCTCGAAAGAACGAGTTCCCATAGCAAGGTCGGTTGCTACATGGTGTACTCTCCTTTGCGGCGGTGCAAAAGGAGTACGTGCGGTGAGGGTGGCCTCGAGGGCCAAAGCGATTGCGGTGATAATTTTTAGCATCTTTTCTTGATGTTGTGTGAGGAGGATGCGGCTAAAGTGATTGGGATGCATGTACATGTGAATGTTTTTGGCGATTTGCCGAGAAACTGGCGGAACTGTTTCACACTATTTGATGCACATGTTTTTTTTTAAACTGTATGCTTTTATTTTAGTAACTTCTACTCTTGTACCAGTAGTGTCGAACATAATTTAGCCTTATGACCGTTGGTACCGTAATAATTTATTTTACATTGTTTGCATACACAGTTTAAGTTTACAAAATAAAAGCATATTTTAATAATACATACAGATTAAAACAACAAGAGACAAAAGCTTTTGTAATCCTCATTTCAACAGCTTGCAAACTATATCCAAAACACACCGAAGACGATGACATCGACAGTCATTCGATCCATTGCAACCACCAATAATTATCATCATCTCAAACGAGCAATTTCAGTTACGAGCAGAAGAATGGTACATATCGAAGCGAAACTTGATTCGTTAAACATTGTTCTCCCTCCCCCGCCAACGCCCAAGGCAAATTATGACATCGTATGCCGTGCCGATGATAATATGCTGTACGTGAGTGGACATTTGCCGATTACGCAGGAGGGGGAGCTTTTGACTGGTGTTGTAGGTCCGGCAAGTGGGGGTAAGACGATTGAAGAGGGATACCATGCTGCAAGGGTTACTGGTCTGAATATTGTGTCGACTTTGAAGAAAGCGTTGGGGGATCTCGATGATGTGGAGCAGATTGTGAAGTTATTCGGTATTGTCAATTCGACGACTGATTTCAAGGAGCAGCATAAAGTTATTGATGGGTGCTCCGATCTGATGATGGAGATATTTGGTAAACCAGTTGGATACCATGCTCGTTCTGCTATTGGAACGAACACACTTCCGCTTGATACGAGTGTAGAAATTGAGGCGATTATTCGCGTAAAATCAAAGTAGTGTGAAAGAAATATCGTTTTTCTATAATCGTGATAAAGATTCACTCAAATTCATGATTTTTTGTATCGGGTAAATCCATTTATTTTTTCATGCTTTCCTCTTTTTTACGACAAACTCAATGGGGATCGCGCAGGCCTTTCTTTGATTACCACCAATGCATTGTCAAATGAAAAGGAAAAAATGAGCTCTTTTTGAATTTGATTTTTAATGTAATCCCGATCTTTCAACGTCCTTCAACTCATTCAAGGTGTTCTAAATTCACGAAAGACGGTTGACAAAAACCTCTCTGCTTTTCGAAGAAGTGCCGCTGAAGGGCCATTGACACATAGTAATCTTGACCTGGAACCTTAGATATGTCAGACTTTGAAACAAGGATTGCTGCCGCCAAGGAGCAGGTAAGAAAATATTCCTTGACGCGAAAGGAGCTAAATTTATAATGACTTGAAAGTAAAGTTTATGTTCAATATATTTTGTGGGCGACTTAACTATTAGGTGGCCCGTCTAAAGAATGATATAGATGAGATGAGATCGGTCAAACGAAAAAAAGGTATGGCAGATGTTTTATCCGAGAAAGGAGATGTTCGGGCAATTCGTAAGCCGCCTCAAACAAAGCTAAGACGAACATTAAAGGGTCACTTTGGAAAAGTATATGCAATGCATTGGGCTGGCGATAGCCAACAGCTCGTCAGTGCAAGTCAAGATGGTAAATTGATCATTTGGAATGCAATGACAACAAACAAGGTTCAAGCGATTCCACTACGATCCTCGTGGGTTATGACTTGTGCCTTTGAACAAAGTGAAGGGAACCTCGTTGCATGTGGTGGATTAGACAACCTGTGCAGCATTTATGCTCTTCAACCTGGGGCTCAGACAGTCCGAGCAACTAAAGAACTTGCGGCACATGATGGATACCTCAGTTGTTGCCGTTTCGTGGACAAAAGTCATATAGCAACTTCGTCTGGAGATTCAACCTGTATTTACTGGGATGTAGAAAGTGGGGAAGTCGTGACAACTTTTTCAGGTCATGGCGGAGATGTAATGAGTTTAGCCGTCAGCCCGACCGACAGCAACACTCTAGTTTCTGGTAGCGTAGATTCGACAGCAAAGATTTGGGACATTCGCACAGGAACTTGTGTTCAAACTCATTCCGGGCATGAATCTGATATCAATTCTGTCGCATTCTTTCCGGACGGAAGATCTTTTGGATCAGGTTCTGACGATTCGACATGTAGAATGTTTGACATGCGATCTTATGGTGAAGTAAATTCGTTTGGGTCGGAAAAAATACTCTGTGGAATAACTTCAATTGCGTTCAGTAGATCAGGTAGATTACTTTTTGCTGGTTACGATGATTTCAATACCTACGTTTGGGATACACTGAGTGATGGAGAGGCTCCTGCGTTTCAAATTCCAACTCCACATGAAAATAAAGTTTCATGCCTTGGTGTAAATTCGAGTGGAGAAGCTCTTTGTACAGGATCGTGGGACACTCTATTGAAGGTAAGTCATTTCAATTTAGAAGGTGTGAGCTCGAACAAATCGTCTTCTCAAATCAATTTCCCTTCGATCTTCCGCAGATTTGGGCGTAATGTGAAACTTCGAACGAAAATAAATATGAAAGTCTCAAAGAAACTATAACAATCTTTCTAGGAGTTTCGCACGATGTGGTAATGAATCGTACAAATAGTGCATGTTTGCATTATCAAAGATAGGGGACAAGGTATGCCTATCATGTGGCTTTTGCTATATTGCTTATTGATCGAGCGACTTCCGAATTATACTTTGAGGTATATGGAAAAACTAAAATTGAAAATATCACTGTTGACTTTCTTGCTTGAAAAAGTACTGCCTAATACTACTGCACTGAGTTGTAAAGATTTTTATGTGCAAGATCGTTTGTATGTTTCTGCTGTTGTTATTTCTACTGATTACACTTCAAATCCGAACATAGAATAGGTAGAGAAAATGGTCAGCCTAGTACCTTTGGTAACCTTGAGTAGAAAAGAAAATTTGGTTACTATGTTTTAAAGCAAGACACCGCTAGCACATATGTCTGGTTCATTCATGTGGATCTCGGAGATGTGCAATAACTAGGTTTTGATTCATTATTTCTAAACGCACAGTCGAGGCAGGTGTCCATTTTAATCTCTTACCACTTAATTTAGGAATAGAACTATGAACAAAGAATAGGTGGAGTTCTACCTGCTTCATTCGTGTAGCTATCGGAGATGTGCAATAACTATTCTTTGGTTCATTATATTTATTTATTTTTACACGCGAAGTCTTCGGCAAGTGTCCATTTTAATCACTTGGAAAGAATTGGGTACAAATAATATCATCACAAAATCTTGTACAGGTATGCAAGATGACAAATAGAAGGAGAAGGAAATCTAGGAGGCATTCATCGAGGCGCTTATTGCAGGATGATATCGATGGAGAGAAATCGGAATTTGAGGCATCCAGATTAAGGTCGGAAGTGAAGGCTTCAATTGAAGAAGCACGAGCGTTAAGTGAATATTTATCGTCTTCTGAAGCGGCAAAATATTCTGAAAGAATGAATGATCGTTCATGCTTGTGCGATCTTTTCGTGGGCAACCTACCCTATAGTGCTACTTCAATATCGGTTGTTACCGCTCTTTCGAAAAAATTGGGTATATACCGAAAAGGCAATCCAGATTACTATTTACATTTTGAATCTGTGACAAATGATAACGAAGTTTTTCCAATCTTAAAATGTCACATCCCGAATCCACCTCAACACGGAAAAAGTTATTTTGCCTTTGTAACTGTTAGTAATCAAGAATTGAAAGATGACTTAAAATTAATGTGCTCGAGAGAACTTCTCGTAATGGATGGTCGACGTCTTCGAATAAATGACCCAAAGAAGTCAAATTCCTATAGAACGTACAATGATTATACAGCTATTCGTGTATCAATTAAAGAAGTGCATGCAGGATTTCCTCTTCTTCAGGATTTACCTGAGCACGAGAAAAGAATTTATCATCGTTTGTACCATTTCGATGACAATTCTGAAGTGCTTAAGGCTCCCCTTTCGTGGAACTCGTGCTGGCAAGTTCCTGAAGAAGGACAAAGTCGCAACATCATAATGGAGATCAACGCAAGGAAGCAAACGATCTCGTTTGAATTCTTCCAAAATTTTCGCAAATTTCGTCTAGAATGCAATTTGAGATATTTACAAGGAAAAATTAATTTTCACTCGTTCAAAGATGGCCGCGAAAGTGTTTTGTCCGTTCTGCTCAAGCTGCCTCCAAACATCTACCAAGAGGACGACACAAAAATTGCACTCATGCCTAATTACACATTAAATACTTTTAATTACAAGTACCCTATCATTATTGAAGGTTCACAATCAAATCAGTTATGGCAGCTTGGAAGTGAGAACGACAAAAAGTGGGAGAGGATTGCAAAAAGGGGCAGTAGCCTTGGACTTTGTTTACAGTACCGTATTGTTTTACAGGAAAAGAATATTGGTAAAATTATAAGCAAATTGAAAAACTTCAATCTTATTTCACGAAAGGATGAGAGATTTAATCGTATAAAGGTTCTTCGTTTGAATGCTGAACACGGATGGAGTGGCGATAAGGAATCAGATGAAATCCTTGATTTATTACCAAGTGATATTAAGTATTTAATTCATTGCTTGGTCTCACAAAGCAGGATGAACTTTGCGTTTTGTAATAAACAAATTGTAACCGAATTTTCCGCATTGATTCGAAAGAATATGAAAGCATCACTTTGGGCCCTGGCTCAAATGGATTCTCATTGGATTCCTTCATTCTACTTGAATCCCGTATCAGTTCTTCGAAAGTGGCTTGGTTCTTACCGATTATTTGAAGAAAATGAAGATATCGATGAAGATGATTACCAAAGTATTCCTATCAAGTGCGTCTCAATAACTCCTTTGAGGGTTGTCTGTCATCAACCTAGGTTATCCTCTTCCAACAGAATGTTGCGCATGTTCACAAACCTGAACGATCGCTTCTTGCGCGTTTCATTCACCGACGAGAACCTAGGAAGTTTCTATAACGCTAAGAGTAGCAATACAATTGAACATGTTTCAAAATGTTTACAAAAAGGTGTTGAGGTTTCTGGAAAGAAATTCTATTTCTTTGCCTATTCAAACAGCCAACTACGAGAGCAAAGTTGCTGGATGTATCATCAAAAACCAGAAAATGGAGTGGTGGTTCCATCAATCGCTGAACTTCGAAAGTTAGTAAGTTAGTTCAGCAAAACATTTCAAAATTCATTTCAATACTTATCGTATTTATTAACTCTCTAGATGGGGGATTTTAGTCAGTTGCAAGGGAAGCCGAGCAAATTCGGCGCTCGCCTCGGGCAATGCCTTAGTGATACAGTAGATGCAATTGAACTTTTCCCGTGCCAATGGAAGATCGAGGAGGATATCAACTGCAATGGGTATTGCTTTAGCGATGGGGTTGGAAGGATATCTACGGAACTGATGAAGAAAATAGCTGAAAAGCTTAATTTAGCAAAGATACCCTCTGCTATCCAAGTCAGGTTTGCAGGATGCAAGGGTGTTCTTTCCCATTACAATATGTCCCCATCAACTGACCCTAGGGTTGAAGTAGTATTTAGAAAAAGTATGCAAAAATTCTTGTCGGATCATCGTTCGATAGAGGTAAAGTCTGTTGCATTTTGTTAAACATAATGTTCGGAACTAAATGAAAACTCTACTTCGATTAGGTCATTACAACATCTCGGTACATACCGACTTTTCTCAATCGACAAATTATAGTTTTGCTGTCAGGACTAGGGATAAAAAATGATGTATTCTTGTCTCTTCAAGACAAAATGATTACCCATTTAGAGTCAATGACCGTAGACAACGAAGATGCCATTAAATTTCTTTCTAATTTTGATTCGAATGAAGTTGGTGGTTCGGTTAAGATCGCAACTAGCATGCTTCGCGCAGGTTTCACTCCTATAACCAATTCTTTTCTTGCAGGTTTGTTAGCTTTATTCAGAGAACGTCTATTTAGGGATGTAGTAAACAGATCGAAGCTTCTGGTTGAAAAAGCTGTGACAGCAATTGGTGTGATGGATGAAACTGGGTTATTAGATCCAGAATCCATCTTTGTTCAGTTTCAGAGGCCTTCTATGTCTTGCCCAATCATTCTACGAGGCAAAGTACTTGTGGGGAGAAATCCAAGCCTGCACCTGGGTGATCTTCGAACACTAACAGCAGTAGACATCCCTGCTTTGCGTCATCTCGTCAATGTCATTGTATTTCCTCAAAGGGGTGAGAGACCATTGCCATCTATGATGAGTGGTGGGGACTTAGATGGAGGTAAATGCTGTTTGGACGATTTGTACAGTATCTTCAAAATAACTCATTTCTGTTGAATTGTTTTTCCAACCATTTAAAAAAAAATTTGACATCTTTTTTGAAAATGATATTTGCAGATATTTTCTTTGCAATCTTTGATGATTCGTTGATTCCTTCTTCGTCGGTCACACCGAATGATCCCGACACTATGATAGAAAAGATGGAAGGTATAAAATCTCATGATGTCACAGATTGGTACTCAAGTTATTTGTTAAATGATAATCTCGGATTGATTGGTAATGCTCACTTGATTCATGCCGATTATCAAACCCTCGGGGTCAAGTCTGAACAATGTTTGAAATTAGCAGATCTTTATTCAGTTGCAGTTGATTTGTAAGTTTAAAGTATACATGCCTTACGATTACATTCGCAATCACTCATGGAAATATTTGAAGCGCAAAATCAGGAAAGCCCGCTCCCTTTCCCGATACACTCAAACCGCCCAGAGCATATCCAGACTTTATGCAAAATAAATATCATCCAAGCTATGAATCAAATGGCATACTAGGATCTTTGTTTCGACAAGCCAAGTTCAAAAACTTTCGAAGCACTGATGTGTTCAATACAGTCGATGATTCTCTGCTACTTCCAGGATACGAAGAATTCATTGATGATGCTCATATGTTACGTAGTTGCTACGAAGAAGAACTGTCAAAATTAATGAATCAATTTGGAGTGAGCGATGAAATGGAGGTAGTATCCGGAATATTTTCTGAATTTTATAGGTCATACGAACAAAAACCGAAAAACTCTGAGCAAATCATTAAGAGTATCGCTCTTCACTACCATAGACTTAAATCCGAATTTCGATCAGATTTTTTTGAAAGTTTGGAAGATTATTTTGTTGAATACGATATCAGAAATGAGGAAAAGAAGGAAGATGCACGACGGAGAAAAGCATCTTCTTGGTACGCTAGTGTATTTTTGGAAATGGGAGACCAACTAAAATTGCATGATTCTCAAGTTGACCGACTCATTAGCTTTGCGTACATTATGTATGATATTCTCTGCGAAATTAAGCGCTCCAAACCGCTCGACTATAGGACAGGTCGATTGCAAGATGGTTTGGAAGCAAAGTTTTGCCAAATATTTTGAGAAGTTTCAAAAGTTCTATCATACAAGTATATATTTAGTTTTATTTTTATTAAATGGTCACATCTTTGAACGAAATCTATGGTGATAGAAACTTTTCGAAATCACTCAGTTTGAAATGGCTATCTTAAACAAACCTCTCTCTTTAAATTATGATATTGTAGTTACATTTTTCGCATGGTGGTAAAACGAAGAATAGTGTTATGTGGGTATTCAAAATTCGAACGCCGAATGGGCAAATATTCTAACTCTACAGCTTGGCATACACTTTTCAAACTCAAACTTGCAATCTTTATTGTGAAATCGACAAATTTCAAGACGTTTTCCAACTATGCTACATTGCTAACATCAATCGAGTTAAAGCAGTTATATCGCATAATTTTGAGCTCTTCCTGTTCAACTTTCATTTTCTTGTCACTAAGGTCCGGTTCCGAATCAGAATCCAACGATTGCAACTGTCTAGGACGAAAAAGTTTACTTTGATCTTATAAATGGATCATAAGCACATTTCCATCCTTATCTCTGTCGTGGCGTATGTAGCTTATTGAATTATTTTTCTTGGCGTTGACCTCTGTTTTTCTTGTAAAACCTTATGAATATATTAAAGAATAACATATTTAGAAGCATATCACAATTTCTTTAGGGTGAAATATGATGAATGCCATACCTGGATGAACCTTCTGCTTTGTTGCATTATCAATGACGTAGGAGTTCCACGATTGTTTCTCTTCAAATATTTTCTTTGTTAACGCATCATATTCATTTTTTGATTGTTCCTTTCCATCGTTTTCTTTCAACAATGATCTATCCGTCATTTGCAAAATTAATCTCTCACAAAAACTACATGCAGGAGCACAAACACGTTGCATAAAATCAAAGTTTGACTGACATTTTCCTTGCGAAGACCAAAACGAACAAAGACTATCCCTATTCAAACACTGATCCACAATCGATGCCGGATAATATTCATACAGCATCCCCATAACCTTATCAGTCCTCGTTAGCACAGCCTTTACAACCACAGGATCACCCTTAAATGCAACCGACTGCTCCACACCGTATTTCTTCGAAAGGTCACACAATCCACAGGACGTACCACAATTGGCATACATGTACACTGGATTCTTATAACACTCCCCGTTATTCGCCCAAACGTCACAGGAATCTTCTCGATCTTCACACGTCCACGTTCGACTTGCTGGTACCTTGGAACGCTTGGAGTCTTTACCCATATTTGCATCGTTGTTACTGCATGTTCGTGGTTTGGTTTGGCTTGTGGTTTGTTTGCATGGAGCATCGCACATACTCGTATCATCATCATTACTGTTGTCATTATCTGTCATGGGACCGCATCTGTCCGTGTCCGTGTCTGTGTCCGTGCTCGGTTCCGATTCTGATTCCAGCTCGAGTGCAATCGACGACCATGAATGAAATGTGAATAGGATTGTAAGCGTTGTGCAGAGGAGTAATGTTTTCATTTTCTTGTTGTTATTATCGATTTGTAATGCTGAAATGGGTACTGGTACTGGTGTATGTTTATCTTTTTTTGGTGTCTGTGTGGTGTGTGCTTGTGTGTGTGTAGAGTGTGTGTAAACAAGAAAATGTCTCGATTCCAGAGCGTGTCATTTTATTGATAATAACGTTATTTAGCTATTAAAGCTATTAGACGTTAATATAATTTACTCCGAGAGACGTATCAAGTATCAAACCATTTGTACCTTCAACTTTCCACAAGTCTCGTGAGAGAAAAAGGAAAAGAATGTCATTACAGCTTTAGTTTACATACCCTTTTATAAGTTTAATAAACAGATTTCTGTTCCATTGTTGCAGGATATAAATATGATTCGATGTTTCTATGCTTCGGTGGTTGTTATGGCATTTTTCTTTCCATATGACGTTTTTGTGAACAGTTTCATCATCATCTCGCACAAACGATTTGGTGAAAGATACGATGGTGTTTCTATAAGAGGTCCAGCGACTTCATCCAATTCCTACATGAATGTAAGAAATTCAAAGGTTTTCGTTCGTACTGAGCTGGGTATGAGCGGTGATGATGATTCGTCCGAAAATTTACTAGAGAAAGCGAGAATGTTAAGGGAAGAGGCGGAACGAATGGAATCTGAAATAGAGTCAAGTGGTAGGAAGAATGTTAAGATCGAAGCAGATTCGACAATTAGTCAAGTTCCAGTTAAATATACGGTTCTTGATGAATCAGTCTGGGAGCTAAGGTTTCGAGTTCGAGATGAAATGGATGAAAAAGATGAGGAAGAGAGTTCAAGTAAACTTCTTAAATCTGTTGGAGGGACCATCGTGCTAAAGTTCAAAGCAGATGGGTACACTGATATCATCGGTGATAATCAGATATATTTTCAAAAAATATGGGGATGGGACGAAGATCAAGATGAAGAAAAAGGGGAGGTAGGACAATATCTATTATTTTCAGCAGACTCTATCAAGATGGAAGAAGCGGGATTTGCGGACGGTACAAGGCTCTACTTTAATATTCGTATCGATAGAGATAAAGATGGGATAATGTCCTTATCTGATGGTAAGATAACAGTGAAAAAAGAGCTGAAATCTGGGTTTTGGGGTGTCTTCAATTCATCCGGCATTTTAGCACAATTTCGTGTCATCGGGGATTTTGTTTGCAAGCCTACTTCTGTTTAAGAAAAGTCTTAATGTACTGCTAGAAATATTTGCTAAAGGTCTCAAGAGTTTATATATGGATTTCTTTATCAAACACCAGAACATAACGTCATCCACTACGATTTTTGTTCCAGTAAAATTACCTGAAATCTGGGTAGCGTCTCAATCGAGAAATGATGGCAAACTGCATACTTATATTTTCAATATTACCAGATTTCGGAAACCCGCTACGTCTTTATTTCATCATTTGCACTGTCTCTCTTGTGTGCTCCATATTGCTAGAGGTGTCAGCACAAGCCTGTCCTGATACCGCAAACTCGAAAATATCTGATAGTTCGGGAATCGCTGGGTTACTCTTGTAGTTAAAAACAGTAAATCCAAACCTTGAGAGTTGTGAATTGACTTCCGTTTCAAAATCAATTACAAGTGGAACAAGCTTCGGAGTTCCTAATTGTCGAATGATTGCCACTTTTCCTACCGCACTTCTGCAAGCCAAGATTTTGTGTGAGCCAATCATCTCTTCAGTAATTCCATACGATCGAAATGTTCGAATCATATCATCAATAACAGCTTGATCATCTTTGCTCATAGTTTTGTACGAAGTTGTCTCATCGGGCAGACGCAGGACACACACCAAATTATAGCAGCAGGCCAATGCCTTCACCAATCCAACAGAACAATCAGGTTTGTTCATCAAGTCACGAGGAGTAAACGAAACCACAACAACCGTTCCTTTGCCAACCCTCGATTCACTCACAAGCAAACGCGAACATATCGCACTGACAACTTTCATTCCTATTCGTGCAAATTCCGGATCTTTACCCTCCTCTTTAAAACCTGCAATCCCCTCCACAGAAGTATTCACCTGTATCCGTCTCTCACTCACTCCTCCACCACCCACAAACCCCATCATATTATGCTCGTCATGGACTTGTCGCATTCTATGTCCAGTATTACTATTGTTCCTATTGGTAATATTTCGACGGGATCGTCCAAGAAGAAACAGCGTCGATGCTAAGAGAACGACCATTACAACGCATACCGTTAAAAAGAGTTCAATGTCATCGTCCGTCCAATTATTTTCTGCTCCTGCTGTTTCTCCATCTTCGAATGTGGATTCTGATTCCGATGCTCCGTTCATTGCATCAGTGTGGGTTGTGTGTTATGGTTTTATAGGGATATGCTGTGATGTGAAACAAGAGTCAACAAGCCAACAAGCAGTAAATATATATATTTTCAATAGATATAAAGATATATGTATAAAAATAGTAGGCGCCTGCACAGTAAAAATAGTTCTTTCTTCTGCATGTGCATGCGCTTTTGTAGTCGTCCTGTCATATACGGTTCCCACTTACCGCCGGCATCCTCGATTTGAAAGTTCGTGCGAAAGATCAAAATATACGCGCGTGTAGATGCAAGCCCGAATCTCTAAAACTATTTTAGTCAACCGACTTACGACTTTCCGACGTTCCGACATTTACACAAAAAGCTCTATTGTATAAGCGTACAGACTAAAGTAAATTCTGAGTTACTTTTTTAGTCCATGATGGCAGGCTCATCACAATGTCATCTACTGACGACACATCTGACTATGACTATGACTGACGCGACGACGATACGACGATTGCGGCGTTTTGAAAATGAACATGGAATGCGGAGAAGAATTTGCTTTGAAATTTAAAAACGCGGTTCATTGACTCGGATCTATATTTCTCTCAGGCGCCATCAATAGTGTTAGATTACGTGTTGAGTAAATGTGACGAAGAAGAAAGGGAGTTGGAAAAGCATCGAATTGAAACGCATACGGATACAAATAAACTTTGAAAAATAAAAATAAAAACAAAATGAAGTCGATTTTAAATTGTTTGATAAGTGCTATTTCATTCATTGCATACATCAACAATGATGCAATGGCATTTACTATCTCAAATCAGAAAGGTGTTGGGTATTCTGTTAGAAGTCGCAATGTTAACTCGTTATCAATCTTGTCCGCTCGTCGCGATAATCGAATACAGCAACATTGCGAAGATGTCTCGTCCATCATCAAGCAAACTGCTACGTTATTGTGTTCGGTAGCACTCATGTTTAATGTACATGTTGGATCCGTTGATGCGGCTGTTGCTCCGTTGGCAGACGTGGGCTTGCGGGAGTTTTTAGTGAAGGATGGGAAAGAGCTGCTTCGTTTGAGTATACCGTCGACGCTACCACAAACGAGCAATGCTGAAAAAGTTGGGGATTGGGGTAGATCATTGCAGGAGCATACTGAGCTAGTGCGATTAAGATTGGAACAGGTTGGTTTTAGTGGAAAGACGGCAGTTTGGAGTGCATGTCTGAAGGAGGTCAATGCTGCAAAGAGTGACCTCGTCAAAGTGGATGGGTCTGCAGAAGAAAAGACGAATATTGGAAATAAGTTGGACGAGTTGGCTAATGCCCTTCGAAAACAGGATATTGTAGACACATTAAAACTTCAAGAAGATGCAGCTGCAGCTGTGGGAGATCTTCGATTAGCATCGCTTGTTCCAGGAGAGTTACCTTTTGAAATACCAAATGATTACAAAGATCTCCCAAGGCTGAAAGGCCGTACAACGGTTCAGTGTGTGTTGTCTAAAAACAACGGTGGTTCGTTTCGACTCGAAGACGGAACCCAATCTAAGGCTGCAACATTGCTCCTTGTTATAGACGGATACCATGCACCTATTACGGGAGGTAACTTTGTTGATCTGGTTCAAAGAGGATTTTATGACGGGATGAAACTAAAGGCGGAAGGAGAGCTATTGGTTGAATCTCAAGACATTGATTTCGTAGACCCTAAAACAAGAGAAGTGCGTCAGTTACCGCTGGAACTCTTCTACAAACGTGATTCGAGTCCTGTCTATGAGTATACAAGTGATGAAGACATGCGTGCGACAGAAGGGTTTTCCCTACCCTTCCAAGCATATGGTGCTCTGGGAATGGAGCATGATCCAGAAAATGTTAACACTGCTAGCTCAAAATTTTGGTTTCTGAGGTGGGATCAAGCACTAGTTTCGCCTGGGCGAAATACTATCGACGGATCTCATACCTGCTTTGGCTATGTTGTTAATAGCCAGGATTTGTTAAAACAAATTTCGTCGGGAGATAAAATTGAATCAATGAAGGTTATCAGCGGAGCTAGTAACTTAATAAAAGCTTAGTAACATCAAGTCTCTCGTCGCTCTTAAACCAAATCCAAACACACTCCTACAGATTTGAACACAGATGGATGTTATATCTTTGATGGGGTCTATTGCTTTGCGATTTTCCTGGAATTTTATCAAAGCCCGACATATCACTTCGGACCTTGAAGACATACGTCACACTTCAAAATTGCTTATCATACTGATCTCGACAAAATCAACAATCCATCTTCTTCTCCATTTACTACAATGTACACCTAAAGTTGCTAATGGAAATTGTAAGTTAACAGCACAGTAAATGTTGATTTGCTGTTAGCTTGAATTTTCTTTTAGTTAACTTGGGTAAATTAAATGAGGAAAAATATTGATTATTGTGTTTATGAAATAGAAAAGGATGTCAATATGCGTAGATCTTCAATATCCGAACTGTTGAGTTGGGTTTCGTCGAAATGAATTTAGAGTTCCAAGTAGCATCGATTTAGCCCAACGACCAACACAAGCACTGAACCTCGTTGACATAAAGGACCGTACAAATCTAGAGACATGAAAAAAAGCCTATTACATTAACAACTAAGATTCCAATTATGCTGT
>Ga0209092_10003127_pt1 | contig 14639 bp, 10 predicted proteins | sample FraStrMetagenome_FD_187446 | JGI IMG/M metagenome (GOLD analysis project Ga0209092, IMG submission 187446) | Marine eukaryotic phytoplankton communities from Arctic Ocean - Fram Strait ARC3M Metagenome (SPAdes) (version 2) | ecosystem: Environmental > Aquatic > Marine > Oceanic | place: Fram...
GGGCGCTTCTTCAGCAGCGGGCGCTTCTTCAGCAGCGGGCGCTTCTTCAACAGCGGGCGCTTCTTCAACAGCGGGCGCTTCTTCAACAGCGGGCGCTTCTTCAGCAGCGGGCGCTTCTTCAGCAGCGGGCACTTCTTCAGCAGCCGGCGCTGCTTCAGCAGCAGCTTCGGCCTCGGCAGCAGCTTTGATCGCCGCAGCTTCAGCATCCACAGCAGCTTGCGCAGCCGCAGCCTCGGCAGCCAATTCAGCTTGCTTTGAAGACAGCTCTTGTGACCGTGCGTCATTGATGGCCTTCTCAGCGGCAAAAGCTTTGGCTTTTTCCGCATCTGCACTGGCTGCAATCTTGTTTGCGTTCTGTGAGATTTTACCTTCTTTTTCTTGCAGCCAAGCTTCGAACTTTTTGTTCGCTTGCTCTTCTGTCAACGCACCTTTTTTCACGCCGTTCAGCAGGTGGCTGTGATAGACCACGCCTTTGTACTTCAAAATGGCGCGTGCGGTGTGGGACATCTCAGCTCCAACTTGGACCCAGTACAAAGCACGGTCGTGAATGACCTCAATGGTAGCAGGGTTCGTGTTGGGGTTGTAGGTGCCCACCTTTTCAATGAAACGGCCGTCACGCTTTGCGCGTGCATCGGCGGCGACAATGTGGTAGAAGGGTCTTCCTTTCTTACCGTGACGTTGGAGGCGGAGTCGTGTTGCCATGTGAAAAACGTTTTAGAAGGGTCCGAAACCCCGTTGTTGATACTTTTAATGGGCGGCGAAGATAGTGAGGGTTGCTGTGAACACCAACCCTTTGTCGTCTTATTCAATCCGTGTCACGAACGAATGTAATCGAGGAACTCACGTCTCACGGATTCAGTCTTGAACGCGCCATGGTAATCCGCCGTGATGGTGGCGCTCCCTTCGTCCTCGATTCCACGGCTCGACACACACAAATGCTTGGCATCCATGACCACGGCGACATCCTCGGTGTCGAGAATGGATTTCAAGGCTTCTGCAACTTGGCGGGTCAGGCGCTCTTGAACTTGAGGCCGTTTGGCATAGTGGTCAACAAGCCGATTGATCTTGCTCAATCCGATCACCCTGCCAGAAGAGATGTAAGCCACATGGGCTTTGCCACAGATGGGGAGAAAGTGGTGTTCGCAGGTCGAATTCAGGTTGATGTTCTTTTCAACCAACATCTCGCCGTACTCGTAGCTGTTGTCGAATGTTTTGCACACCGGATGGTTCTTGGGGTTCAGCCCTTTGAAGATCTCCTGTACATACATTTTTGCCACGCGCCTTGGCGTACCCGCTAAACTGTCGTCTTGGAGGTCCAGCCCCAAGACGTCCATGATTTCGCGGAACAGGGGCTCAATGCGGTTCATCTTTTCTTCATCGTCCAGAAGAAAGGCGTCAGAACGGAGTGGGGTATTCACGGAAGTGCCGACGTGATCGTCACCGAGCTGCAAGTCGCGCTCAAAGTCTCCATGATGCGGGTGTGGGGTCGTAGTGGTCATTATTCAGCGTGGATTATAACAGCAATCGAAAGAGGCGAATGTTCAATCAACGTGGTGTCCACAATCCTGTGTCGGGGGACTGAAATGCGCGACCTTGCTTCTTGATGATTCTCGTCTACGACACAGAGACCACTGGACTCCCCAGAGATTGGAACGCGCCATTGACCGACAGTGAAAATTGGCCGCGCTTGGTTCAATTGGCTTGGCAATTGCACGAGCCGAATGGCAAATTGGTGTCACGGGGCAACCACACGGTTCGGCCCGATGGATTTACCATCCCGTTCAATGCAGCCAAAGTCCATGGCATCACGACGGAGCGGGCGTTGGAAGTAGGCGTGCCCTTGGCCGAGGTCATGGTCGAGTTCGGACGGGACCTTGACCGAGCGGAGCATGTGATGGGCCACAATGTGGGGTTTGACGTGAACATTGTCGGAGCGGAGTGGATCCGATTGGGTGAGTCCGCAGATCGGGTCACCACGAAAGCCCGCATTGATTCAAAGGACGAGGGCACTGAATTTTGCGCCATTCCCGGAGGAAAGGGCGGCCGATTCAAATGGCCCACCCTCACCGAACTGCACCAAAAATTGTTTGGCGTGGGCTTCGGCGATGCCCATGATGCTGCCTATGATGTGGATGCGACAGCAAAATGTCTGTTCGCCATGGTGCAACGGGGGGTGATCAAACGCGAGGGGTTCCCTTCAGGCGCAGCCGTTCAATATGAAGCGCCAAGCTTGGAGACAGCAAATTTCAATCAGGCTCAACCCCAGGCAAAAACCAAGACGGCACCCGCAACGGGTAAGCCCACCGCAACTGTTGACAAGGCCACATTGGAAGCTTTGCCTTTCAGTCACCTTCATGTCCACAGTCAGTTTAGCGTTTTGCAGGCCACGTCAAGCGTGGAGGTTTTGGCGGCAAAAGCCGCTGAACTGGGCATGCCCGCCTTGGCTGTAACGGACCACGGAAACATGATGGGCGCGTTTCAATTCGTCCGGGCTGCCCACAAGGCCGGGATCAAACCCATCGTGGGTGCGGAATTGAACGTGTGTCGGAACCACGCAGACCGCTCCCAAAAAGACGATGGCTACCCCATTGTCTTGATCGCGCGAAACAAGGATGGGTATCACCGACTGGCGAAACTGTGTTCTCTCGCCTACACGGACGGTTTTTATTACGTCCCAAGAATCGACCGGGAGCAGCTCCTTGAATACAAGGACGACTTGATGGTCTTGACTGGAGGACTTTTTAGCGAAGTGCCCAGTCTTCTGCTCAATGTGGGAGACCGGCAAGCCGAAGAGGCCTTCCTGTGGTGGAAGGAACATTTTGGGGCCAATTTTTATGCGGAATTGAACCGCCATGGTCTTGAAGAAGAACAGGTCGTCAATGATTTCTTGCTTGGGCTGTGCCGAAAGCATGATGTCCGGTTTGTTCCCGCCAACAACACGTATTACACCACGAAGGACGAAGCCGACGCCCATGACATTTTGTTGTGCGTAAAGGACGCCGCCAATGTGAGTCAACCCAAGCGCTATTTGGGTCGAAGAGGGAGAGAATTCCGGTTTGGTTTGCCCAACGACGAGTTCTACTTGAAGACCCAACAAGAGATGAAGCGGATGTTCTCGGACGTCCCCGAGGCTTTTGAAACGGTTCGGGACATTGTGGATGGTTGCGAGGCGTTCGTCTTGGAACGGGATGTGCTGCTGCCGGCGTTTGACATCCCTGAGTCGTTCGTGCATGCTGAAGACGCCACAGATGGAGGAAAGCGAGGTGAAAATGCATACTTGCGCCACCTCACCTACATCGGAGCCGAAAAGCGATACGGCGACATCACCACGGAAGTGAGGGAGCGCTTGGACTTTGAATTGGCCACCATTGAGCGAACGGGATATCCGGGATACTTCCTGATTGTACAGGACTTTACCACCGCCGCCAGAGAGATGGGGGTGAGTGTAGGACCCGGAAGGGGCTCTGCCGCGGGAAGTGCGGTGGCGTATTGCACGGGCATCACCAACGTTGACCCCATTGCGTACGACTTGCTCTTCGAGCGGTTCTTGAATCCGGACAGGGTGTCCCTTCCCGACATCGACATCGATTTTGACGACGAGGGCAGAAGCAAGGTCATTGACTACGTGATCAATAAGTATGGCGCGAACCAAGTCGCCCAGATCATCACCTACGGCACCATGGCCGCCAAGAGTTCCATTCGGGACACGGCCCGTGTGATGGAACTTCCCTTGGGGGATGCCGACAGGCTGTCCAAGCAGATGCCCGACATCTCGTTGTCGAAGCTTTTTAAACTGGACGACAGGGCACTTAAAGAGAAGCTCCGAGGTCAAGAAGGCTTAGACCAAGTGAACGCCATTAAAGCCATTCACGATGGCCAAGGTCTAGAGTCCGAGGTCCTTAAAAAGGCGCGCATCATTGAAGGGTCTGTTCGAAATACAGGCATCCACGCCTGTGGCGTGATCATTACCCCAGACGACATCACCAAGTTTGTCCCGGTGGCCACGGCCAAGGACAGCGATATGGTGTGCACCCAGTTCGACAACTCCGTGGCCGAGGATGCCGGACTGCTCAAGATGGACTTCTTGGGCTTGAAAACCTTGACCATCATCAAGGATGCGGTGAGAAACGTCAAGCGCAGGAGCGGGATGGAGCTCGATCCAGAGGCCTTCCCTTTGGACGACACTGTGACCTATGAGCTCTTTCAGCGCGGGGACACCGTAGGGATCTTCCAATATGAGTCTGTGGGCATGCAGCGGTACCTCAAGGACCTCAAGCCCACCGATTTTGCGGACTTGATTGCCATGAACGCGCTTTATCGACCGGGTCCATTGGAATACATCCCCGCCTTCGTTCGCAGAAAGCACGGGCAAGAGCCGGTGACGTTTGACCTCGATGCCTGCGAAGAATACTTGGCCGAGACGTATGGCATTACAGTATACCAAGAGCAGGTCATGCTCCTGAGCCAAAAACTGGCGGGATTCACCAAGGGCGAAGCAGACACCCTGAGGAAGGCGATGGGCAAGAAGAAGGCCGATCTCATTGCGAAAATGAAGCCCAAATTTCTAGAGGGCGGCATTGAGCGTGGTCACGACGAGACGGTGCTCGAGAAAATCTGGACGGACTGGGCTGCATTCGCGAGCTACGCCTTCAACAAGTCTCACTCGACCTGTTACGCTTGGGTGGCCTATCAAACGGCGTACCTCAAAGCGAACTACCCGGCAGAGTATATGGCCGCTGTGCTTTCGAACAACATGTCCGACATCAAAAAGGTCACCTTCTTCATGGAGGAGTGCCGGCGCATGGGGGTCCTTGTTTTGGGGCCTGACGTGAATGAGTCTGAGTTCAAGTTTGCCGTGAATGCAGAAGGGGCCATCCGATTCGGTTTAGGGGCCATGAGTGGTGTGGGTGAGGGGGCTGTGGCCTCCATCATCGATTGCCGCGAAGAATCAGCTTACGAAGGGATTTTCGATTTCGCGACCAAGGTCAACCTCAAGGACTGCAACAAGCGGGTATTTGAAGCCCTGGCCCAAGGGGGTGCCTTTGACTGTTTGCCTAAGGCCATTTTCAGGTCACAGTGTTTTGCATTGGACATCAAGGGCCGCACCACGATTGAATTGGCCATTCGTTTTGGTCAAGCCACCCAAGAGAGTGAGAATTCTGCTCAGGCATCTCTGTTTGGCGGGGACAGTGGGGCCATGGAAATTCCTGAGCCTCCCATTCCCGAGTGCGAGGAGTGGCCGCCATTCGATAAGCTCGCCCGTGAGAAAGACATTGTGGGCGTGTATTTATCGGGACACCCTTTGGACACATTCAAGGTTCAGTTGCAACAGTTCTGCACGCCACGGGGCATTGGGAACTTGGAGGACCTCGCTGCCGCACGTGGACGAACCATCGCGTTTGGCGGCATGGTAACGGAAGCGGAACATCGCATGACCAAAGCGGGGAAACCATTCGGCAGCATGACCATTGAGGACTACCATGGCTCCCACAAAATCATGTTCTGGCGAGATGACTATCTCAAGTTCAAGGATTACATGGTCGACGGCTGGTTCCTCTTTGTGAAAGGCAAGGTTCAGATGAAGCAGTTCAGGGGTGCCGATGAGCTGGAGTTCAAAGTTGTTCGGATTGAATTGCTGTCAGACATCTTGGAAAAACTGGCGGGCCGCTTGCGGATCCAGCTTGCGGTAGACCGGCTGACCGAGGAAAAGGCCACGGAGATCTGCGATTTACTTCAAAACCACAGTGGTGGTGTAGGGGTCACCGTTGAACTCCACCACGAAGAAAATGTACTCGACATGATCTCCCGAAAGCAAAAGGTTGAGCTCTCTCCCGAGCTGCTCGACACTTTGGACGGACTCGATGGCGTCGCTTACAAAGTGATTGGTGGATAAGTTGACACGTGTTGGCTGATCCGGAGAAACACCCGGCGCCTGTGTCGGTTACTTTTGAATCACATACAAGTCAATTTCCATGGCCATAGAAATCAACGAAGCGAACTTCGAAGAAGTCGTGATGAACACGGACAAGCCCGTGATGGTCGACTTTTGGGCAGAATGGTGCGGTCCTTGCCGCATGGTTGGTCCAGTCGTCGAAAAAATCGCAGGTGACTACGAAGGCAAAGCCGTCGTCGGCAAAGTCGATGTAGACTCCAATTCAGAAATCAGTGCAAAGTTTGGTGTGCGGTCCATCCCCACCATTGTCTTTCTCAAAAACGGCGAAGTGGTCGACAAGTCTGTCGGCGCTGTCCCCGAAAATGTCCTCACAGAGAAGCTCGAGAAGCTGATGGCGTGAGGCCCATCCTATTTTCTTTGGAAACGCCCCGCCGACAACGCGGGGCGTTTTCGTTGGGACTATCTTTGTTTTTACCGTGCCCATCAATCTTCAACCCCACGACTTCCGACAGCTCGGATCCTTGGAATTTCTGGCCAAGCAAGCTGTGGAAGGTTTCATCACCGGTCTTCACCGCAGTCCTTACCATGGATTCAGTGTAGAGTTTGCGGAGCACCGCCTCTACAATCCAGGTGAGAGCATGCGCCATGTGGATTGGAAGCTCTTTGCCCGTTCGGACCGATTGTATGTCAAACGTTACGAGGAGGAGACCAACCTGAGGTGTCAAATTGTGATCGACACGTCGGGTTCCATGTATTATCCCGCAGACGTGAGCCCAGAGGTGGGGATGAACAAGATCAAGTTCGCCACACATGCTGCGGCATCTCTCATCGAACTGTTCAAGCGGCAACGCGACGCCGTGGGATTGAGCCTGTTTGACAGCACGCTTCACGCCCACCACAAAGCCCGCTCTACCGTGGCTCATCAGCGATTGCTCTATGCGGAATTGGAGCGCGTTCTCTCTGGAGTAGGAGAGGGAGGGTCTGAAACCGCGGCCATAGAAGCGTTGCACACCATTGCCGAAGCCACGCCGAAGCGATCATTGGTCGTGGTGTTCAGCGACATGCTGGACCGAACGCAAGACTTGGATGCTGTATTTGGCGCCCTCGCTCATCTTAGGCACGCCAAACACGAAGTGGTGGTGTTTCATGTTTTGGACGAGCAGACGGAACAGAATTTTGACTTTGCAGATCGGCCCACTACGTTCATCGACTTAGAGTCAGGAGAAGAGGTGAGGGCAAACCCTGCGGAACTGCGAGACCACTACGTCTCCCGCATGGCCAAGCTGAGGAAAGACTTGGATCTTCGCTGTGGCTCTGCCAGTATAGATTGGGTGGAAGTGGACATTGCAGAGGGGGTGAATGCGGTTTTGACCGCCTACATGATCAAGCGCAAGAAGATGAAGTGATTGTGAATTTCTTTACACTGACTACCAGTGCTTTAGAGGGCTTATCAACATTTCAACATCAAGGTTTTTTGGTCAATTGTGAATAGCGTGCTTACTTGCCCGACTTCACAACTGCCTCCGGGCTTGCCATGTCAAAACACTTCCTTGTTCGTCGCGCTGCGCGCGTCGCTGCTTCGGCTGCCGTCCTGACGCCTGCCGTTGCCCATTCGTTCAGTGCTGTGGCGAGTGCGCCTTTTTCCTTGCCCACCGAAAGGACGATCCATGACCCGGTAGGGAAACTTCATTTGTTGGAGCGCATGGTCATTGACACCTCGACCAAGAATGAGCGGGTAATCCTCTCGGTCGACATGGAGAAAGAAGATTTCGTGCTCTACCAAGTCTCTACGGAAGAGGGCAGGGTACTCAGAAGCGGCTCCTGGCTCCTGGCACCTGGAACAAATGAATTGGTATTGGATGCCCGCCAATGGCCCTTTGGTTCGCTGGAGCTCAGCGTGTTGACTCGGAAAGACCTGATGAAGATTCCCTTTGAGAGATAAACTCTCATGAAAAAGTTCCCCCCTCTTGCAACCATTGTCAAGAGGCTCCGTATATTTGCACCCCCAACGACGGGTAGCCGTCTAAGGGTGTCGAAAGACAAGGTCTGGTAGTTCAGTTGGTTAGAATACATGCCTGTCACGCATGGGGTCGCGAGTTCGAGTCTCGTCCAGACCGCCAACACAAATCGAGAGTCCCTCAGCCCCAACGGCTGGGGGACTTTTGCTTTTAACCTGTGCTTGCTTCGATGGCTTTGTGAATCCGGACTGGCCATCATTCCCCTCTATTGGAGATTGAGTATGGCTTACTTTCGTCGGGCAGTCTGAACATGATCCATCTTTCCCCCTTCATCCTCACGATCGCGTTGGTCATGCCATTCTCGGCGTGGGCCCAAGGTGAAATTCAATTCAATCGAAGCCAATCCGCCGTTCAAATCGACAGGGTTTTTGTTTTAGCGGGGGAATCGAACCCTTGTCAAGGCGTTGAAATTGACGCGCAGGCCGTGGCAGAGTACGCTGAGGTGCGGTTGCTTTCTCAATACGAGATTTTAGAGCGAAAGCATTTGGAGATGATCCTCAAGGAGCAGAGCCTCGGCATGTCGGGACTGGTGTTCGAAGACCAAGCTGTCGATGCGGGTTGTCTTCAGGGCTCAGAAGGCGTGGTTTTTTGCGAGGTGGGGTGCCTCTCTGGCCAATCCATGGTCAAATTGAAGCTTGTGGATTGCAAGGCGTCAGTTCAACAATGGAGCGCTTTGGGCATTGACGTTAAAATGAACGCCCTTTTTGACCGGATTGATGCGGATCAAGGCATTCAGGTTCGTGTTTCGGAACCGGTTGCTACAAGCCCACCAGAAGTGCAGTCAGAAGAGGTGCCGGTGAATGTCACGGTCATGGCTTCAGAAGCCCAAACCTTCAGTTGCGGAGATCAGGTGAGCTTTGATCACTACGCATACAACACCGTGCAAATCGGCCAGCAATGCTGGTTTGCGGAAAATTTGCGCACAACTGTGTATGCCAACGGTAAAGCGATACCCGCAACGACAGAAGACTGGAAGAACATTCAATTCGGAGCGCGTTGCGATTACGACAACGACGCAAGTAGAGTAGAGACCTACGGGCGGTTGTACAATTGGTATGCAGTGGATAACCCTCAGGGCCTTTGCCCCATGGGGTGGCGCGTTCCAACCGACGGGGAGTGGACGGATTTAGAAGGGTACATCACTTCTCAGGGGTACAATGAGAATGAGGGAGTCGCCTTGAAGGAGTCTCCGGAAGCATGGGGGAGAACTGCGTATGATAGGGCGACAGACTCCTTTGGGTTTTCTGCTCTCCCAGGAGGCAATCGTTATGATAACGGAAACTTTAAAAGTGTCCAAATCGTAGGCCATTGGTGGAGTTCCTCTTTGAAGCGCCGTTCGGCTTGGAGTCGATCCTTGCTTTATTCTGATGCGAAGATTCGTCGGTATAACTTGGGGCGCGGTTGGGGTCTCTCTGTGCGGTGTCTCCAAGACGCCGATTGAGCGAAGGAGTCAGAGAAGGAGAGCTGAAGCGCCTCCCTTTCCTCACCCTATCGCAACGCCTGGCTGGACGTCTTACTCTGCCAACCGATTCGGTGAGAAAGTGACTCTGTGTATCGCAGCCTAGTTCATGGAAGCCGCATCCTCGGAAGTCCTGACGCGATTCCTAGGGTTACTCCGTGAATAAAACGATGCCGGTAACGTGCCCTACAAACAAGAGGTACACCCAATGACAGAAGGCTCTCCAATGGACCGACATTTCAATTGCAATGAAAAACATCGCGTGCGCACGCTATTGCGGCTTGTTCTCGAAAAAACGCATCTTGCACCTGTCTTTAGGCAGGATCGAAAACATCCCTGACGCAAAGGTATTTGCTTTGAAAGTAGAACAACCGATATGAGAAGCCCTCACTTAAGATGCGCCTTGATTGCGTTGACGGCTTGCCTCAAGGCGAGCGTCCTCTTGGCTCAGTGTGAAGCAGACCACACGGTGTACCTCACAAACTTTGAGTTCACACCCGCGGAGTTGACCATCAGCGAGGGCGAAAGCGTGGCCTTTGTGAATGCGCAAGGTTTTCACAGTGTGAGTGGACTCAATCCCAGCAACCCAACGCCATTTTTCCTCGAAGCGACAGAAGGGAACATCGCTGGTGTATGCATGGGCATCGTGACATTTGATCAGGCAGGAACCTATCTCTATCAATCTGGCGAAGTTCCGATTGGAATGGACATGACGGGCACCATTGAGGTTGCGACGAGCGCCATGACGCTGGGAGACTTAATGGACAATGCATTCGGTACGGGGGTGTTGCAATCTGCTTCCAGCGCAGCTTATGCGTTCAACATTTACTTTGACGACCTGATGAATGGCAGTGAGCCGTTTACCGTTTTTGCCCCGACAGACGCGGCCGTTGAAACGCTCATCGGATCACTTGGCGTAAGTGCGTTTGATGTGCTCGTCTTTCCAGACATCGTGGCCGCCTTAGGGTATCACATTGTGGCGGGGGTTTACACCTCCGATCTTTTAACGGAAGGGCTCGAGCTCCTCACGCTTCAAGGGCAAACCCTCACATTTGGTGCGGATTCTGTGATCGGTGAAGTGGGAAGCGCGAGCATCGTGGGTCCCGACATCACCGCAACCAATGGGGTGGTGCACATCATTGATGCCACACTTGCACCCTCGGGCTACCCTTCTGCAAATGTGTTTGACTACATCGCCAACAGTGCGGAACACGGTTTCTTTGAGCAGGCCATTTTGAGCATTGGCTGGGAAGATGAACTCCAGACCCCGAGCATCGCCTTAACAGGGAATGAAGTCACCAGCGCGCCTTACACTGTGTTTGCGCCAACAGATGCCGCCATGCTGGAGTTTGCCTTAGACAATGGCCTGGGCGGAATCGAAGGGTTGATGTCTTCTCAGTATTTGGATGATTTTGTGTTCCGCCACATTGCGCAAGGAGACATTGTCCTTGATGTCGACGGGGCATTGCCAAGCGCAACGGCTTTAGACGGCTTTGCGCTGACTGTCGAGGCCAATCAAGGCACGATCCTGGTGAATGGCGCCTCCTTGGAATCGCCGAATCAACTGGCCTACAATGGCCGGGTGCATGTCATGGGCGCTGCCCTCCCTTTGGATTTGCCTGCTGTGAGTGGCACTTGCGGAACATGGCAGCTCCTGCTCGGCAACTATGCACCCAATGAGCTGGGGTGGGACGGGGCCACTGTCGACATTGTGATCAATGGCGAAACCTTCCTTTCGGAAACATTGAACAACACGAATTTGGCTTCCTTCACCTTCCCCGTGGACGAAGGCGACAATCTGGACTTCATCTACAATGGAAACAGTGGGTCCCATTACTACCAACTCTACAACACCGAAGGGGACATGGTCGCCTCCTCATTGACCATCGACGACGACATCCCCACGGCCAACCTCTATGGTGTCAAAGCTTGCGGGGAACCCAATTCATGCGGGTTCATTGAAATCACGTTTTTTGACAGTTCACAGGACGGCTTGTTTTTGAGCAGCCTGTCGGTCACCTCCGAAGAAGGGCAGGAGGCTTTGATTTATTTCGACAATTACTTGGGTGGAACGATACGGCAATCGCGCGTTTTGGTGCCTGCGGGCCCGTTGGACTTCGTGTTTTCCCCTGGCTTCAATCCCGCCTATTTGGGGTATTCTGTTCGGGCGCCCAATGGCGCCACCATTGCCGACGAGAACCAACCCCTGACCGTCCCCGGAAACGTGTTTGGCGCGGTGGCATGTGGAGGTCCCGTTTCCGTTGGGCAACACCACCTTTCGACCAAACTGCGGGCCACTTGGGATGCGTCGGCTTCGGCCATTTGCGTCCAACACCTGAGGGATGGAGAGGCATGGCATGGACAGATTGCCGCTTTGTCCGGCCAAGTGGTCGCGGATTTAAGGCCTTCGACATCGAATGTCAGGAGCATTGAACCTCTCAAGGCTGGGGTCTATTTACTTCAGGTTTGGACAAACCAGTCTCGCCGTCACACGACCAAGCTGTTGGTGAAGTAGCGTGGTCTAACTGATTAGGCTGTATTTGTTCGCAACTCAATCGGACCATCGCGGTAAACCGGGGAAGAGGCATGAGCTTACGCCCAAATCAAATGCTATGAGACTTCCTCTTTTCTTCGCCGCGGCCTTGCTCGCTGGCTGCGCCTCCCAGGCAGACAACGCCGCCAACGAGGCGTATCAAAAAAACTTGACCACGGCCAAAGCCGCCATTCAATCCCACATTGACGCCGATTACGACAGTTGGATGACCTACCACGCAGAAGACGCTGTGGTTTGGGGTGCCACCTATGGCAGCGAAAAAATGACAGGGGCAGAAGCGGCAGAACAGTTTGGAGGTCACCATGACGCCTTCGACGGGATCGCCACTGCGCGCGAGGTGTGGCTTCCTGGCGTCGATACATTGAATCTTCAAGCCGATGGAAGTGTTCGCGCCTACATCAATTGGACGGCCACCTCCAAAGCCAATGGCCATGAAGTCAACCTTCGCGCCTACCACTACTGGAACTTCGACGAAGACGGAAAAATCAATCAAGAAGGCGGCTTCTACGATGCCGGCGGACTCCTAGTGGCGTCCATTCCAGCACCGCCAAAAGTTGAGGCCACTGAGGAGTGAATCCAACCCAAACAAGAACAACAAAAAGGACGGCCCCAGAGCCGTCCTTTTTTGTTTGTTGCCTGAGCCGAGTAAGGCGGTCACTCTCCAGACATGCGCTTCTCAACAGACCCATCAGAGTAAACGTGCAACAGGAGTTGTCCTGGACCTACTGTTGCTTCGCGGCCCAACAGGTCCACCACCTTGACCAATGTCTTGTCCTGCGCATTGGGTTGTTCTCCCACAGACATCACTTGAGTGCAAGACTGAACGAAAAAGTCCCATGCCTCTTGGGAGGCGTTGATGTCTTGGTTGCCCCAAACGCCGGGCCAACTGTGCCCGCCACCGTTTACGGTATAGAGCCAAACCTGAGCGCAAGACCCATCGGCACCCCATTTCTGGTAGTCGACCGTGGAATCGTCACCGGGGTTCGTGTCTGGGAAAGATCCCGCCTCCTGCAGAGCAATGCCGAACAGGTTCACGAAAAAGGCCATGGCATCCGGTGTGCTGGGGTATGCTCCCCAACCGTCCACGTTTTGCATGTCGCCTTCATACAAGCTCACGTTGTCGGTCGTCCCATGGATCTCCAAAATGGGAACCATGTTGCCAGGCGCGCATTCTGTTCGAATGTCCTCCATGAGGATGCCTGCGATGGGGGCAACCGCCCTAAAATCAGCTGACGCTTCGCAGGCCAATAGATAGGAGAAGTCGGCACCGTTCGAAAATCCCGTTGCGAAAACCCGATCTGAATCCAACCCGTTTTCCTCGATCAAAAACGCCCGCAAGCCCAAGGTGAAGGCGACATCGTCGACGAACTCATTCTGATGAAAGGCATAACCGACGTTCCAGAACGCTTCGCCGTCGCCATCGAATGACCCTTGGGGATAACACACAGCGAAACCGTTTTCATCTGCGAGCGCATTGAAACCGGTATACTGCATGGTGGACAAGGCATCTCCCGTATACCCGTGATAGACAAACACCAAAGGGCAGTTTTCTGGCGCATCGCTGGGATGATAATACAAGTAGTCACGAAGGAGTTTCCCGTCCGAATATTGGGCGGCCAACACTGCCGTAGCGGTTACGCTCAGCGTGTTATTGGTCACGATGTCATCGAGAACGCCATTGACATTGGTGATGGTGGCTTCAATCGTCAGGCTTCCTGAATTGGAGACATCTAAAGCAGAAGTCACGCTGAAGTTGCCGACATCTCCCGTTCCCAATGAGACGCCATCCACAGTCGTGGAACCACTTTCACCAGCAAAGGACCATTCGATGGTATAGGAGTAGATAGAGTCCTGCCCCAAATTCACCACGGTTCCGCTTAAGTCCTCTGCGGAGGGGGCGAACACAACCGGTTCCATTGCCAAATTGGTCAATGAAAGGTCAAGACCCGTCGGTTCGAATACGCTGACATCATCTAGTCCCCAGCCATAAAGCCATCCGCCATTGTCGTTGTAATGGAAAGCCAGCATCACACTGGACTCTCCGAGCAGGGCATTTAGAGAGAGAACGTCAAAACCCCACTCGCCGTTATCGCTGCCAGAGATGGTCTCTAGAACCGCCCAAGTTTCCCCGCCATCAAGAGAGTATTCTACGGTTGCAACTTCAGTCGCACCCTCAAACTCTCCGCCATCATAGTAACTCGAAAACGCCAAAACAGCTTGTTCCAATCCGGTCATGTCCAGTTCCGGCATGATCAAGTAGTCGGCGCTTTTGTCGCAGTCGCAACCGTCGTCATTTGTGGCGATAAAGGAGCCGTGAGGGGCAATGGTCCACCATTGGCTTTGCAACGCTTGATTGTCCCCTACGAGCCATCCGCCATCGCTAGCCAAGGTCTGTTGAGTCCAGCTATCGGGGAAGTTTCCTCCGTCGAAATTTTCCTGAACGAGTGTGGTTTGGGTCAGCAATGGGAGACTGAAGATCAGGGTTGAGAGAAGGCAAGGAAGGTGCATAATTCGGGTGTAAGCAACACAAGTTACAACGCCGGGCTCCCTGGCCGTGAACAGGAAGTCCAACCTCCACAGATGCCTAGTCTATGGCGTAGCGCTGCTTCACGTTCACAAATGCGGTTTTCAACTTGCTTGACGTGTTGAGCGTTCCGCCCCAACTGAAGCTCTCGTCCGAGTTGGTCCCTAGGATTTGAAAGACCCCAATGCTCG
>Ga0209092_10003128_pt1 | contig 14638 bp, 7 predicted proteins | sample FraStrMetagenome_FD_187446 | JGI IMG/M metagenome (GOLD analysis project Ga0209092, IMG submission 187446) | Marine eukaryotic phytoplankton communities from Arctic Ocean - Fram Strait ARC3M Metagenome (SPAdes) (version 2) | ecosystem: Environmental > Aquatic > Marine > Oceanic | place: Fram...
TAATGTACATCCTGAATATATAAAAGACTATCTGGAAAAAAATTTAGCTCGACCATTACCTTGCAATACATGATGCTCCTGCAAGGGGTTTTCGAGGTTAACCTTTAGAAGCCAATTCGGATTTGAAATAACCAACTCTTTTGACTAAACTTATCATAGCTTTAATGGTCTAAGCGGAAGCATATCCAACGGAGCTAGGCCTCCTAGCAAAAGCTGAAGATAGTTTGTGCCAGACGAAATAGCTCCATTGTTGCGTCGCAGACAATGCAGTAATGGTAATCAAACACAAGAACATTTTCATCAGTCAGGCGCTCCAACATTGATTTGTGCTTTATGATTCGTCAATTGACTACGAATCAAAATTTGTTTTAGAAATACAGGATCAAATGTTACAAGCCAATCCCTTGTATCGCAAGCAATAAAATACGTCCATAGCACATGACGTATATTGATGAAAAGCCCAGGAAAATGGTTATCAGAAATGTCGTTCTGAATTAGGAAGACATGTTCTAATATGATGAGACTTGCCCACTCTGATATGAAGGATGATTCTGATTGTGTCAAACAAATGTATCGCAAAGTGTGCGTTACAAACAATCAATTGCTGGGTTCAATGGAAACTTTCTTATTAGTCTGCGTTCAAATAGTCGTGTTGTGTTTTCATTATATGATTGACAACTAATTTCGTTTTGAAAATACAGACCACGTAACTCCAGGAAATGAATGATGTACGTAGCTCCAAACTGCGTTTCCATCGTATACTTTCAAATTTGTGCAGATATTGCTCTAAAAATGAAGCAAGAACGGCATCAAAGCTAAACAAAATAATGAGTTCTCATCTTTTCATTTTTTCGCTCGTCTCTTTTACCATGCATGAAACGTTCTCATCACGAATTCCGTGAAAGAGATTAAGATTGATTTGTTTGATTAATGTATTTTCAGTTTTGAAAGACAAAAATCAAACGAACCATCCACATTGAACAAACTAATTAATTTGCGAATCACAAACAGTGAAGACCACCTTCTCTAAATAAACAGAAGAACCATACGGTACCGTATAGGAAATTGGAAAGGTGTCATCAAATAATTTTGTTAAGAATTTGTTAGACATATACTACTAATACTCCTACCAATCAGCCCCTTTTGTACCTCTACAGGTTATGAGATGTTATAGGAATTGGCGACATAACTTGTTGAAGCGTAATTGTAAGTATTTAAGTAAGTGCTATGGAGGATATAATAGAATTGTGATGGAAGAGATTTGAATTCTTCTCGTATCTTTCAATTAAGCGGGTTAACGGCCAAAGTGGTTTGAACAGTGATTATTAGCTGCGATATATTTACTTACAAGCGATTGGAGAAGGAGGATAAAACTAATAGGATCAGCTTCTCATCAATTGACATTTAAATGGCCTTTAATGATGAAATATATTATCCGAATAAGTTTCCTCACTTCATCTATATAAATCCCTGACAAATTGAAGCATTTATGCAAGTTGATAATTCCAAGTAGGTATTTACATTTAGGCAAACGAACTGTAAATACATTATTCAACATATAGCGTTCTCATTTTGAATACGAAAGTCACTAATTACTTAAATCTAATGAACAATCATTAGGATACAAGTTCCAGCTTAAAAGCAGAACTTAGAAATTCAAATGATTTGAAATCAGAATTGTACAGAAAAGATACCAGCTTTTAAGCTTTTCTGAAACTCAACAAATTCATCACAATTTATGATTACTGAAGAATTCGGCATTAGACTCCAATATTGATCAAGGAGCTAAACGTCGAGTCAAGGTTTTCAGATAGATCCAATAAATAAAATAACATATCTTTTCACCCGCCCGCCCACTACCTATACATCTGTTTTTTTTGTAGACGTGGTGAGGGGATCGGGACGGTGTTTTGGAACCCAATCAATGCTGAGATTGTGTTTTTTGAGATCCATCAGGGAAATAAATTTCAATACGGGAACAAGAAAGTTTCAGATGCATTTAATTTGTACTCTGATTGTTTTGGAGGATAGGAGATGAATATATTGTTTATATTTTTCAAGGGAGGGGAAACCCCGTGAAAATCTAATTATTCAAATCAAGGAATTCCTCACTTCAACCTTATTTTGGTAAACCAGCACTGGAAAGATTATTTTCAATTATGCCATCATAATAAGAAAAGAAAACTACCCCCCTAGTATCAGGAGATATATATCTTCTTGATTTTATGATCCCAAAAAGTATTACGATAAAATAAATACTTTAAACTTTGCATGTTATGTTTTTCTATAATTTGAAGAGAAAAATGATTTTAAGTACGAATCAAAATTATTCAAGAATACCTAAGCTGTACGACATTGAGATTTTCGAAACACGTAGGAAGAAAGGAATCGTAGATCTTTAAATGGAAATATTTACACATGAAAAATAGTTGTAACAGCTTTATCTATTTCTTTTTGATGAATCATGCTCATCATCATCATCATACAACAATAGATTTTACTATTTTATCGACACAGAAAATTATTTCCATGTGGATTGGTTATCAGCTTCTTTTGCGGCGCACGGTGACGTATCCTCGAGAAAGTAAATTCAAATGTTGTATAAAGTTCAAATGATGACTTTCCAGCGACATAAGCCCACAAAACTTGAAATTACATAGGCCTTCAATACTCTTCTACTTTTTTTAAATCTCTCTAGAGATCCCTGTAAAGAATATCTAATCAAAGTCTTATGAGACAAAACACAATTCAAAGCAATACAAATACATTATATTGTTTTTAAATGAGATAAAAACGTTATGTTATTGTATAAAAGATTTATTTTAACATGGACTTGTTTTGCGAAGAAAGAATATCTATTACATCATGAAAGCGATGTAACTCAACTGGTACTGATATTCAAAAAACCAATATATGTGTATGGATCAAAATCACGTGTTGGAGATTACGGACTGTTTTGAGTTTTGAGGGCCAATAAAGTTTCAGCAACATTTTCTTCGGATGCCTGCGCAGGCACATTCGCGGATGCAATTTGTTGCGATCTTAATAATTCAAGATTGGCAAGTTTTTGATTCTGTAATTTCATTTGGAGGTAGGCATCTGAATTGGCCTGAAGTATTCTTCTTTCTGATTTGATAGCCTCGAGAAGCATCAAATCTTCCACGGTGTATCGTGGTTGCATAATTTCCGTGGGAAGGTAAGTAGGCACTATCATTGGAGGAGGAATGAGGGATGGAGGAACATGGTATGGCTGAGCCCCAACATACTTTTGGTATAGCTTTGGTGGCGGCCACAAGGCGTGTTCTTCAGGTGACATCATGTCTAGCTTCCTCTTGTTTGCTTGATGACCATGATAATGTTGTAAATGACCCAAACCCATTTTTTCGTGAGGTTTATCTGGATGAGACCCTACATGTCTTTCGCGATGCATGCTCTGTTGGTTCTCGCGGGACTTCTTCGCTTTTGAGAATTGAGCTTCGAGCGAGGTCAAAAGTGCCACGCGGGACGCCTTTCTTTGCTCCATAACACGACTGGCTTTCGCAATTTCTAGAGGAGTCAAGCCCTGGCCGTTTTTGCACAAAATACCATCTGGGTACGCATGAAACAGCGCTCTGATGGACTTATTTGGTGTTTTTTGCGATCGACAGGCAAGATGTAGCGGCAACTCGTTGTTTTTGTCTTTCCACTTCGCTGTTTGCGGAGCGGCTCGTAGAAGGGCGACTACGGGCTCGTAGTTGCAATGTTGAGTACAATTCGTATGTAAAGGAGTCCTTCCATCGTAATTTGTCATTAAAACGCTCTGTGGATTGGCCCTGATGATCATCTCGGCTATTGCGGCTCTCTTTGACGATGAGAAGAAAGCGTTGTAGAATACGGCATGTAGAGGTAGATTTCCGGTATATAAGTGTCTGGTTTCAGCCATTTGTGGCGCCATTTTTAGAAGCATCGCAATGATATCGAGGGGGACGCTTCCTCTGCACTTGGGGTGGGCTAGTACAACTTGTAGAACGGATATTTTGGCGGCACCTCTGTGATTGAAACGGGAAGAGACAAATCAGGGTGCGTGAGCACAGATTTCGAGATACGCGGATTTTGGTAATAGACTCATGGTACACTCCCGTTCTTACCTTTTGCCCGTATCTATAGGAGCGCAAGCCTCAGTTGGAAACTCTTTCAGGATGTTTCTCACACAATCCCATTCGCAGGAAGTGCATTTGGTGAAGAGATCTTCGACAGACATGATCGACTAGCTGATAAGGTTGGATAAGAGACAAGTGGATTGAGGGAAAAGCGTCAGATGTAAAAAATATGACCATGCAACGCAGGATTAATAGTCAATTGCCTCTTGAAACAGATTGGGAAGCGTAAGAATATATGGGAATAACTTAGAGGAAGAATGACACTAATTTAGCCTCATTTAGCAGATTGATTCCTTGTAAACAAATGCATTGTAAACTATTCTACATAGAAATTTTCAAACGCGGACCATTCCCACTTTTACTTAGGCATAAGAAATTTTAGTTCTTAAATAACCTGTAAATCGATCTTCCTACATCAGGTTTAGCATAGAGAGAAGTTTACTTAATACTGTATCGAAGAATCTTCTGTGCAATTTCATTAGAATGAAAAAGATGAAAATATCCTAAGTAGTTTGGATCCCGTAAGTCATACTCCTAATCGCTTTCGTTTGAATCTATAAACCAACTGTATTCCGTTTTCACTTAGACGAAATTATCTTGCAAAGACATTAAAGGATTGAAAAGAGGCGCTTAGAGTGGACACCTTTTAACCTGGAGGTACTATTGCGCATATGTAATTCTGAGCAGAATTCTTGTGAATTTCAATTGATTCCATGTCAGTTATTCATTGGTACATGCAGACTATTTAATTCCGTCTTCGAGCAATAAGTTGTTTTTATATGCAATGAATCGAATAAGTACGAACGTGATAGGCCTTTTCGGGAAATTATTTAGAATAGGATTCAGTAATGAAAGTAAGTAGCCATACTAAGCTGGTGTTAAAATGAATTGTGACCCTTCGTGTAAGATCTCTCCTCATCAAGAAAGGAAATTATGTAATGAAGAATCCAAAACGAATTCGACACTTCGGGATCCAAAAAGAATTTCTATCCACGCATCACTTTGTTTGAGACCTCTAATTGATTTGAAGTATAAAATAGTTTTAAATTTTTATTTAGAATGGGACAGCTAAAAATGCTCGTGATTTAATTTTCTTGGACAGTTCCTGTAAATCCATTCCATTCCCGCAAAAAGTCTGCAACATCTCCAAATATCGTTTTTTAACAATATATTATCCATACTACTTTGGTCAAACTGTAAGTCTTGGAAATTCTATTCACGTGTAAATTATTTCTGATACACAATGCTGATCATTCTTGAATGATCCAAATTCACATAGTTCCATATTTAATTCAAAGAAATTCCTTTCCTTCAACTAACTGGTTGTTTGTAAAAAATTTCCCTGCCTGCTTTGAAAATCAATCACGAGTTGTTCATTATGACAAATATTTTCATTTTGAAACACAATTAAGACCGCTTTGCCTTCATTAAGACCGGTGGGACCTAAATGAATTTGAATTAAGACCCTTTTGATTTTCACTTTGAGGCATTTTCTTTCCTCACATTCTTCTAATTGAAAATAAAAGTTTCTTTTCGAAGTTTCATTGTATAGAAATTCTTCCATACACATGAGATTCTTCTATGGCCCTTGGATTCAGTACGGAGCTTTACAAAGTGGGGCTATTCATTCCTTTTGTTATGGTCTTTGCATGCATCGAACATTGCTCAGGGCTGTTAGTTTATATTCATGTTTTCCTTCCTGTCGTATGAAAGTTCTATAATACATGTGTATAAATGGATCTTGAACTTTCTTTCATATATGTTTAGTTTATGTAATCATCCGGACATCTCACGCGTATTTTGCTACGACTCGTGATTCAAATCATTCTCTGATGGTGTCCTTCTCGCTTCTCATTAAGTTTTAAGTAGAATAGTATTCCTCAATTAATTATAAGTTCATATTCGAGGTTAAGAAGATGCTTTGTGATATAAGCCTATTGGATGAACTTCACAAACATCTTTATTGGTAGCATGATAATACATTCCCTCTCTTTCGGTACTTCACGTCCAAGTTTACACTCTTATTTGCTAAATAAACCCAACTCAAAAGAAATAGTTTATTTTGAAGTGAGAGCAATCCTTACGTGAAGTTTCAAATTCAATCTACTTAGTTAATGGATAGTCAGTGAAGTACATAAATATAATACGAGTTCGCTTTAGAATGTAATTATTGTCTCTTTCAGCCTCTGAGTCCCTAGTTAGATATCTTTTGCACACAAATAGAATCTTTGTCGTCTCAGTCGGAGGATTATCCGCTTTCTTAACATTTAAAGTATTTATACAGCGTAGTAAATTTTACGTATTAGAACTATCTGTAGATTCTTCAGGAGACTGTCACAATTAGTTACTCTTGAAACAGAAATAATGACCGTTGATTCCACAGTTTCATCTACGTGATGGATTGTCATAAGTTATCTTGTTTCTCAGTTTGGTTTTGTCCAGCAAGGTAATGCAATGGTCATCAGGAACTGTTTGACATGCATAGTCAAATCGATGCAATACTTTGGCATTCATTCATATTCATGAACTTGAAGAAAAAATGCACTTGAAATAAGAGGGAGACGATGTTCATCTACCAGTTGCACATCCTTTCCTTAATGGGGCTCTCCTCATGAAGATAGCTTGAGATGGACCATCATGAAGACTTCGACATTGAGTCCCTATTGAGTTACCTCGTTGGAAGGATCCCTATCTTACTATATGCGAATACAATGGCAGTAAAGAGAATCAAGCACATGAATTCGATGTCAGCAGTGAATATCTCAACTTTCCTTCTTTTTCAAATTGTGATCATTAGATGGAAAGTTGGCGTTATAATTTCAGAATTGCTGTTATTTCCGAATTGGCGCAATTAAGATTGTTCTATTCATTTAGTCCCGGAAACTTCCATTTCTAATCTTCAAAGGGTATGTCCTACGTGTAATTCTTTCTAATTCGAACATTTTCTTTTACTAACTTGTTTACTTTATTGCAGTTCCGGGTTACAACATAATATCAATTTAGATTTTCCAGCTCCTCATAATTTTTTTCTAAACCTGTGTTGGTGAATTTGACTAGAAACTTCTTTTCAATCAAGATGAATCAAATACATTTGCAGAAGTATTAGATGGTTATAGAAGCACAAAAAATAGCCATTTACGCTTTTTGTTGAACAACAAAGAGTGTGAAGTTGCAACTCCATATCGACAATCTCTTCAAAATCAGGTCACAAAGATGCCCTAATCATACCATACTTAAGATTGGCAAAGCTTTGAAGTCCTCATCAAATGTGACGACTAGCATGAGTATGAAGATCATGTGTCATCACCCCGACAACAAGAACTTAAGCCCTCGACCCAAAAATGAACTATGACATACATAATCCCAAAATTTCAAGTATGCAAGCACAGAAAAATAAAAATTAGACGGATTTTCGTTTGAGTTTCTAATTCATGTTTCAAGGTTGGTACTAATAGCTATTGGTGTATCTTTTTTCAGTATTTTCCATGGTTGATGTTCTAACGAATTTTTCTGTTGCTTTTTCAAATAGTTCGTTATAGTATTGCTCTTAAGAATGTCTTTGTCTACCTATCAAGGTGAGTACCGGAAAGAGTTGGAAACTTTGATTAAAGAAAATTTCATGGTATGAAAAATAATTTTAATGTTTCTACTTTTTGTCATTCTTTATGATTCAACAGTAAAAATGTTTCATTTCACATTTCACAAGAATTTAAAATGCAGCTCTTCCAATACTCTGCGTTTCTGACTTGCCCCGTACCACAATGAGATGCTTCACGCCCCTGTTGTATTCCTTCATTCCTATGGGTAGTTTAAAATCGAAAAGACTCAAGAATTATGATCAGGGGGTTTTGTATCAGAACTATACTGAATTAGATTTTCAAATGAAACTCTTCTTGTTTCTTGCACTCAAGTGTAATGTAAGTATTGTGATTTCGTCCTAATATTTTATCAAGGTGTGCAATTCTTTCATATCAAACTAATAGTTTTTCTTTCTGCTTCTCTGCTTACTCAGTCATGTGATCTATTTGTATATCATTTGACAGCTTCTGGATGATATATTCTGGTTTGAATCATTCACCAAAAATATGTACGTCGTAAGAAAATTTCCAATCAAGTTTTTTGAAAATGTGGGACGATAGGAATTTGTTGTCAATTCGTTTGTTGCAGAGTCATGCATCGTCAAACTCATTCATGAAGTGGAAATTCAGTGGGTGTAATGAATTGAATGGTGAATACGGTATCTATGTTGAAATGAATGACTTGTTTATTTCATCCCATTTGCTACTTGTTACGACAGAAAAAACCTTGAAGTTCCTTATCATATGTTGAAAAAACTCCCTGTTTTCTTTTGATCGCTCCTACATCTTTTATCCTTTTTTTCAACTGTTCTTCGTGTAACTTATACTGCTCAATTTCTTCGTAAAAGAAAGGGCACTGGTCAGGTGTTAATGTTCCTTTTTCCAAAGCCTGGATGACTTTCAAATTGTTCTTCCTGATATGTTCCGCAAAAGCTTGATTGAGATCCTTCCTTTGGACAAAGTAATCAAGTAGTCGTCGAAATGTCTCTTCGGCGTTTGTTGCAACAGGAACAGGTACTGACGAAATAGATTTAGCGGAGGTATCAGTGTTGGTTTCATCAGCTCCAACTTCTTCCGTTTTTTCATGAGGAAAAGCATCCGAATTTTGGTCTTTTGTAATGGTTTTTGTGGATTGAATGTACTGCGTACAGTAATCAGTGAATGTTTCTGCGTCAAGGATTGGCTTATCACTTTCTCTAAGGAGAAAATCTTCAAATTTAAGATTCAACATGACCTTTTCTTGCAACTGAGCATCTACGTTTTTGAGAAGAGCTGATATCTTCTTGTTTGGTTCGTATGTCGACATAATACCATTAGCTGCACAAGCAGAATTATTGTTTGCTTTTGTATTCATTGAAGAATCATGAACAGTGAAAGCAAAGACTGAGCCAGATCAACTTATTGAAAGCAGCATAAAAAAGAAGGGGACTACTTTATTTATTGAATTTTGAAATATCGCTCTTGAAAAGTTGGCGTTTGTATGGATTAATGAAAAAAAATACAATAAGATCTTCAAAGTGACCTCTTCAAAGTAATTCGAATGGACAAGATGATTTCAGGTTGAGTGGATGAGAGCAGATTAAATTTGTACAAATCATGGTTTAATTTTGGTTACTGAAGTTTGTCTTTGATATTGAAAGCTTACTTTTGTATTCCCTGAATCAGTGTTAAAGTGTTCTAATAATTTGTTGCTCTGTTAGGTGTTAACTGAAAACAATTTTTGTTTTTTTAAGGTCCGATTAAAATTCTTCGGAAAGATTCTTTACTTTCAATTCTTTCTAGATCACGACACTCGAGATCTCTTACAAGGGTTATGTTGATTGTCATTAGTGTTTTTCTTAAGAATTTTTGTTGAATCATCTTTCTTTCCCTCGTCTTCCAATTCGTCACTGTCTTCTTCTTCAACAGCCTGCAAAGAGCTTGCAGAACGAGAAAAAGATTTCATGCGATTCCCCTCTCGTTTTTTCACCAATCCCAACTCATCGGTCATTTTATTGATGTTTTCACCTACCAAATTTTCTTCTCCATCATTCAAATATTCCCTACAAATTTTCTCTAGCTGATTTCTTGACAACTCAGGACATGTGTATTTGTCTTTCTCGTAGCTTATCTGGGATTTTTTCAACGGCTGCCGGAATTCTAGTGCACAATTCATTTTGGAACAAAACTCTTCAAGGCATTCAATAAACCTTTCCCGTGGCAAATGAACTTCATGTGCTATATCACAGATCTTAAGCATTTTACCTTTATGAACCGAAAATTGGAGAGTCAACACAGCGCATCCCAGGGGCGGCTCATCGGGCCCAGCAACTGCACGAGAGAGAACTAGGATGACAGATAAGCCACCCCACAGCAAATAGGGGAGATTAGGTGATAAATATTCGTCCAGATTTTCATCCATTGATTCTGAAAAAATTAATTGTGATAAGGGGTCAACGTTTTCGGCGCTTAAAGCTTCGGAATCATTATGCTTTTTTCTTATTTGGCTGCTGGATGCTAATAGATTAGTTACAGCCTCGTAGTCATATACAGTGGCTCGTCTTAAAATGATTCGCCCAAACTCATCAATTGAATTTCCACCGAATGAAGTGCGACCTTCATCATCCAATTCAAAAAGTTTTTCAAGCGCTTCATCTACTTCAGCTTCCAATTGCCTTTGTCGCAATAACTGTCTCTTTGAAGAGGCTTTCATATCAATTGTAGGTACATTTTTATCATCATGACCATTGGAATTGTACGACCTTTCGAGAGCTGCTTTCTCCGAATGATGAAGAGCATCCCCTTTGTATTTTTTTGCAGGTTTTGACACTTCTTCATCTTGAGATTCAGATATTGATAGCGTTGCGACGCTAATGAAATTATCGTTTTGATTTGAATCTCCATCACGATTATCTTCAGATGGAAACATGATAACATTATTCGTTCGGCTAAGCGCCTGCAATCGGTGTATGATACGCGATGGCAAAGCTGGGTCACCACTTTTTGGCAAAATGAATGATAATTCATCTCTATTTGAAGATAGATCAGAGCTGAATTTATTGAGATAGTCTTTAGTTTTTAAATCATTGTTGTTCAATTGATTCAAAGCGCGCTTTTGTTGCTTGGTGATTGCTTTATTAGCTGCGTAGTTTTCTCTAGCAGCTTCCGCCGCCGCCATTACTTCCACCATACCATTACAAGCAGGAAAAAGGAGAGCTAATAATTTCGCAGAGGCAACATGCTTAGCTTCTCTTTTGGTAGCCCCTGTTCCAGTTGCTTCAAGTGTCTTATCCTCTCTATGGTCAGAATTATCCTCATCTATTACTTTGCCATCGTGATGCGTCTCAAGACTCGTCAAATTAGATAGATTTCGTTCAAGAAGCTCTTGAGGGGATAATATTTGTATTTGTTCCTTAGAAGAAGCGATACCTATCTTTAATCCTCTTAAGGTAATAGAAGAAGTACATGCAAACGAAGCTCGGTGCTGAGGTACATGTATAGATGAAATGCGGGGTTGATTTTTTTGTTTTGTTTTTTGCGATGTTTCACCTGCCGGTGTGGGACTAGTGGATGTGGACGAAGGTGAAGTTAACAGAATCGGGGGAGAACAAACTTCAAAGTTATAACTTGGAGGTTCTTGAATACGATGATCTATTTGCCACATAGCATGCAATAATGTGCTGCATACTGATGCTCCTCTTGATGCAAAATAAGTATTATCATCTTCGCTCGCCGAGCTCATCCCGGAAGATGCACATGGATATATATTGGTATGATGTCGACGACTTGATAATGATAAGGAATCCTCACTATTGGGAGGTGATTTTGTCAAATCCTCATTAGGCTTCGAAGAATCCGAATTCGCATATCCATCACTGACATCACCAACATATATAAGAATACCATTATGATCAAACGCAATATTAGGAATCAACACTGCTAACGCCTGACGAGCAGCGTCCTGTCGAGCAGCTGTTTTAGTTCCTCCACGCCCCCTCCCCAATTCACGTGCATGGACAATGACAGACATTAAAAACGAATTTGTAGCAAAAGTGGAGGCTCTCGGGAATAACCCTCCTTGATTGGAAATACCATCTCGATTCTTGTTATTCATATTCTTAACCTCCATTTTATTCGTGTCTTGTTTGGAGGGCTGTGATGGCTGCGGATTTTCCACAAATTTAGGAGGAGCCCAATGTCGTTTGGAACATAATTCATGAAGTGCCATCACTCCTGTTTTTCCAATTAGGTTAGTGGGTCGTTGCGAATGGGAATGGGAGGATGTGGATCGATTTTGTTTCTTCATTTTACTTTTCCTCCTATTCCGACTACTCGAATGACTTCCACCTCCACTAGAATTTCCACTTTCAAGTGAGGAATGAAGACGACGTCTATTATTGGGATTGGAATTCTTTTGGGAATTAGGATTGGAGGATCTTGTGGGAGGAACAACTTTGGAATTTTGATTTATGGTATGATTGGGATTATTTTCATAATTATTATTTGGAGGATGGTGGGTATCCCGATTCTTTTTCTTATGTTTTCGTGTATGTGTCTGTGAATGTTGAGTATCGGAATTTGATGGAGAGGAGGAATAATCATGCTTTTTGTGCATACTACGTTTACTTTCTATTTTGGAATTGGGTGACCAAAGTCGACGACTTGATCGATTGGGAATATTAGTTTGCATCATGGTGGTGGCATCCTGATTAGGATATGGATAAGAGGAGGATGGTGGGGGAGGATTCAATGGATTGAATGACTGTGAATGTGGATTTCCATAAGGGTATTCCGTATCTACAGACATGGGCATATTCTCCAAACATGATCCTTGCCAGGAAGAAGATGATGAAAAGGGCCGTTTGTTGGTCGCAGCTATTCCTGCAGAATCCATATTATTATTATAATTATAATTGTAATCGACTGCTGTGTTGTTGGGATGAATGAGTTTGGAGGGAGATTGGAATTGCATTTGTTGCATCTGGGCACTAATATTGGTATCATAGGAGGAAGATTGGGATGATGATTGTCCATCCATATTTTTCCCTTGTACGGTTTGATGTCGTTTATTGGGTTGATTCTGATGATGAGAGTTTGGATCATACCGTCCTCGATTTCTTTGACGGTGCTGATGTATTTGTGGCTGTGCTGAAGGATGCATGGTGGTGGATGAGTTGATTTGAGGGGGAGGAGTCATTACATATTGTGGATGTTGCATGCTGGGATGATAATCAGTTTGCCCTGGTGGTAGCCATGGTGGTCCTAAAGGAACAGATGGATGTGGAGCTTGCATATGCATGGGCATACCATGCGAGGGATGTGGAGGATATAGGGTTGGTAAAAAACTTTGATTGGCTACCATAGAGTTCAGCAAATTGGGATCTGTACCCGCCATGTCAGGAGGAGGATGCCCAAATGGCATATTGGACATTGAAGTTTGTTGTAATTGAGATACTGCCGAAGAGGCCGCAGCTGCAGCGGCAGCAGCTGCCGTCGCCGCTGCACTCGAACTGGTGCTGGCGAGTTCCATGGGAGGGTTTGGATTTCCAGAAGCCGACATGGAGGCAGCTTGCGCAGCTGCCCAAGCAGCTCCAGCGGCGGCATGAGTGAAAGCTGCTAAATGATCTCTCATCTGTGCTTCATAGTGTGCGACTAAATTCATTGACTGCATGTGTTGATTCACATTCATCATCTGTTGTTGTTGTTGTTGTTGTTGCTGTTGATGTTCCTGCTGCTGTTCCTGCTGTTGTTCTTGTTCTATTTGAGGTGGAGGGATATTCGAATATGGATTGTCGATACTATCTCCTGAAGGATCTGTTGCACATGTCTCCTCATTGGAATCTTGTACTGGGTCGGGCTGATTCTTTTCTATTTCTTGATTCTGATCAGTTTCGATGTTTTCCATATTGGAATGTGTAGAATTGGAGGATTGAGTTTCTGGATTTTTCTCCGATGTCTTATCTACCTCAGGATCAGCATCCTCGGAGACTATCGACCGGATACCTTCTCTATTCTCATTATCCTTTGGATCCATCTTATTTTCAATGCTGCTGTCATGCAAAAGTGGATATTTGAATTTCCTTTCTAGAAAATAAATGAATGGATAGGAGTGTAGATGGATAAAAATCAAAGAGTAGCTTTTTTCAACTTATATAACTAGGCAAGAATGTCATTCGCCATTGTATATACATTCATAGTTTCTCGGAGCTTAGGATAATAAAATGGACTATTCGATTTGAAACACTCTATGAAATTTGAAATTGTTTGGAATCTCTTTCCAGACTAAAATGCCATCGTTCTCGTAGTTAACAGGGACCATTTACAGACGTTTATTGTAAATGACGTCATAACGTCATCGAAATACATCCGTTTCAGATTCAAATGGTTGTAAATAATGTTAAAGAGTGTCTTTATCTGCACGTGTAAATATGGTAAATCAAAAGTTGTTTTACGTAGTAGAGTATTAGGAAAATCTTTTTTAGAGCCTCTCTCTCTAGAGAGAACAAAATGTCACGTAGTTTTTTCCAAAACATTAGCAGGAAGAACAATAAAAAAAAAATTAAAAAAGTGGGATGTAATGTGATTTTGGAAGGTGAAGATTTATGAACAATGTTACATGATATTCACTATTTGGCAAACAATCATTATAACTAGATTAGTAAACAAAAAAACCTTGAAGACAAAAACAACTTTCTCTACGAGAATGAATTGTCATCATGTGGAACAAGAAAACAATATTTTAATTGATCCGAAGTCTCTGAAACTAGTATATATGGGCATACAAACAATAGAAAATAAAAAAATGAACCTAAATCGTCAACATATCATGCTGTCGTGCCATAGAAGCAATGGAAGTTTCAAAGGATCTTGCGGAAGGATCTTGATTCGAAAGAAACCAATAAGTATCTGCTATAGAGTCAGGTTTCAAAAAGGTACTGTCTG
>Ga0209092_10003130_pt1 | contig 14632 bp, 7 predicted proteins | sample FraStrMetagenome_FD_187446 | JGI IMG/M metagenome (GOLD analysis project Ga0209092, IMG submission 187446) | Marine eukaryotic phytoplankton communities from Arctic Ocean - Fram Strait ARC3M Metagenome (SPAdes) (version 2) | ecosystem: Environmental > Aquatic > Marine > Oceanic | place: Fram...
AAGTACGTTTTTCGTTATTTTCATTAGTAATGTCAGAAATGCGATTGAAGGTATAATTAAATTTTTCTATGTATTTTAAAGAAGGGCCTATGGGCAGTCGCTGCTGCCCATAACCAATTAGGGGATAGCAGTATGAATATCATTTCGTTGTCCCTGGGGATTTTCATCGCGTGAAGGTTATCTGCTGATAATTAAAATTTAGAATGTTCTTTCGATACACCGTTTGGAATATAAAAATTTTCTTTGACGCCTGTTCTCTCTAACAATGATCTTTCCTGCTTGTGCCTGCGTGCATGTTGCTTTTTTGCAATATTTTCATTATGTTCTTCTGTTATGACGAATGTTGCACCTGCTGTTCTTTAATATTTTTTCATCAATATGCCCGTACTTCTAGAATTTGCAAATTAAAGTCGCCTAATTCGAAATTAGTATTCAGATCCCCATCATACTCAAACTTAGAGTAGGCAATATAACATTCTAGTCGACTCTACTAAATATCCCATTTTATGCGTATTATTAGTAAAAAGTTTCGAATTCTGTGACATCACACGTAGGACACGCATTCAAAACAGCTTTTGCATAGATATCAAAGCCTACCGCCGTCAGGATAAGTACAGATGTTTCCGATCTCATATCATGCCAGCAGTAAACACCGTTATTCTCTGAACCCGAAATGAGAGCAGCACGATTTCTTTCATTGAGTGTTTTATCATTGTTGACAACATTTTGCTATGGTTTTCACTCACTAGCCTCGACATCAGTGATGGTCAGACAAAGTACATTTGTACAAATACAACGCAACAAACCTCTATTGATTGTTAATGCAAGAAACAAGTTTTCGGGCTTACTTAAGATGCGAGATTCATCCTGTGCATATTGGTTCAAAGTTGGAGATTTTGTTCGTGTTGTGGAAGATGTGTACAAGGGTGGAAATATCAATCTTAGGGACAGGATAGGAAAAGTAATTGAAACTTGGGAGAAATGCGAAGTAGATCCTACATGTTGTTGTGCTGAGCAAGTTGATTTGGGTATGGCTGTGCATGTTCGATTTGAACGGGATCTGAATGAGTGCTTGGAAGGGGTGCAGCATTCCTTTTTGAAACAAGATTTTTTTGTGCATTATTTTGCGGAAGAGGAATTAATAAAAGTAAAAGATCATCAGCAAACAAACGGGTGGGTTGAAGAACCAAAAGATAGAAATGAGTTACCGTTTGATGGACTTTCTTGCCAGCAATATAAATTGCAACAATTGGGAGTAGAGGGAAAATCAAGAAAAATTGCTTCATTTGAGCCAGGCGTATCAGAGTGATAAAAGTAAATTATATTCTTACATTATAAATGGTATCATGAATATTGACGAAATAGTATGAGTGGATCCTCTAATCGGAGAAATATCCTCGTCTTTTCTTTCTGAAGGCAATCTATTAAAGTTTGATTTTTTATAGATGGCGTTATTGTGAACCTTAAATTCGCTAGTAAAGCATTTCAATGAAGATCAAAAAGAAGTTTTCTTTTATATTTTCTCCTTAGGCTAGCAATCTATCTTCATTATCATAGTTTGCATCGTTGTATTTTTTCAGGCTGCCATCTCTAATGCTTGAAGAATTAGCAGCATCTTTTCTTGCCCTTTCAATCATAACATTTAACTCTTCTTGGGTAATATCTTCATTTCGAATGCCTTGTTGCACCCAAGGATCATCTACGTAATCATCACCAAACTCCTTTCGCATCATGCCTTCCATTAGATCTGGCGAGTCTCCGACTTGCGCCACAAAATCGCATTTGTTGGAAGAAATTTTTCCTGGAATTTGTGATTCTGCCATCAATTGCATCTCTAATTGTTCAGTACCCTCTGGAGCATCAGCATTGGAAGGAGACAGATTGATTAATTGCTCTACAAGGTCTTTTTCTGTTTTTCGTATCTCAGTTTGCATAAGGGATTTTTCTCGCTCCTTTTCGTTTGAATCAGCTATTGATAACAAGCGCTCATTTGCTGTATGTGGATTGTACATCTGCCGGATATGTGCAATTGCGCTCTTTGTTGCTCGAGCTCGAAGTCTATGTATTGATGGAGAGTTTTGTTCCTCTTTAGATAGATCTGATTCATGATCATAGTCAAAGGAAAATCCAATATCAAGAGTTTGTTGCAATGCTACTCCAAGATAATCCTTTGTGATTTTTTCAAATTCGATTTGTCATTATTGGCTTAATATCATCAAAAAAATATAGGAGAAACAAGTTAAAAATTGAACTAGATTGACTTACATCGAATACTTTTTCTTCGTAATTTTCTTGATGTTGTTGTGCCATAACATTCATTGAGTTAGAGACCCAAATTCTCCGATCAATGAATTGATTATCAATCGGTAAATCGTTTGTCCTGCAACGTTCCGCTTCTAATCGAAGGAGCTCATTTTTAAAAGGACGCTCGGATATCCCCAAAGACTCAATATCATTGCACTTTTTATTACCATTCGTCGCCAAATATGAAGCAAACATTTCATTTTGTTTACTTAAGGTTCTATCTTCTCTTGAGGAATAGCCTGTCAAAAAGAATCGATACCAGTTGAATAATACCTTTCTTATTGTTTCTGGCTTCCTCCATTTTAAAGACCACCTCCATCTATATAAGCTATGCCTTACATAATCATTCGATAATATTTTCTTTGCTTTATCGTATGGCGTGGATAATGAAAGATTGCTCGTAAATTGAAATTGAAAGAGACGGAAGAAGGCAAATAAATGACATAAAGGACCCAAAAGAGAGAGAAATATAGCAATATAAAACCGCTTAGGCAATGCTGTAGTGGTAGGTAAGAGTGGGTTTGGTTGACTCAATTTCAAAATGCTTGTGATAACCATTGACAAGTCACAAACAACACCTAAAGGAAATCCTCTCTTCATATTTTTCAATATCCGAGTCATATAGCTAAATTGCTTTGAGAGAGGTTTTGGTTGATCCTCTCTTTTCAATTCAAACCAGACTTTCGGATACTGATAAATGGATACTAGAGCTGCAATTCTTGTCATCATTTGTACCAACGCATATGCAAAAGTCAAATCTCTGTCTGGGATATGTAAATTAGTAAGCAACAATCCTGAAATGAGATTTGATCGAGTTCTTACATTCGTCAATGATACAGTGTACAAAATAAAAGTGCCAAGGATAGCAGAGGTCCAAGACTCCCATAAAAATCGAGGTGGATCAAACACAACTTTTTTTGGATTCATCCATGTAAGGCCTCCCATATCTGGTAGATTTAATGTAGCTGCTGCTGAGCTTGAATTTTTCATTTGATGTTTCTTGTTTGAGAATAACAATGGGATTGCCTTGAAATTCGAAAGAAATACTATGAGCAAATAGTGAAAGTTCATTATACGACATAATTGCTGGACACTCCTCTGTCCGACTAAAGATATTATATTGCCAGAATGATTGGTTGACAACATTATTGAAACCATTCCGAGACCTGTAACTAAAGGAACAAGAATGAACCGAATCAAGTCGGGAAAAATAGGTCGTCGATTCTTTGCAAACTCATTCAACATGAATTTCCGTTGAGTTGCTGCAAGTCTTTCTGGTCCACGAGAATATTCAACTGCTTGTCTTAGATTTTCCATATCTCCAATTACATCTCCAGCAGTCCATGCCTCTTTTTTATCATTGTTTTCAATTTCATCAACTCTGGCAGTCGTTTCTGACAAAACTAAGGATGAAGATTTCTGTGATCGAAAATGATTATCAAAAGAGACGAATAAGCATCTTGACCTTCTTACTGGAGGCAAATAATGAACTGGACTTGTTGTAAAGCCAGACGATCGCGTGATTATATTGATGGCTGATAACGATAGACCACTGGATATGTTAGTAAGAAGTTGCAATGATATGAAAACGATAAAAGTTGACGCATCCGTTGTTGACTTTCTGGAAAAGAGTGAAAAATTGCTTATTCTTTTGCGTTTTAGTGATTTCGATCTTTTTTTACTTTCACGAGAATGATTGGAAGACATTCTGAGGCTTTGTTAGATAGTATTAGAAGCTCCCTTATGAAGTGCTTTGAGCCACTCCATTTGTCATGATTTAATTTTTTTGCGTGCATCTGTAGGATTCTTTTGTAGGGCTGCACGGTACGTGTAATGAATCGGAAGTAGAAATCCGAGAGTCTGTGGTTTATGACGTATGAATTACTTAAAAGGTGTATCAAACAAAACAAAAATCTACTATGAATATTATTATTAAAGTGCTCTATAGAGGATTATGGCACAATAATGTGCCAACGTTTGCATGAAAAGCTTCCCTTGGATAAAAATAATCTTAATTGAAACAACAATTTTTCTAACTTTACTAAGATAATGTGAAGTGATTTATTTGATATTAATGTCATCAAATACTTAAAAGTCTCGATTCATATCTATTTAATAGGGCCATCATCGCTCAATCCTGAGCTTTCGCTCTTTCTCTGCCTCGACTTGCAAGGATTGTATGATATCTATATGTATTCCTGATTCTAGCGCATGTTCTATTGGGCATACACCTTCACCGTCTTCCTCAAGTATTGAACTTGGAGCAGTATCCAATAATTGCTGAAGTATTTGTAACACAGAGCTATAAGCACAGATGTCTTGAGGCATGGTCCACGAGTCAATGGTATCATAGTAAAAACGGCAAACTCGGTGTATAGGTAACATTCCTGACACATCTCTCTGCAGTGCTGCGTCTTTATTCGCTCGAAGCAATTCTCGAATAACATTTGGGGAAGCTCCATGATCACAAGCTACATGGAGTGGAAACTTTTTCTCACTGTTACTTTTATGAGCTGCTGAAGGAAATGCTTTTATTAGGGATGTGACTACAGACACAGGGGGGTCGTGTCTACATGCCTCTAGTAAAAGATTAACGGTTTCTTCGAATTGTTTCGAAGTTGATGAAGTGGAATCTTTTCTTATGATTTTTCTAGAAGAAAGAAGTTTTCGTATTTGAGTCCATTGTCGTTCTTCGATCAAATTTAAAAGACCATCACTATGGATCGGGCTTGGCTTTCTTTTCGAGGGAAAAATAGACACGGCATACATGTTTTGTTCCTATGATTGAATTTATGATTCAAGAGGAATTTATTTGCGGAGAATTTCTTTCACTCGGAAAATTTCCCTCTCATTCTTAATAAAGGCCTTTATTAAATCCTTACCATTTGTCAGTCAAGTATCCTACGGGCTGAATCCATAATTTCTGAAACTTATTTCAAAGTTGTACGTGAGCACAATACCTCCCGTGAAGTATTCGTGAATCTGTTTTTACGACGAATAAAGAGTTCGGTCATTGTCAATACGGTAGTATCGTTTTAATTAATTAATGGATGTATTGACTAAATCAATCAATCAAACAATCCATGAATATGTTTTTTGGGCCTTAGAAAGGCTATTTGTACAGTTCTGTAAAATATGCTCCAAAATTGCTCCTAAATTGCTCCTAAATTGCTCCTACATTACTCCTACATTACTCCTACATTACTCCTACATTACTCCTACATTACTCCTACATTACTCCTACATTACTCCTACATTACTCCTACATTACTCCTACATTACTCCTACATTACTCCTACATTGCTCTTACATTGCTCCAAAATTGCTCCAAAATTGTTCGTATGAATTCTAGTGGAATTTTTACAACATGGAGGGGCCTATAGCTGGGGAAACAAAATTAAACAAAACAAAAACTATGACATTTTTTTACATAATTGTTTGTACAAAAAAAAACTTTTGAAACATGGAGAAGACGGTGTTTTTCGGGACTGAACGATTATTAGGCTATTGCGGAGGTTCTCATCATCGGATTCTTTTATTCGTTACTACGTTGAATTCACTTGTTATAGAGCTATTGGAAGAGGTAACTTAGATAGTGCGGCGAATTCAACTCGAGTTTGCAAATTCGTTCAAAAATATTCTAAATTCGATAGAGATCAGCGTTCTATTTTTCAATTTTGAAATTGAATTCTTGATTTTCTCAAAAAAATATCCAGATTGGAGAAAAATCAAACACATCACCAGAAGCAGAAGATCAATCTGGTTGTAGGAGGGGCATTAGCTTTAGATTCCACAACATTTGTCGAAAGAACTTTTCTTGTCACCGGTTCGGAAGGGTTAATTCGGGTTGCTTTCGATTTTTTTATTTCAAAAATTCTTTTCAAAATCATTTCAAATTCGAAAAACTAATATTTTTATTTGCGCCGTAGTAGGCGCATTCTATTTCTCGTCCGATATATTATTTTAAAATTATTTGCTCACAAAATAAAGGATGCCCTGACGTAGGCGACACGCTATATTAGAAGGTGAATCCCCTAGCTCAAGGAGAAGGAGGCTGTATGCAGCCAGGAATAATAGACGAGACAAGCATAGGCGTTCTGTTGTTCAACAGGTGAGTTCCCCCGTGGATTCTCCAGCTACTCGACACATGAGGACGCGTGGGCATAAAAATAGGAGGTCTCGGGGGATACCGTCTGCAACCCCCCCCCACGCTAGTTTGAAATGAATTACCTGATTTGCCTATTGTTCGTACACGTGTTGAAAATCCTGCGCTGCCTATTCGTTGTCATATTGAACCTGCTGTATATGCTACTGGTGTAAGTCCTCCTGCTCGTCGTATGCTTCGGAATGTTTTGATTGATGGAAGTGACTCATCATGTATGAGGTCATTGAACTATTGGTTGAAAAGTTTTGGGAATGATAACATATGTGAGTACATTCATATGTAGGAGCATCCGCATGGTGATGGCTATCGGAAGGACTTTCTGAGTTCTTGCAACATTGGCTACTTACGTTCTTGTGAGAAGTGTAAAGAGACTGGTATTGTATGTTCTGCTGGTGAGCGCGTTCTGTCTGGAGTATGTACGAGATGCAAAGTTGAATATCGGAAACACATCAATTATTTATGTGGTAAGGAAAATGACATGGATCCATTCAGAAGTGGGTATGTAATGCACTTACCTGCTTTGACTATGATTGAGGAATTGTTTATTGCCAAAGTGTTTGTTGTTATGCAGATGTACCATATTTCAAGTTCCAGAAGTGTTGGTTATAAGGGCCATTGTTTGAATGTGTAGAAAGGCTTAAACAGCCTACTGCTTGGTGTCGTGTTCTGCCTTGGCTACCTAACAAATTGCCCATGTCATCAAAGCATTACATCCAGTTAAGTTACGTCCAGATAAACTGTAAGTAAAAAATTATGTATTTAATCACATAATAATCTACACTAAATGAAACTTACCTTTTTATGGCATTAATCACGTGAAAATACAGACCAATTATTGAAATGAAGCCAGTACCAGAACACTTCCTTACCTCGTACAATACCTTCGAAAGCAATTTAGAAGAAGCAAATGAACATGTAAAGAACATAAACCGCTGGAAACAGGAAGTTGGGCGTATGGACCTTAGGGTCCAAAAGTGCATGTATGCAGAATTCAAAAGAGATAACACAAAGACACGTCTTTGTTCTCACTGCTTCCAAAAAATGAAAAGAAAAAATAATATGAATACATATGGCGCAAAACATTCTATGGTAAAGGGAGATGATATCCAAATGGCTATTACAAAATTTTGGCTAGACATCAAGATGGCATGCGTTTCAATTAATTTTTTTTTGAAACACAGAGGAACTTCTACTCAAATGGAACCAGGAGCTGGAAAAATGTACAATGACATGCAATAAACAAATCAACAACCAGAAACACAAAAAAATCAAGAGCATATATATTTCTGATTCTTCTCATTCTATTTATGTTTTCGATAACAGTGAAGACAGTGATTATGATGGACAAGTTTGAGATAGTTAAAACTAATTATGCACTCAAACACATTAAAAAGTTATTACATATTTAATCACATAAAAAATACACAATCTTAAGTAGTAGTGTGTGTTGGAAATCTAGAATCGGAACGTACAAAGAAGGTGAAGTTTGACGATGGTGTCGATAAAAGGAATAAGAAGAGTTGCTTAATGAAGAATATTACATATGCTGACGTTCTACGTAAAGATATGTCACAGATAAATTATGGTACGCACTCACGCGTATAAATGGTATAAATGAATTATGTGAATGAGAAATAAGCTATTTCTCATTCAATAAAGATAAGACGTATTGTAAACGATTAAGTTATTCACTTTACATTAAAAGTCATCACTGATTCAAGTTAAAGGTTTGATATCACAACATTATCTTTATTGAAACTGGAGAAAAAGAAAAGAACCATATAGGGGATAGGATAAAGAAACTTGATAACGAATGAATGCTACCGAAATTGATCACCTTATCTCCCAAATTGAACAACTTCAACTCACAGTAAATCGAACACGTACTCAGTTAACGGACATTAGAAGCAGAATCGAAGAAAACGATAACGCACAACAACCCCCACAGGCAGAGCCAGATCAGCACCAAGGCGGTGACGAAGAAGACCCCAATAGAGATCTAAGGCTCGGAGACAGAGTAGAGATACTTAATCCTGTTAGGCTGAGAGGAACGGTCAGGTCCAGAAGAGGCGTCAGAGGAACAGTTGTTAGATTTACCCATACCTACGTGATCGTACGTGTAATCCTACAAAACACCAACAGAAACGGCGTAGAACAATATCAAGAGTTCAGGAGAGCCTCACATAATTTGGCTCTGATTTTAAACCAGTAAATTGTGGACACAATTTTAAGATGAGTGTAATCAGTAACAGCAACAGTGATTCAAGGCAGGCAGATCCCCCTCAGACTGGAGTCAACAATGGCCAACAAGTTCAAAGAGTTCAGACGAATGACAATCGTAACCAGACCAGATCAAGGTTCAACAGAAACAGAAACGGAAACGGTGGTTTTTCAAACAACAGGAACAACAGGCATTTTGGTAACAAGAGCAACTTCTTTAAGGGAGAGACCGCAGCATTGAATGGCAACGTTTTTCAGATGCAATCAGAATCAAAAGATCCTACTCAGTTCAAGAGGACAGTTGAGGCCCTAGAGAGGTTCTGCGATAAGATCTATGATGTTGATATGCGTACACTTTTTGGAGTCAATCCAGCCGTACCAGTAGTTGAACGACCAGTGCAACCAGATGATGCAACTGCGGATGCATTAGACAAGGACGCCTACCGTGAAGAGGTAAAACAGTATGTGAAGGACAAGAAGTCTCTTGCTAAGTCCCTCAGGGCTTTGTACTCCGTGATCTGGGGCCAATGCTCCCTCAACGTGATCACCAAGTTGTCCAGCCTTCCTCATATCGATGATTGGAAGAATCAAGGACATTGTCATGAGCTCCTGAAAGCAATTCAACAAATCTTGATGGACTACGAGCATAAGAAATGTATCTATGTCACTCTTCTACGTCAGATCCAGTTTCTATATTCATACAAACAAAGGGATAATCAGAGTCTCCACAAGTACTTTGAAGTTTTTCAGATTATGACTGAAAATATTGAGCGTTATGGTGGATCTTTTGGCAATCACCCAGCATATGTGAAGGAATCCTTGGAAAAGGCTGGCCTATCACTTGATGACCCAAATCTAACCTCAGAAGTGTTGGCGGAGCATGAGAAGAAAGCTCAACAGAAGTTCCTTGGTATTTCGTTCCTGCTAGGTGGTCGAAACGACATGTACGAAGATCTTGTTGTCGATCTCGAGAACGATTATCTTAAGGGTAATGATTATTTCCCTTCTTCCGTAAATGATGCATACCAGCTAATGGCAAACTTTAGTAAAAGGAAAGGATTAGGAGCGCAGCAGCAGCCTGGTCGTAGAAACAATGGTATTGGTTTCATGCAAGCCACAGCCACAAGTTTTCTGCAAAAATCAGATGGATTGAACCTCGTGCCCGGAGTGGACGGAATCACTCATAAAGGCGTACAGTGTTGGAACTGCAAAGCTACCGGCCACTACTCGAACAAGTGCCCCAAGAAAGACAGAGTAAATCTGCTACAGACCGCGCCGGCCGAACAGACTAGCAATCTGGCGAATCAGTCCCATGATAATAACCCGGATGTAGATGATGAATCTATTGGTTTTGGATTCCTGCAAGTTTCTTTCTCCCAATTGAAACACGACTGGCCCGAAGACGGAAAATCCATCAACCAAGATTGGGTTCTTCTTGACTCCCAGTCAAATTGTGACATTTTTCGCAATAAGCGACTCCTGACGAACATTAGGAAGGCAGACGGACCTGGACTCCTACTGCGTACCAATGGTGGCACACTTGAAACAAACATGGTAGGGGATGTTCAGGGATATGGGAAAGTTTGGTATGATCCGACTTCCCTAGCAAACATCTTGTCTCTGGCAAACGTACGCAAACGTTTTCGCATTACTATGGCTACCGGACCCGAAGATCCTAAGCCCAAGATCATTGTCCACAAGTCCAATGGAGATACTATGATCTTTTATGAACATTCTATGGGCCTGTTTGTTCATGATCCCACTAATAGTGAAGTAGTTTCTAATGTTAATCTAGGAAAAGTTCTTGATTATTCGTTTTATACTACACTAGTGTCAAATTTAGAAAAGCAATTCACAAAACAGGATGTTCTCAAAGCAAAATCAGCTCAAACTTTATACAAACGACTTGGACGTCCATCTATTCAAAAATTCTATGATATTCTGCGTAAGAATTTTCTTCAAGGATGCTCTGTTACAGTGTCAGATGCTGAACGATGTTTTTACATTTATGGTGTGGATCCTGCCACCGTGAAAGGCAAGGCTGTTAGAACCACTCCACTTCAACACAAGCCTCGTAATACCTTACCTGTTCCTGACTATGTGCGAACTTTTCATTCTTCAATCACACTAAATGTTGATTTAATGTTTGTTCATGGCACTCCTTTTCTCACAACCATCAGTGAGAACCTCTTATTCCGCACCATCGAAGAAATTGGATCCAGAGGCTACCGCCATATTCTCCCAGCACTGCAAAAAGTTATCAATCTGTATGACGCAAGAGAGCTTCATATAGAGCACATAAAAGCAGACCCTGAATTTGAATGTGTCCGTGATTCGGTCTTACCTTGTATCCTCCATCTCTGTACCAAATCCGAGCATGTTCCAGCCATCGAACGCTCCATTCGGACGATCAAGGAGCATGCCAGAACTCTAATTCATGGCTTGCCGTATGAATATTACCCGCCCATTTTGTTGCGTTACCTGTTATATTTCGTGGTGCGCATCTTAAATTCTTTCCCTGCTCATAATGGTGTAAGTGATACAATTAGTCCACTTACTTTACTCACTGGGTTGCCTGCTGCTAGCACCACTGAGTTCAAGGTCGAATTTGGAAGCTACGTCCAGGTTCATGACCATCCCAACATCTCGAATACCACTCTTTCTAGGAGCACCGGTGCTCTTGCTCTGTGTCCAGCCAACCATCATGGAGGATGGTATTTCCTCTCCCTTTCCACCGGCGACCGTCTCCTTCGATATTCCTGGACTGAATGCCAGTTGACCAATGACGTCGTTGCTCGGGTCCACAGTATTGCCACCAGCAAACACACCGGTACCCAAGATCTATTGAATGATTTTGATGTAGATGTCTCAGGAGCGATGAGCAATGATGAACATCCACCAAACAATGATCACGTTGAGCGAGAAGGCGAAGAAAATAGGAGCGACGAAGAAATGGAAAGTAGGAGCGCCAACAATGCTCAAGTGCATAACGAAGCTCAAGTGCATGACGAAGTGGAGGCAAACGTTGAAATACAAGCAAACATGCAAATTGATAATGAAGCCCAGCAAGTAATCACAGACGATGAAGCGAGCGATAGTAACAGTGTAGGAATATCTGAACCAACCAGTACCGATAAAGATATGGAAACACTGTTCGACATCGACATCAATCAAGAAGAAACCAGTGAAAGTAAAAACATCCAAGAAGAAGAATCAGAAGCAGTCAGAGAAGATAATGACGTAAGCAAACAAGGGAACGAACCCGACGATGAAGCAGCAAGTGAAGCAGCAACAACAAATGAATCAGATGCAAAGATCAACCAACCAATGAAGACGAGATTGCGTAGTATGAAAGAAGATTTAGAAAAAGAAATCAAAAGATATAATTTGAGAAGCAAAGTAAAGAAAGCTAGAGACGATGTATTCAATAAGAAACATTACAATTACCTGATGTTCAATGGTAAATCTAGGAGCCAGCAACGATATGTTCAGCGGATGAAAGAGCGTGAGTATCGATCCATGTTTAAGCACGAAATAAGTAAGAACAAGAGAGAGATGAAGTACAACAAAGAAAAGATGCATCGAGGACTCACCGGGCTGTGCCTCACTCAAATGAGTGCACACAAAGGAATTAAGGTGTATGGCGAACGTGCGATCAAAGCAATGGCCAAGGAATATTCCCAATTAGATGAACTTGGAGTGTTCAAAGGAAGAATGGCAAACACCCTAAGCTGGGAAGAAAGAAGAACCGCCCTTCAAGTGATTGATCTCATCAAAGAGAAACGGTGCGGAAAAATTAAAGGGCGTACAGTTGTGGACGGAAGAGGTCAGAGAGATGATTATGACAAATTTGAAACGTCATCGAAGGCACTTACCCTCGAAGCTTTTATTTCGACCCTAGCAATTGATGCTTTTGAAGGTCGTGACATCGCAATTGCGGATGTGGCCGGAGCTTTCTTGAAAGCCGACCAACCAGATTTTGTGCTTATTAAGTTAAAGGGGCCTGCAGTTAAGGCTCTGTTGCAAGCAAATGAAAAGAAGTACCTAGAATATGTAGTAATAGAGAAGGGTGTGAGTGTTATGTATTTGGAATTGCTAAAAGCAATGTATGGTACGCTAACGGCGCCCATACTCTGGTACAAACTCTTTGCGGCAACCTTATTGGAGTTAGGATTTAGTATCAACGAATATGATGCATGTGTAGCAAACAAATTGGTTAGAGGACATCAGTTAACAGTTTGTTGGTATGTGGACGACCTAAAGGTGTCACACATTGACCCAGAAGTAGTGACGAACATGATACGTACCATTGAAGAAAAATTCGGATGCATGACTGTTAAACGTGGAAATCAACAAACATATTTAGGAATGGAGTTTGAAATTGTGAATAAACAAGTACAAATTTGTATGCAGCCTTACCTTCAGGAATGTATAGATGCTTTTGGAGAATCCTTGACCAGTAACGCCACTACTCCTGCGAACAAAAATTTAATGGAGATAGATGATATCTCTTGTAATCTTGATGGCAAACGAAGGGAGATATTTCACCATGTAGTCCAGAAGTTGCTTCATATCTCGAAACGGGGTAGATTGGATTTGCAGGTTGCAGTGGGATTTCTGTGTACAAGGGTAAAAGAACCAAATGTTAGTGACTGGAATAAATTGCGACGTACCTTGCAATATATTCGTGGTACCATTGGTATGAAACGAATTCTTTCAATGGGAAACATGGAGCTAATGAATATTTACATTGATGCATCACATGGGATCCATTGGAATCGAAGAGGCCAAACAGGAGGTTGCATATCAATGGGAAAAGGTTTGTTACATGCCAGGTCAACAAAGCAAGGAATTAACACAAAGAGTTCAACAGAAACTGAATTTGTTGGAAATAGCGAATACTTACCTTATGCTATTTGGTTATTAAGGTTTCTAGAAGAACAAGGATATAGTATGAAACGAAAGTTACTTCATCAGGACAATGAAAGTGCTATCAAACTCTTGAAAAATGGAGTTGTGTCGGCGACGAAGCGATCACGGCACGTTGATATTCGCTATTTCTGGACGACCGATTGGATTAAAGACATGGAGATGGAAGTAGTGTATTGCCCAACCGAAAGGATGCTGGCGGATTTTTTTACAAAACCCCTACAAGGAAAACTGTTTCGGATCATGCGAGATGTTGTGCAAGGTCTTCGGCCGTACAGTGCATTGAATGATGATGAAGAACAGTTGAAACGAAAGTTAGAATTCGATAGAACAAATATTGTTGAAGAAGGTAAACAAAATGTAATGAATGAATCGACTTATCGTCAGGAGCGTGTTGGAAATCTAGAATCGGAACGTACAAAGAAGGTGAAGTTTGACGATGGTGTCGATAAAAGGAATAAGAAGAGTTGCTTAATGAAGAATATTACATATGCTGACGTTCTACGTAAAGATATGTCACAGATAAATTATGGTACGCACTCACGCGTATAAATGGTATAAATGAATTATGTGAATGAGAAATAAGCTATTTCTCATTCAATAAAGATAAGACGTATTGTAAACGATTAAGTTATTCACTTTACATTAAAAGTCATCACTGATTCAAGTTAAAGGTTTGATATCACAACAGTGTGTCCTAATACTTAACAAAAATTGCATTGTATGATGAGAGTGAGGATGTAAGTAATTCAGATGATGACTCTTAATTAGATAAGGGAATTCAGATTGTGACTCTTAATTAGGTAGACAAATTCAAATTTAATCCTATAAATAGATTTCATTACCTACATAAACACAAAAAATTTTATTAATAAACGAGTTTACATTTTAAGACAACATCAGATAGTAGAAGCAGACAGCACACAGCACACAGCACACAGCACACAGCACACAGCACACAGCACACAGCACACAGCACACAGCACACAGCACACAGCACACAGCACACAGCAC
>Ga0209092_10003132_pt1 | contig 14628 bp, 6 predicted proteins | sample FraStrMetagenome_FD_187446 | JGI IMG/M metagenome (GOLD analysis project Ga0209092, IMG submission 187446) | Marine eukaryotic phytoplankton communities from Arctic Ocean - Fram Strait ARC3M Metagenome (SPAdes) (version 2) | ecosystem: Environmental > Aquatic > Marine > Oceanic | place: Fram...
AGTAGAAATCACCCAAAAGAATGGTGGAAGGTTCCTGCAACCTTCTAGTAAGAGTTTGGACAAATGGGTTGAAGTGACCGCACTTGTTGCTAGAAGGAAAGCAAGCCAAGCACTAAGAGACTCGCCTCATATCGACAAAATGTAATTGTATTTAGCTGTAATTTCACATTTATTTTTGTGCCAACTATTTTTCACCCTTAAGGAGGTCTATTTTGAACTATTGTGTATGTTATGTTATGGTATGTTATATTTTATGACGTGTTGTATGTAGATATATATTAGAGGACTAGGTTGAAATGGACGTACTAAAAACGACGTAGCTACATAAAAGGCTCAAGTGATTTTTCTATAACTGACGTTCAACTGTGTAATGCAAAAAACTGTTGTTAGATGTTAATAACTTGACCAACAACAAAATACATAACAACTATCGAAACTATTCATTTCCTTGATTTTGGAAGTGAATAATCTCTAAGGAAACTCATGAAGAAATGTTCTTCCTTCGTGATTGGGGGGGTGATAATGATTTCTTTTCGCTTCTTCAAAATCATTTGAATCAATAAAAAACTTCAACATCATCGTTCCATGCAAGCTGACAAAGGACTTATTTAAATTTGTTCTTTCAAGATAAATAGTGACGGGGTTTCCCCTCGCATCAATAAATTTCTCAAGTAAAGCAAATTCGAACTGTCTTTCCAAAGCTACATGAAAGTCACATTGGTGTTTCTATCTAAACAAGATCCCCTCCCGTTGATTCCTTCTTCCTGACCTAAATGTCAACTTTATTCGTCTCAATCGTTTCCTAAATGCCGAGTTATTCAAATAGAAGTTACATTTCTCTAGTGTATCGCAAAAAAGGTTCAATCAATTGATCCAGCTGCGCGTAATGATGCATCATTGACCGGTTTGGTCTTTTTCCTTGCGCTGCTTCAACTGTTCTCCATCGATTTACAACATCAATATCCTTACTGTCAACCTTTTGTTCTATAGCACGAGTATCGGATCCTCTTCGCAATGATCTGAAGCATTGATACTTTTCACGGATCTTTTCCTTGTTCATGATATTAACTGGGAATAAATTCCGATCACTTTTAAATATCTCCATCAATAATTCATGCATCATTTCGTTCACAATAAAGGAATTCCATACTGTTCCTCGAACATCAGATATACTAGGTCCTATAATGCATCCCCTCCTCCTCTTTTCTTCAATTAAACGCTCCAAAATTCCTTTGACATTTATTCCAGAAATAGTTCGCAATGTGCATGGAATCAGGTGAGCCAAATCATGATGTTCTCCCTTTACCTTTCCTAACAACGCGATAACAATATATCTTTCTGGATCCTGCTGCCAATATCGATTCAAACCCTCCAAATCTAATAGAAATCCTTCTGGACCACGAAGTGATATAACATAGGCAATCGTGATATAAGCTGAGAACACTATCCAGTCATGTTTTGTTTCATCATCGTCTCCTTCTGAAATTCTTTCTTCTGCCTTCATCAAAAGCTCAATCAAAATCTTAGTGGATATAGCAGTATTCGGCCGCCAATCCTGTCCCATTCTTTTCTTAAGTCCTTCCATGAATCTCTTAAAGAATAACGAACCGCAAGCATCAGTAACTAGCCTTTGGTAATTGCCCTTGAAATCTCCTAAGGCAGTTGTAGTTTGATTCGATTGCGGCGATGATTTGACAAAATTGCTAAAGGTAGAACGCAGGTGCCTGATGGTATCAAATTGAACATGAGTCCTGTGGTACTTTCCTGGTCTTCTGGAGTAAAGTAAAGTTGCAACAGCCACCTCGTAGCCACAATGATCGAAGTCTGGTAAGTGGGTGGTATAAATGAATGGATTTTCTAGTCCTACCAAGTTAGAAAGTTCAATCTGTTTCTCAGCTCTTTTTGTATTTTGTTTAACTGTTTGAGTCTCGCGACTCCAAAAGGCATCAAGATTCATTCTCCGCAAACAAGCTATCAAAAGTTTATCTCTATGACTTTCATAATCCGGTAAGTGTCCTCTTAATTTCAAAAATATACATTGCTCACACTCAAAAGGTATTAAGAGGTGGTCGCCTGCTCTACCTTGATGAAAAGCTTTATCATTCCGATGAATTCCTTTCCAAGGATTATTTAATCTATCAATATCTTCTCTACTAACCATTTCGTTTTCGTTTTCCTTGTTTACTTTGTGAATGTGGAACTTTACATCTGGGTTGGAACTGTAACAAGCTCCACACCACATCTTTCTGCAAGGAGGGCAACCTTTTACAGAAGTGGTGAAGTTTGAGCAGCACACTCCTTGCGTCCACCGTAGGGTCCTTAAACAAACTGCGCATCTCCCTACCAAGAGCGAACAGTTTAGGTGAACCTCGCAGTTGCCATGGTCTATGTGGAAGAAATGGATAACAGATTCCGATCACCAATGGTTCGTGCATTGAAGAGGACCAAAAAGCAAAATGGTTAGGTAAGTAAATAACAATATCACATGCTTTATTTAATTGTTTTAACCACAGCGTCGTGGCCAGGCGAGGAACAAAGAAAAGGTGAGTAGAGTCCCTTCGTTTTAATCTTGCTTTCCGCAGCTCCTCCACAGCTGCATCCGATGCTGCCGGAGGAGGAGTCCATACATAAGTTCCGGATTTTGTTCTCAACCTCCAATATCCCTTATCATCTTCATATCCACCACAATGATCATGTGCACGAGAAAACCAATCTTCCGGTTTCAAAAATTCGCAACTCATACCAAAAGTTTCCAAAATCCAAGACTTTAACTTATTTGATCTTTGGAGAGCAGACTCGTTCCACGGGCAAAACTGTAACATGTATTCTCCGATGGATATACCTTCGGTGAGTTGCCCCCTGTAAATACCATCTGTGCCTTGCATTTTCATGCGATTTCCAGACACATGTGTGACTATAAATTTTCCACCTGTACTTAATTCTAACTTTCTCAACCTTACAACTAAATCAAACAATTTTTCGCTGCTTGAGTTGCCCTTGTAAAGCGCGGCTTCTACAGTACTGTTGTCAGTTGCAATCACCATTGTCACATTGTTCAACGCTTTGTGCAACCTATTTTCCTCCTCCAAAGTTTCAACCAAGTTAGAGAACTCTCGAAAGTTTGAAGACTCAGTGTCGGTGTCAGCCCCCCATATACCTACCCGGTACTTAGTGAACTGACCATAATCAATAGATGCCCCAAATCCACCTTTGGAGGCATCAACAAAGCCGTACGCTACCAGTCTGACATTGGTTGACCGGTGAGTGATAACTGGTGGGATATCTAGTTCGAAAAAATGTGTTAATGCTTTTAAACATTTGAAAAATCTATCCACAGGTTTAACTTTCTTTGGCTGGTGCTTAGGATCAAAAACTCGATTGATATCCATGTCATATTGAGTCTGAGACAGTTTACCAGAATTAAGTCTTTCTTGTAAATAACCAATCCACTCCAAATCCGCTAGCTTCCACCCTTCCTCATTTCTTTTAGGGAGGTGTGAACATAATGTGAGGTGAAAACCCTTTAAGAAAGGGAATAGAATTTCGTATGTCATCGCGAGATGGCATAAGAACCCTCTTATTTGTTCTAATAACTTAAAGTTAAACTCGACCTCTGGGTTATCTCTGATCTCCATATTTAACATATCAATATAATCTTTTGCCTTTTTCCATTTAATAACTGATACAGTAGTTTGAATTTTGGTAGATGATGTGTGATATATCGTACCCGCCCATGCTCCGTTGTCAGTCCGTCTTTTCCTGGGAGCATCTTGGATGCCCAGAAATTGTAGGCGAGATGCAATTAATCTAGCGATTGCCCAAGCATGTTCAAGATTAAATCCAATTACACGCAGGTCATCCACATACGCCTTTATTTCACCGGCTATATGAGCAGCCAGGTCATTCCATTTATAGACGTTTGGAAGAGCCGGGTTGTAATTCTCACTACCAATTAAGTTGAGTACAATAGACTTCCAATATAATGGATTTTTGATATCTTTCTCATCTCCACGAACAAACTCCTCAGCAAGATAATAAAACCGGCATGCCCATTCGGGGCTTGGCCGGAATCCCATCCACGTTCGACTCCAAGTTGCCACTAATTTTTACTGACATTCTTTGCTAAATTTTCTTCTTTCAATCTCAATTTGAAAGGTGTAAGATCTACACCTGAATAAGTTATCAACTTCTTATGTAGGGGGAAATTTAAAAACATCTCCCCCAAATCAATGTCCACGGCTTTGTAGTTAAAGTTCAAGGCTCTAACCATCGATTTTGAGGTTGGTAGCCAAAAATTTGGTGCCCATACTGCATCGTTTAACCCGCAAGACGTTCCGTTGAACACCACCCGAATATCCGACTCTCCCTTTTCTACTCCAAAGTAGTCAATAACATTCATTACATTTTTATGATCTGACTCTATTTTCAAATATCCCCTTTGTAAAGCTTTTTTGATCTTTGAATAAATTTTATCGAAAATTGGTTGCTTTGGAGTGCTAACTGCTTTTGTCGACTTTGGTAGTTGGTCTAGAATACATGGAAGAAAACCACTTTTTGCATATTTAAAAACATCATTGGACCATCTCCAATACAACAACGTCGAACCTTTATCCCAGCCAAAAAATGAAGTGTTCAAGTAACTATTCAAACATTCTCTACCTAAAATTAATTCTCGATTTAACGAATTCAATTTATTTTTGTCGTTTAGGCTCATTTCATTCATTTTGATCCTGGACTTGCATCGAAATGACTCAAAAACGTCTGAATTTAACACCCCCTTCAGTTGATTGTGAAACAATTCCCAATACAAATTTCCACGAATACAAGACCAATTTTTGTATACATTTCCACATGTCGTACGTAAATATGATGTGTATTCCTGAAATAACTTTCTGAATTGATACCGCAACACGCATCGGCGCAAGGCTGGTATAAGTAATTTCGCTCGAGGCCATAAAGATAAGATCCTCAAGTCCCATTTATCGAAGTCAATCTCCGCATCATCATTTTTTGCTGCTTTCTGGCTGATTTCATCGCATTTCGCCCATGTATTTGGCAGTATTCGTTTTAAAGCTGGGAGATAAATAGGAGCCCCATCCACCGAGCATTGCGGGACATGAAGCATCAGTCGTGAACGTTTCGTAGGTCGTTGAGTGACAGTGTCGAACCCGCAAGATAACAAAGTCCGCAAAACTTGTACAGGAACAAATGCAAATTCTGCGTGCTGGAGCGTATCAAAAAACAACGTCGAGATACCAAAAATTGATCCCAATTCTTCCTGAGACAACCGTCGTAACCCGAATCCCGAACACGAAAAATCAGAAGCAACCAATATTTTGGTATGCAACATTTTTGGATGTAATCTGTCGAATTGATTTAAATGGAACAAAGTCTTGTCCGATACCGATGTGCTTGTTCGAATTGAATAGTCAATGTATGACGATATATCACGTTGAATTTTCGAGAAAATGGGCATTTTATCAATATTCAACATCGAAAATACCGTCTCAAATTTGGTTGCTCCACCCACGTCCGTGTGCTTGATTCGAAACAAACGAGGCGTAAAGGCTGGAATTTTACGCAATTTCGTGTGGACATCCAAGACAAATATAATTTGACTTGACGAAAACTGGTGCAGAGAATCAGTGTAAAAAGGCAAACTTCCACTGATCAACGTGAGACTGGTCGAAAAATCACAACAACTGATATCCTTAAATATTAAAAGTGATTGATCAAATTTTGACAAGACTGCTTCAAATAGAGGTCCATCTCGAGATTTTCGCAAATAAATCAACAACTTTGATAAGGATTCCCATTGAGGAAAATAAATTTGTTTCACATAAATAACCTCCAAACTTAACATCCATATCGGCAAATTTTCAAACCATAAAACTAAATCTCGCGGATGATATATTTCCAATAATCCAGATTCGACCACCTTTCTCTTACAATTCTTGAAATTTGACACATCCACTTTACGCAAATTTTGAGATGATTTATCGAATGAAGTCGACATCTCCTCCTCAGCAACCTTTGAAGTATTCGAGGAGCGACCGATCTCACTCAAATTAATGTGTGGACCCATTCTATCTTTCGTTAATTTTACATCAGTGGAAAGATGCACTGATGGACAAGAGCTATAAGATTTTGCAAGAGGTTCAATGGGGCTCTTGACGTACCCAGTAACATCCTCTCATTTAGACTCCAAAGTTTTGACTCTTTTGGAAAGAGCTCCAATCTCCTTTTGCGATTTATCAAAATTGTTGCCGATAGTACCTACTGACTTTACAGCCGAAGCCGCATCTTTGAGAGATTTTGACATTCCTTCATTCAACTTGACGATCTCCTTCTGGAGTTGTTCGACCGACTCGTAATTGGAATTTAGAGCCAGAAATTTCGCTAGCTCAGACGTAATGATGGGGCTATTTCGAAAATCCAACTTCTCAATCTCCACCATCAAATCAAGACATTTCAAAAAAGAATATGAAACGCTCTTTGCTACGGACAGATGGTTTCCAACTCGAAACGAATTAAACACAACTGTTCTTGGAGCCGAGATGTATTCCATTAAAGCAATGGCCAACTTCGTGGTAACATGCCACGCCTTCTTAGCTCCGTATCTCGCCCGGCTATACTCGCGAAAAGTATCATCAATGAATTTGATGAGTTTGTTGGCCCACGTAATAGAATCTGCTAAGGCTTTAGAGACTAGGGAATGGAAAACAGTCAACTGTTCTAGCTCAGAGGAAATAGTTTCGCTGTGACCTAATTCGAAAACGGATAGCTCTCTCTTCAGTTGGTCCCTGAATCCATCATGGGGAGTATTCCACTCCTCCCATGTCTTAATGAGTTTAAAATACGAATCCCCTTCTTTGACTACTCCCATCGTTTTAGAATCACCAGAGAAGAATTTGGGGATTCTTGTCTCAAAGGAAGTGAGCGTTACTGCTTGATTGTTTGTGTGCAATTTGATTTTCGAGGCTCTCTCCAAACTCGATAAAATCTTTTGTCCTCCGCTTTGCATCCAAACATGCTCCATGATTCCATTAAAATCTAGCAACAACCCATAATCAGAAGAGGGTTGATTTGCCTCAATCCACGCATCACACTCCTTTTGAGAACGAAATCCTAAGCCTGAGTATTTGATAGCAGAGTTGTCATTAGCCGATTTAACAATACGTAGTTCAGTTTCCAAAGCTTCCAACCTTTGTAAGATTTTTGAATAATCTTGAGGTTGTGGAATTGTAGCATGGGAGTTCCTTGATGCTAGAGTAACCATATTTGCTTGTAGCATCCGAGCTGAATCAACCGCGAAAGATTCTAATTCCTTCAACTTTTGTTGCAAAGGCAACAATTCTTGTTGGACCTTCTCATCAGTCTTGGCCAAAATTTGACTCAAATCATCCTTAACATTTGTTATTTCTACAACGTATGAATCAGAGACTCTTGAAACCTCCTCTGCCACAGAACCAATAGTGAGCCAAAGATTGGGTGCCTCAAACCGTTCATCAAGCCCATTTGGTTTTGAACCTATACACGTTTTCATTTTGGTAATTCTCACATCATTGCTTTCAAAATAAGAGAGCGATAGTGCTCTTTCCTCCTCAAATTGTGAAAGAAATTTTTCCAAAGTAGATCTGATTTCTACAGTTCGATCATCCAATTCAGTTATGTGGCTGCGGTTGGTTTCAACATTAATAACCTGCTCAACTTCTCCAATGACGTTATTGAAGGGTTGAATCTCGAGTGACTCCTTAATCAAATCCATTTGTTTTTGCTTTCGAGGGGTCTTAAAAGCCAAAGCAGTGTGTTCTTCTTGATTTTTTACTTGCAAATCTGCTCCTGAAAATTTCACATTAATACCCAAAGAAGACATATCTTCATCCTTCACATTTTGGTCAACTAGATTAAACAAACTAGTCCATTCATCCAACGTGCAGTTCATCAATTTCCATTTCTCTACCAGATCATCTCGCAGTGAGCTTGTTTTAACGCAAGGGTCTACAAATGCAGTGTCTGCCGTTTTAGCCACATATAATTCCCCTGGAAGGGCCAGGTGATAGGTATTGCTCCAATGAGTCTTTCTGCAGTTCTTGACGGTGCAGAAAGTCGAACCTTGACCCAACATTCCCAAACATATATCCGCTCCTTCGTCCACTTCAAAACACCATGACCTGTACTTTCTTGACGCAGACGCTGTGGTTTTTGTGACACGAGTTCGAGTAACGAGAGTAGACTCACCTCTTGGTGGATCACGGCCATGACTGCCTGCTACCGGTGTGGCTACTCCTACAGACGATTGAGTAATAGCCGATACCAGATTGGTTTCATTTCCACCCGTACCCCCACCCCCCCCCGTTGCTAGCATTGGGGGCTAGCCAAAGTGCTGAGCTCTTGCAGGACATCCGACAACGGAGAATGAGATAGTTGAACCATGACTACGACGCAGATCGACGAACAAAGTCAACGTTCCAGCGTCTCTTAGTAAGGGTTTCACCTGAGTGCAAGAGTTTCAATTCCAAAGTCTGTTTGGCAGAGGTATCCAATACAGAGGCAAGCTGACCCTTATAACCACCGTAACGATTAGTGATGCGCACTATATCTCCTACACAAAAAGAATGAGCCGGTGTCTGTTGCGTCGAAGAAGGAACAGGAGCGGGAGCCGGAGCAGAAGTATGCGCAGAACGAGAGGCTTGAAGATGGAGAAGACGATCGAGCTCGGCGGTAAGATCACGAATATCACGCGAAAGCTTGAGAATACGATCAGATTGGTCCTTCACCATAGATGAGGTGAAAAAATTTATTCTGTAGATGTAGTTTGTAAATCTTGCCCTCTTAAGATAGCTAACCTTAAAAAGCCAACACTTTAACTTCAACTTTTAGAAATTGTGTGCAATTCTGGAAAAGCGATTCTCTAAATGATAGGAATAACTTCCAAGATATTTCGTGCACTTTGGCAAAGCGTCAGCGTTAACACTTCTAAATAATTGTTCTTTTCGTGAGCTTTATATTTGATCCTAGGAGATTCTTATTTTGTAATTGATCTTGTGAATTGATAATTTCAAATCAGAATCTTCTAAGTCAATCGTGCATCTGATACCACAGTATTGAACCAGCTAAAATTTTCGCTTCGAGTTTAGGCTTTTCTTTTTTAGTAATCAATAACCATCTTAATGAATGGATACGTAACGATATAACTATAATCTATTATATCTCAAAGTATGTAGGTTTCTTATTTTAATTAACTTTTCAACATTTGCGTAACAAAAGTAAATAATATATATGTATGCAAATATACTGTAGACATCCAAAACGTAGAATGATTAAGAGTTCAAAAATGATAAGTAGTACATAGTAGTATAAGTAGTAGTAATGTTTAGTTGAACGTGGTATGATAAATTTGCGCGATGGCCAAGAATCTGACACGGTCCGAAAAAGAATATATGTGATGACTGGCTATGCGTATAGGTCGAAACCAGAATTTACCATTTCGCAGCGTCTCTATTTCTGATTGAACTCAGTTACAAAATATTGTAAAGCTAGTGTGGAATGTTGCATGCGGATATATTTTTCTTTGGCTATCATCAAAATGATATATTAATCCTTTAATGTACGAAGTTTTACGGAAAAATACTTACTTTGCTACATAGTATTATTTACTTCCACAACTTGGCTTCACCTCATTGAGTTCTCAATGCTCAATTTGAGAATATTGCTAGTAATGTCTTGACACTTTGGGACATTTTCTAGTTCGCCAAAATATATTTTCCTCTTCATTAAAGCCTTTTTGACGTTCTTTTGAAATAAAATAAAATGAATTCTTTAACATGAATCTACCTAGAAAGATTTTATTTTATTCTCTTCATATGATGGAAGGCTAATCTTTAATGGATCATTTTAATATGTTAATGAAACACAATGCTGGAAAATTAAAAGCGGTATTGGATGTTCTAATTTGCACCTAGCCTCAAATGTAAATATAAAATACGAGTTCACTCCAAAATATCGCATTTTATTTTATTCTTATCATATTGTTTATCTATCAGTGCTTACTCCATACTCACTATAATCTACAAACGATTTTATCTTTTCACGATTATCTCGAAAGTAAATGACGCTTTGATCACGAGTATGAAAAAATTATTTATGAATAATGATATCTTTTCTTAATGATTTCAATTTGACTTTTTTGCCTGTTGATTATTCTGGGTAGCGTCTCGAAACCTTGAATATCTCAAATAAAAGAATTTATTTCACTTTTTAAATTATGTGTATTTGAAGACTAAAAGATGAAGAGAAGAGTGCGACACTATAGGTCAACTTAATGAGTAATTATTAAAGAATTTATTTCACTTCTTAACTAATATTAATTTGAAGACGAAAAGATGAAGAGAAGTGTTCGACACTACAGGTCAACTTAATGAGTAATTATTTATTACTTAGCCATTCTGTTTCTAAAAGCTAAATTAGAGTTCTTGCCTGTGCCATATAATCCCAAAATACTTAAGCTACACCCTTAAGAAATGTCTTTGGTCTTTCTGGTTCTCTAATGAATACAAATACAATAGGCAGCAGTTAAGAATAACGTCAAGCACTGTCACGCACAAAATCGATGACTGTAATTCTACAACGGCATATAAAATCGGAAGCCAACTTACCAAGTCTAAGAAAAGAACTTTTCAAATGATTTTTTTTTCATAGAGAGATCAATATAGCTGCGTAGAATTTGTGTGACTTTTATCTTTATTGTACAACTACATACAACAAACTGGGGATCTGTCAATTGTAACCAAGATAGCTTCGTATCCGCCAAATCAAATATGAGTCAATGAAAAGCAACACACCTACTTACTCCATCTCTTTCGGATCACTCCTCAAGACGACCGACAAAGAACCCACCTTTGCTAGGCATGGGACCCCAAGCTTCACGGAACTAGAGTCATACGTTCATGACTTCATGTTCGAACGTTGGCATACGACCGATGACTTGGATCTCGAGACCTATCGCGAAGTACTGACTGCGATATACTTCACCCTCCCACCCTGCAATTACCCTACCCACAAACCCATCGCATTCCTGACAGGACTCCCCCCTCAGGTGTTTGGCAGAAAAACCTTCCATACCAAAATCATTCTTTCCCATCTTCATACGATCCTCAAGCCGCTCCTTCCAGGTTCCTCCCGCCTTCACAATTATTGCTACTTCCTACAAGCCTTCGGTCTTCAGGTCCGACGAAACTACACCTTCAAGGAAGGCCTGCAAGAAGACGTGTATGTAGCATGTGTATCAAACACTGCCGACCAGCGTCTCCTTGCAAACATTCTCTTTCCTTCACCAAACAATGAAAACCCACAACCCCCCATCCTCAACCTATCAGTCACTTTCATACCACTTCCCACACGCCCACCCAAAACAGCAAGGGTGGCACTATCACGATACTGCAAGACCATTATCTCCATCGCAACAACAATTCGCACACAACGCACAATGCTTGAAACACTCCCATTCATCACGACTCCCATCTTCAAGGACCCAGCATCTAACACAACATGCAAGCTGATCCTTGACAACGACAACACGATCACTTACGCCATACTCCATTCCATCCAACGCGGGATCAACACAAGAATATGTCTCAAAAACCAAGACATCGTCGAAACCAAAACAGACGATACTATCAGATCTTGGTTCAACCCCTCAGACCATACTAAGCTGTTCTTCCCAAAGGCGACTCAACACCCACCACAAATCAACAGATCGCCGACCATGATCGACTCCATCGTGCAGAATTTGGAAGCTTCTATCAACCTTTGTGCAAAGGCAATAGGAGTCTCTCCACCTCCCACACAGGCAAACAAACAGGATAGCAACACAACAAGCTCAACAAACAACACAACAAACATCACAATTACAACACCAGATCAAGCATCATCTCTATCCTTAACCACACCAACAATCCCACAGATTCCCACAACATCCCTTCAACCTACCTCAATCAGTCCCGTCTCTCCAAACAACAACCCACCCCAGATACCCCTTATAACGAACATCAACTCTCACACCATACAGATCACTCCACGCAAACGAAGAGCCTTACAATCCCCCACATCATCAAATGCAGCATCCTCTGTGACATCACCACATCCATCGCCACAAATTAAAAAAGAACCCATCTCCAACCAACCTACGTCACCCGACACCACAACCAACTCCAACGACGACTTTGCCTCAACCGAAACACAAGATCTCCAAAACTCCTACTCCATTCGTATTGACGACATCGCCTCCACACTCCGCCAATCACTACCTTCAACCAAACAACCTTTCATAGACGATGAAGAGATATCAGAAAAAATACTCTCTGTCTACGAAGCATTAAACCACGCCGACGCCATCCACCAAGCCAAGAAAGACCTACTCCTTCTCGCCGAATCCAAAATAGCTGAATATAAGCACATGCGGGCAAAAAAGAAGTCGAAATAAATAAAAAATAAAAACACAATGATTAAGTATAAATTACCCGCCCCGAAAGCTTTAAGAGTCGCCCTGCTCATATTGAACTCGGTACGACTTGCAGCTACGCTGCATTAATTAATTCTAGTCAGGGACAAATGCATGATCTAAATTGATGGATTGCATATTTGGATGATTTTCTGTTGTTTTGTCGAAACATATTCTGCTGGCCTTTATGGTGAGTAACCAATATTTCTTTTCTATTACCGTTTTTTTCATTAGTGAAGTAAGACTATCTTGAAACATTAATTTGTGTTGTCGCATAATGTCCGTGTGCCCTTTCATGTATTCGTTGGTGATTTCTTTTTTTAGTGCATCTGATTCTTTTTTATTTAGTTTTTCTTCGAAATCATCATGAACAATGTCATTTCTGTGACTCCACATTGAATAAGAGATATCATAAAGTTGTAAGATGATGTTTTTGGACCAGTTGTGTAACGATGGTGGATTTGCATACATTTTAGAGAAGTGTTTCATTTGGAGGTGGGCCCATTTGGATGATAAATGTCCTTTGAAAATATTTTTCCAACCAATTTCATCTTGTTCTCTTGCTGCTAATCTGACATCTTGATCTATTTCATATGTTGGAACAAAATATTCGAATGATGTTGGTAGGTTGTTTGATAGTGCTGATTGAAATATTTGTTTGATTGATGGATGAGTATGCGAATTTTTGAAGAATTTGAATAGTTTTTGAATTGCTTTCTGATATTGAGATTTTGATCTCTCATCTTGGCATTGGATTAGGTGGTCGGCATTCTCTTTGCATTGTTGACATATTGGACATAGATTGGTATCCCATGCTTTTCGATTCTTCATTACACTCGCTGTTGCACAGAAACCTGATGTGAATTTTGTGAGCCATATTTGTTTCTTCATAGGAAGGGTTTTGGAAGCCTGTTGTATTGCAACCCAATCGATTGATTCAAATGCATTTGATGTATATTGTTTACTTTCCATTAAATATAATTTCATTTGTGATCTTGTATATGCATGTCTATATTCTCTGTGATATTTGTAGATTCGATTTGGCAACGGGAAGTTAGAATACATGTGGAGGTTTGAATATTTATATGTTGGTGAGTTTTCAACATATGCCCGATACTCTTTTGCTCGTTTGTCCATAATACAATTCAAAGTTTCCAGTAGAGTCAATCGTCTGCCCGTTATATCTTGATGACCTTTAACGTGTTGATAGGATATTTGGAGAGGTAGATTTTTGCATAGTTTTTGAATTGCCCATAATATATCATAACTTCCACTTGAGATCGGTGCTCTGGTTGAGTAGGCCAACGCATTTATCAAACTTGCTTTACTATCACAAGCAATCAATATTCCTCCTTCTGTTATTTTATGTTGTTGAACCTGGTATTGTAAACATACTAGAATCGCATATATACCATACATTTCTGCTCTGTAAGAATCCATTGGGGCGGATCCTTGCGGTACTCCATGACATCCATTGCAAGATGTTTGAAGGTCTGCCGAAGTAATAACGAATGAGGATGCACCAACTGAGGTATAAGGGGATACTGATGCATCTGTGACGGCTATTGTTGTTTTATTGGTGATGCTCTGAATGAGATCTCCTATATTTTCAGACGGTAATCTAATTTGATCCATGAAAGTATTTGTGTGATATTGTATATCTTGCTCCATTTCATCGATGTATTCATTATTTGGTATGATGGATTCGAGGATGGGTCGCGATGGAATGATTCTATTTACGATGGTTTGTTGGCAGTCATTTGGTAATATGCTGGTGGAATATTCGTATTCATATACATTTTTGTTTCTTGTTCTTGCATGAGATTTTCTGTAGACATTATATGAAGTCGAAGAAACTTTATAGTAGAGGCATTGTGCTGCGGTCGAATATTTCCATGATGACTGGAAAGAATATGCTTGTATCCAGGGTCCGAGGGGTGGTATTATGAGCAAGTTTTCTGATTGTGACCATATGTTTAATAGTGCATCATCCCAAACGCTCCAATCATTTTTATTCGGAAATGGTTGATTTGGCCATTTATAATTTGATTGTCTATCTGGATCTCTTATATGATTTTTTGCACAATACGATATGCTAGTTCCATCACCATTTGCAATTTCTGATA
>Ga0209092_10003133_pt1 | contig 14627 bp, 29 predicted proteins | sample FraStrMetagenome_FD_187446 | JGI IMG/M metagenome (GOLD analysis project Ga0209092, IMG submission 187446) | Marine eukaryotic phytoplankton communities from Arctic Ocean - Fram Strait ARC3M Metagenome (SPAdes) (version 2) | ecosystem: Environmental > Aquatic > Marine > Oceanic | place: Fram...
GAGATTATGAAGTATTTCGATAATGATTATATTTACGATTTAGAAACGTATAGAAACTTATTCTCTATGTGTGTGATTTCAGCAGATGGAAAAGATGGACATATCTTCGAGATTTCTGACAGGAAAGATAATAGAGAATTAATGTTCGACTTCATAAAGAAACTTAAGGATAATGACGATAATTTAGTAGGGTTTAATAATCTAGCGTTTGATTATCCAGTACTTCATTACATCTTAGAAAATAGAGATTGTACCGTAGATGATATTTACAAAAAAGCTCAAAAAACAATAGCTGTTCTAAGAAACGAAAGGTTTACAAAAGCTATTAAAGATCCTCATATAAATCAAGTTGATCTATTCAAGTTGAATCATTTTGATAATGCGGCGAAAATGACCTCATTAAAGATTCTACAATTCAATATGAAGATGGATAATTTACAAGAATTGCCTTATCCTTTTGATACGAAACTAACAGAAGAACAAATACAGCATATTATCGAATATAATGCTAATGATGTAGTTTCTACTTTACTCTTTTACTACGAGAATATCGGAGCTTTAGAGCTTAGGAAGTCGCTATCTAAGAAATATGGTATAAACTTTACTAATGCTTCAGATTCAAAGATTGGTGGTGAGATCTTCATTCAAGAGCTTGAGAAAGTTAAAAAAGGATCTTGTTACAGCTTTAAAAAAGGTAGAAGAGTGATCCGTCAAACAAAGAGAAAAAGTATTCACATAGGACAAGTAATACTCCCTTATATAAAGTTCGAGCGTCCTGAATTTCAAGCAATACTTCAATGGTTTAAATTACAAAGTATTTCTGAAACTAAAGGTGTATTCTCGGACATATTAGAATCCGATCTTTACGATGTAGCTCAATATGCGAATCTGGTTCAGAAGAAGTCTAAGAAACTTGAAGACTATCCTACAGAAGAAGAAATCGCAGTTTTTAGAAAAGATATACCATTTGCTGAAGTTCTGACCAATGAGCTGAAAAGCGGCAAGAAATCCTACTATTATACTTGGAATATAGCGAAGTCTTTAAATGTCGTAATAAACGGTCATGAGTACGTATTTGGAGTAGGAGGGATTCATTCAAGTGAACCACCTAGTCTAATAGAATCTGATGATGAATATTTAATAATAGATTTAGATGTTGCTTCATATTATCCAAACCTTGCGATTAAAAACGAGTTGTTCCCTAAACATTTGAGTAATCAGTTTTGCAAAACTTATGAGGACTTATTTGAAGAGCGTAAAACTCATCCTAAAGGTAGTCCTGAGAACGGAAGTATTAAACTCGCATTAAACGCTACATATGGTAACTCTAACAATAAATACTCTCCTTTTTATGATCCTCAATATACTATGGCGATTACGGTTAACGGTCAATTGTCTTTATGTATGCTATTAGAAGAGATCTTAAAACTTGAAGGAGCTACTTCAGTTCAATCAAATACTGACGGTATTACTTTTAGAGTTAAAAGGTCAGATTCTGATTTAGTAGATAGACTCACTAGAGAATGGGAAGAAGTGACAAAGTTAGAAATGGAACGAAACGACTACTCTAAGATGTACATAAGAGATGTGAATAATTATGTTGCGGTATATGAGGAATCAGGTAAGTCTAAATCAAAAGGTGCTTATGAAATAACAGATCAGCATCATAAGAATCAATCTATGAAAGTTGTACAAAAAGCTGTCGAAGCTTATCTTGAAAAAGGAACTCCTGTTGAAGAGTTTGTGAAAAATCATGATAATAAATATGACTTCATGCTGCGTACTAAAATACCCAAAGCTTACGAGCTTGTAACTGTCGATGAAGATGAAACTGAGACTAAAGAGCAGAATGTAAGTAGGTATTATGTTTCTACTTCCGAAAAGGCTAAGACCTTGATTAAAGTAATGCCTCCACTTAAAGGTAAGACTGAAAATAGGCGGAATAACGTACAAGCAGGAAGAAAAGTTATAGTATGTAATAATATAGTTGACTTTGTTGGTGAAATAGATTATGATTATTATATTGAAGAGGCTTCTAAATTAGTAGATATCTTTTCAAACGAGGAACAATAAATGGAATGTGAAAATTGTGGAAAAGATTGCGACCTATTAACTAGAAACGCAGCAAATAACGGTAATAAAGACGATGGTTGGTATTGCGACGATTGCTACAAGGAGATTCATGAAAAGAAGTGAGTTTATTCAAAAGGTACTATCTCATGAAGATAATACAGTTTTCACAGGAGAAGGTACTATAGAGTCAGCTTTAAACCTATTCGAGCTGTTAGGTATGATACCTCCTAATCAATATGCTTGTACTAACGAATTTAGATTTGAGTGGGAGGATGAACATGAGAAAAATTAGATCAGCTATTATATTCATCAAGCGTTTCTGCTATTATGGATATCACGGAGCGAAACATACTGTAGACTTCGATGCATCTTCTATGGATCATCTTATATACGCTCATATGAAGCGTGTAAACGACTTTATGCACGATCCTACTAGAACACACCTAGTATGGAACTCAAAGCCTGAGAATCGCCGTATGAGACTTCTAAGAGAGTTTACGGAGCTTTCCGCTAGAAGATCTGATAAATATGAAGTAGGTTATTACTTTAGTCAGCATTGTAAAAAATGGTCTGAAAATAATAGACTGAACATCTTTGACAGGATTAATAATCCTCAGTATAGAAAAGAATCTAAAATAGCTATGAAAAAAGATAACATGAAGAAACGCGGTGAAGAAGATCGCTACTTCTATTTACTAAGGCATGTAATGCCTACATTTTGGGATTAATATGAATGTTAATATAGAGCCTGTAAAGGATTTTAGAGATTTAATAGACTGGATTGTATATGATTGGGATCATTCATATTCTCTAAATAAAGATGATAAAGGAAACTTTTACGTAAATAAACTATATATAACACCTACACATCTTACTTATAAAACTGAATGTGCAGAACTTGGTTCAGGATTATTTGAGAAACTAGATAAATTTTGGGAGCTTTTTAAATGAATATAGATTTACTCAACATTGAACTAAATGAGCTACTTCAAAAGCATCCACATTTAATGGATCTGCAGCTTAAATTTAGCAAAGATTTAACGAGACTTGACAATCCTGAAGATAGGATGTACTATATGAGTACGGAGCTTCTTGACAGCTTTTACGAGCTGAAAGAAAAGCTTGGAGAATTAGACGGGATATTTAGGAGTATTTCATGTTAGAGAAATTAATAATTTTATATCTTATAATATGCTTTATTATCAGCTTACCGACTTTAATATTAGTTTTTATAGATTTTATAAATGACATATGGAGGTAATATGAAAAGAGGATATTATACTATTGATACATCAGACCTTTACTGGCAATTTGTTCCTAATTATAAAAACGGTACATATGTAAAATGTAAGGTGGTTTTATTTTATAAAAAAGGTTCGATGAAGGGTATTATTGTAGATAGTAAAAACTATAAGTTATATTTAGATAAGATTCAACATTGGGAGAAATATGACAATTCAAGACGCGATTAGAACTGGAAAGCCGCTTAGACGAGAAAGTTGGGCTAATCCTAAATTTAAGATGTTTTCAGAATGGAACGATATAGAAGATGCGGATTTATTAGCTGATGATTGGGAAATTGAAGATGACAATCCTTTAGATAATGAGTTAGTTATATTAGATGGTCTAGATTGCAGCGAAGAGCTTACGATATACAATCCAGAAGAATATGGATATCTTATTTTCACTATAAGACATCCTCTAGGAAAGGAAAGAGATTATCATGATTTACATGTACTAGAAAAAGATATTGACAAGCTATTAACTTTCCTATATAATAACACTGATATTGGAAAGAAGCGAGTTATCCCGTTTTAGGAGTTATATGAAAAAACTATTAGAATGGCTGCTATCATTTTTTAAACCTGCAGAGGAGAAAAAGATAGAGTCGAGAATTGAGCAATTAGAAGATGAATTAGAGGAGATAGCAGATGCGAATAATAAGCCTTCTGATAATGTTGATTATCTCAACAAGTAGTTTTGCTGAAACTGCCGCTTTACTTGAAAAAGGAGATAGTGCGCCGTTTTCTGGAACTCTAATAACTAATGAAAGGGTCGATAAACTAGTAAAAGCTGAGAAAGCTAATATAGTGCTGAAAGATCTTAGAATAGCTGAGAAAGAGCTTACTGAGTACCATAGGTCTAAGGCTAGAGAAGCTAGGACGGAGCTTAATAAGGTGCAATTAAAAGGCTACATGAACACGATACTAGCGTTTACTGTAGGAGTAATAGTTACAGGATTTGCTTTTAAGGTGAATCAAAAGATTGGAGACATTTAATGATAGGCATGGTTATAGTATGTTTATTATGTTTAGTATTCTTTTTATTTATAGCAGTATTTACTATAAAAGAGCTAAAGGATATCAATACTTCTCAAGCAGAGGCAGTAATAACATTACAGGAACTTATTAAAGATAAAGATACTTGTATAAATTCTATTCAAGAAGAATCATCAAAACAGTATTCTGAGATTAAAATTCTAAAAGGTCAGCTAAATCATGCGGCAGAACTTAGACATGCCTCATTTAAGAATAATAAAGAATTACGTGAGAATATGGCAGTTCAAGCTGAAATTCTCAGAATAGCAGGTGAACAACTTAGAGAAAAACAAGAAATTATAAACATGTTAGCAGAAGCTGAAGTTGCAGCTTTATATCCAGAGGAAGTTAATGAGTAAAAGAGATAAGTTAATGAAAATTATCGGTGATTTACAAGAGATCTATCCAGAGCTAGATGTAGTTATGATCGATGATATAGATAGTCCTACTAAAGTCATGATTACTACAGTAGATACTATGGCTGAAGAATCGGGACTAGATTCAGACGTTATAGAGCAAGCTTTGAATCAAACTGAAGACGAGGATAAAATCGATGCTTTCCTAGATCAAGTAGAGTGGGATGGAGAAGATGACGGAGATGGAGGAATGTTACAATGAAAATTGTATGTATATCAGATACTCATTGCAGACTTAGCGAGGTTTCAGTACCAGAGGGAGATCTTCTAGTTCATGCAGGAGATGCTTTAAGTAGAGGAACTTTTTCTGAATGGAATCAGTTCATTGAGGATTACGAGAAACTGCCTCATAAACATAAAATATACGTGCCGGGAAATCACGATAGGATTACCGAAATAAACGAGGATTTAATAAAGAAGGACTGCCAAAAAGCAGGAATAATATACTTGAATAATACTGGAATAACTATCGAAGGTAAATATTTCTACGGAAGTGCTATTACTCCAAGATTTCATAATTGGGCTTGGAATAGAGATTCTGGTAAATGTGGAACTTCTTATAGCTCAGATCATCCGGGTTATCAAGATATTGCTCCATATTGGGACGCTATTCCTGATAATACTAATGTTTTGATAACTCACGGTCCCCCTCAAGGGATTATGGATATTTCTATTTATGATAAGGTGGAGTGTGGTTGTCCTCAATTACGTTTGAAGGTAGAGCAGATAGAGCCGAAGTTTCATATATTTGGACATATTCATAATTGGCATGGAACAGAAAAGATAGGCAATACTACATTTGTAAATGCTTCTATATGTACAGAAAGATACGATCCTACAAATAAACCGATAATACTGGAGATAGATTAATGTTTAAGTTAGAAAAAACAAAAATTAAAGAAAGTCATCGATCTGGAGTAAGTACAGGACGTAGAGCAACCTCTTCTACATGCTTCGTCAAAAATATTAATGAAGGTGACAGTAGAGATGTATCTGAACTTTCAGAGATAAAGGTAGGGGATATGGTACTAGTCAGTGGGGCGTATTTTATAAAAACAAGTCCCATTACTAAGATAGTAAGTTCTTTAGATAACGAGCTTATTTTTGAAACAGGAACTAGTGAATATAAGTTGGAGAAAGATAATGATTAAGTTATTAGAAGGCGGTCATTATGCTGAAAAAGGTTATTATTATACTTTATATGTAACATTACCTAGTTATAGTTCAAATAAAGTTCGCAGCATCGCAGGGAGTGAGTTGGTATCAAAAAAGTTAGAATTACCTACAGGTTTTTTATTGACAAGTAATAATATTTATACTAATATAGTAATTAGACTGCTCGGTTTCGGGATAGGTCTAGAAATTCAGAGTAGGAGTTAATATGGCTGCATGGTCAGAGAAAGAAATTAAGTTCGTATTAGAAAAACATAAGCAAGGTTACAGTAGAGCTGAAGTAACACAAGCATACAAAGATGAATTTGGTACGACTAGATCTACTAACTCGGTTAAGCATTGTATCGAAACATATAAAGATTATGATCTATCAGAAGAAGTTCATATTGACAGCTTAAAAAGGCTACATAGTACTAGAAAAGCTAAGAGTAAGGTAGCGAAGCAGAATAAAGCTATCCTCGACAATATGATCGTTCAAGAAGAGTTCTTGGAAGAGTTTAAAAGCGTCTTAAAGACCTCTAAATTCAAAATACATCCCAAGGTAAAGAAAAAGTCTAAGAAGCCTTCTAAGAGGACTATAGTGGCTCATATAAGTGATACTCACTTTGGAGCTGATATAGATACTGAAGAGATGGGCGGATTAAACGGCTATACTAATGTAGAAGAAGCTAGAAGGCTTGCATTTTTCGTAAAAGAAGTTGCAGGATATAAGATAGAGCATAGAAAAGATACGGATCTAGTTGTTGCTTTAAATGCAGATATTATCCAAGGTATGATCCATAATATTGATACTACTACTCCGCTTACTTCACAGTTTTCTCGCGCACTACATTTACTTTCTCAAGGTATCTCTTATCTAGCTAACGAGTTTAGTTCGGTAAAAGTTGTATGTACTACAGGAAATCATGGTAGAGCGATGCATAGACCTGAGAAGGGACGACCTACTAAGAATAGATGGGACGGATATTCTACGATGCTTAATATTGCGCTTAAATACGCTTTAAGAGACTTCAAAAATGTTGATTTCGAGATTCCAGTAACTCCTTATTGGTACGGTAAGATTAGAGGACATAATTACTTGATCCTTCATTCTGATGCAGTACTTTCTACAGGTTCTATTGGAAAGACGGTTAGCGTAGACGCTATTAAGAATAAGGTTAATGACTTGGTATCAGGTATCGGACCTATCGACGTAGTTCTAGCAGGACATACTCATATTCCCCTAGCTACTATTCTAAATAACGGTACTACTCTATTATGTAACGGTAATTTAAGTGGTGTAGACGAATTCTGCCTATCACTAGGTATTGTTACGAATCACCCTTCTCAGCAGCTATTTGAAGTTACTGATAAGTATTGTGTAGGAGATTTACGCAACGTAATGGTTTTAGAAGCTGATAAAGATAAAAGCTTGGATAAGATTATTGCTCCGTTCATAGGGAAATTTTAATGGCTAAAAAAAGATATCCAGAAACCTTAGATTTTCATTTTCTAGGGTTCGATTGGGAAATTAAATTTATTGATATAGAAGCAACTGATTTTGGCGAGACTGATCCAGATCAAAAAGAGGTTCGTATCTATTATAAGAACCGTAGTAATCAGAATGTTATCGAAACTTTGATTCATGAATTAGAGCATGTTGTTATGTTTGAATTAGCTGAGTCAGTGTTTCATTATGATGCGGAAAAAGCACACCAGAAAGAGGAGAATTTAATTCGCTTGACTTCTCCAAGATTATTTGCGATACTTAGAGACAATATTCATTTAATGGATTTTATAGTGAAGAGAATTAAGGAGTTATAATGGGAACTAATTACTATCTAAGGACTCAAAAAGGCGAGATTTGTAGGTCTTGCGGTAGAGGTGATTCCTACGAAGAACTTCATATAGGAAAAAGCAGCTTAGGTTGGGAATTTATATTTAATCCAAATTCAGGAGAAACCTTGTCTTTTAAGATATGGAGGTCGATATTAGAAAAATCCCCTGATCAAATATATGATGAATATGATCGTAAAGTAGACCTGTTTGAATTATACAGTCTAATATTATCTAAAAAAGGCGGAGAAGTCGGTGATCTTATAAAAGACTCTGAGGGATATAGAATATCAAAATATAGTGATTTTTGCTAAAAGGAGTTAGATAAATGAAATGCGTAATAACAGGTGAAGAAACGTCATCACATAATAACGGTACGCCGCTATCAAAAAAGGGTAGAGAGTTGCTAGAAAAGATCATAAAAAGACATAACGATAAGATTAAAGAGTTCTACATAGAAAGAATCAAGAAGGATAATCCTGATGCTAACCTAGCTGATGAAGGTATTGCGAGATTTGCTCCAAAAGTTTCAAGAAAGCAAGTTTTAGGGTTGCTAAAAGCCGGAGAATCTGATATAATGGAAACGAGAGATGAAGTCTTAGCGGAGGAATAATGTATCAAGATGATGAGATTTTAGAATTAACAAGTGATATAGGACCTAAGAAGAATCGTATTAAAAAAGGTACTTTAGTTAAGTTCGTAAAAGCTGTCGATCCGTCAGGAGATCTTAGTCATAGCTTAGTTGCCATTCAAGTTGGAGAGAAAGTTCTCGTAACTAGAGAGACTAATGTTAGAATTAAGTCATGGTGGAGAAGACGTAAAGCTTTTAAGCAGTTTAATAAGCAGATGATGGAGAATCATCCTAGACTTAGAAAGTACTACGGAAATTATATTTCTAGAGCTTTTTATACGGTATATTATTGGTTTGCAGATAGGAGTAGTAGATGAAAGTAGAAGTAGGAAAGAGTTATCTTAATAGAAACGGTGATATTTTAACTATAGTTAAAGAAGAAGCAGATCCTATCGATTACTGGTTTAGATGTGACCACGATAGATCTTATACTAAATGTGGACATTATTGGGCAGATTTGGATGACGATGAATATGATCTTGTAGAACTACTACCTTCAGAAGAAGAGATAAAAGAAGCGGCGAAAAAGGCTATAGATCACCATGAACTTGCTAATAAAGCGGTTAGAAAGGCTCAAATAGGCGGCAATCATTACTCTAAACTAGCAATACAGCCTAGAGAGTACGGTAAAGCTAACGGACTTGATTTCGACCAAATAAACGTAGTAAAATACGTAACAAGATTTAGAGACAAAGACGGACTCAAAGATTTAGGGAAAGCCAAGCACTATATAAATCTACTAATAGAGGAATTTGAGGAGAAGTAATGTTAGAGTTATTATTACTTAAAAAAGAATTTAGAATTTATCGATTCTTATATTTGAAGGTATTTGAGAAAGAGTTAATTTCAATATATAGCTACGGTGCGGATAATATGTTCCGTATTCAATTATTTAATAAAACGATAATATAGTTGACTAAATGTTAAAATTCTGCTAACATGTAGAGAGTAAGGAGCTTAATGGAAAACGAAAGATGGAAAGATGTTGTAGAATATGAGGGTTTCTATCAAGTTAGTAGTTTAGGTAGAGTTAGAAGCGTAGATAGGAAGATAAAACATAAGAATAATAGCCACTTTAATTTATACAAAGGTAAAGTACTTAGACAGGGATATTCTCATGGATACATGTCTTGTGTTCTAACTAAGAATTCTAAAAAAAGGACTGTAAGAGTGCATAGATTAGTAACTATCGCTTTTATACCTAACCTTGAAGATAAACCTATGGTAAATCATATAAACGGTATAAAAGATGATAATAAAGTTTCAAACTTAGAATGGTGTACTGATTCGGAAAATAAATTACATGCATATTCTACAGGACTCTGTTCTCCTAGAATTTCTAAAAAGTACAATACAGGGTGTCGTAAATTAACAAAAAAACAGGTTATAGAGATAAGATATAATTATAATATAAAAAAGGAAACTTTCAAAGATATAGGAGAGAGGTATAACGTGTCAAGGTTTGCTATATCCGATGTGATAAACAGACGTACTTGGGACAATGTTTAATGAAATCCAAAAAAGGAAGTTGTGTGAAAGAACCGAAAAATGGCGAGATAGCCAAGTTAAAGAAGCGCATAAGGTTACTAGAGAAGCAGAAAAAAGAGTTAATATCGAAGCTTAATACCGCAGAAAAGGTGTTAGAAAGAAATTTAAAGTTCTTAAAAGGTTCTACTGAGGATGTATCGGTAGAAGATCTCATAGAGGCAGCGAAAGAAGACAAGACGTTAAAAGAAGTCAAGGAAGACAAAAGCTGTCCAAACTGCAAGTCTACAGAGGAGTATAAAGTTATGGAAATAAGAGGCGGTAAAATCGGAATTTGTTCGAACTGTTCTTTTAGGGGGAAATTATGAAAGATTTTATAGGAAATATTCTATTAGTATATTTTACAGTAATAGGACTATTGTTTACTGTTAATATTATAGGAGGATATATATCCTCAGAGAGACAATGTAATTCATCTCCTTCTAGATTGTCTAAATATACCGGAATCCATCAAGGTTATGAATTAGGATGTTGGCTAGGAGTCAAAGTTGACTAAAAAAAAATCATACGTTCCTATTTCTAAAGTAAAAAATGCTCTTAGGAAAATCCACATGCATGATAAACAGAAATCAAAAGCTAAGGCTAGAACTAAGATAGACGCTGCGTTATTCAAATGTGAGACTGAGAGCTGTCAAATAGCCTTATATGAGGGTTCTAGTGATAAGAACTACCAGAAGCTTGCTATGAAATGGGGAGCTACGTATGAGGTTCTAAGAGGCAAAATAGAGCTTGATCATATAATCCCTGTAATTGAGGTTAAGAAAGGTTTCTGTGATTGGAATACGTATATAGAGCGTCTATATTGCTCACCTGAAGGCTATCAAGCTATTTGTAGAGATTGTCATGCAGAAAAGACTAAGAAAGAGGTGGAAGAAAGAACTGAAGCCGGAACTTTAAAGAGGAAAAAATGAATCTAAGTTTACCACCACTAAAAGTATTTGTAAGAAACAAGTTTACTCATCATGTAGATTCTCCAGAATATAATAATATGGAGCATGGTCGTCTTATAGGCATTAGGTCTTTGAGTAATCAAGCAATGCAGTTTACTGTACTTCTAGAAACAGGTGCTTTATTTACAGGATTACCTGCTAATGCTATATGTTTTAGCGAGGATGCTCCTGACAGAGGTTTAATAGATTGTCAAATGTGGGATAGTATAAGCTCCACCGTTCAATACGTACAATTTGAAACTCTACTCTATATGCCATGTAATCTAAAGCTACATTCAGGTGAGATGATAAAAGGCGAGTATCTATTCACAATAGACCATGTAGGTAAAGAAGATTTAAGTAGAGATCCTACCGAATGGAAAATGTTTCATTGTATAAAATCCGAAGAAGGTAACTTACATCTATATCCACAGTATAGGCTGCAGTTCCTAGACGAGGCTTTATGTACGGACTCTAACGAATCTTTACCAAGATATACGTATAATACAAAGATATATAGATTAGGCTCTTGACATAAATTCAAAAATCTAATATAATATTTAAGCGAACATTCACGAAAGGAGAGCTGTTGAGTTTACTAAAACCGAGAGAAGTATATAAGCCGTTTGAACACCCTAAAGCTTTTGAGTTTTGGGAAAAACAACAAAATGCCCATTGGCTCCCTTCTGAAGTATCATTAGCGAATGATATAAAGAATTGGAAAGAAGATCTAGTAGATAGTGAACGAGAAGTCTACGGTCAAGTTTTAAAGTCCTTTACTCAGATAGAGCTAGTAGTAGGTAATGATTACTGGAGACATTTAGGAAATCTAATTAGAAAGCCAGAAGTACAGATGATGTGTGCTGCTTTTTCAAATATGGAAACGATCCATACTCAGGCTTATAGTTACCTAAACGATTCATTAGGATTAGACGATTATGAGGCTTTTTTACAAGACGATACTGCTGTCGCTAAATTAGATAAACTTAAAAATGTTAAAGGTAAGTCTAAGAGAGATATAGCAAGAAGATTGGCTATTTTTAGCGGCTTTACAGAAGGTGTAAATCTATTTAGCTCTTTTGCGATTCTTATTAGTCTTTCTAGATATAATCTTATGAGTGGTATGAAGAATATCATCGAATGGTCAGCATTAGACGAGGACCTTCATTCTAAAGCAGGTATTTGGCTATTTAACACTCTAATAGAAGAGAATCCTGATATATGGGACGATGATCTTAAGGGTGATATTTATGATGCGGCTAGATTAGCAGTTCAGCTAGAAGATGACTTTATTGACAAAGCTTTTTCTTTAGGGACTATCAGAGGGCTTGATCATAGAGATGTTAAGAATTATATTAGAAATAGAGCTAATGATAAACTAGTAGCTCTAGGTCTTAAGCAAAACTGGAAGAACATAGACCAAGCATCTTTAAAAAGAATGGATTGGTTTGAAGAGATGGTATTTGGACAAAATCTATCAGATTTCTTTCATGCAAGAGTTACTGATTACAGCAAAAGTAATATTAGTGTTGAGAATTTATTTAAAGGATTTGATAAATGAGTAATGATATAGCTAAAGAATTACAAGAATTAAAAGATAAAAACGAAGCTCCTGATTGGATGTCTGTAGAAGGTTTTACGACTTTAAAAGGCGGATATTTACTAGAAAATGAGACTCCAAAAGGAATGTATCGTAGAGTTGCGAGATCTGCGGCTAAATCTGGGAATTTCAGTGATGATGATAAAGATGACTTCTTCGATATTATATATAGCGGATATTTAGGACCTGCTTCTCCTATTCTTATGAATCTAGGGACGGATAGAGGATTACCTATAAGCTGCTTCGGATTAGATCTAGAGGATCAGATGGAAGATATTATGGGTAGAGGTCTTGGTGAGCTTTCTATGATGTCTAAGAATTCAGGTGGAGTTGGTGTAGGGTTTGATAACTTAAGACCTGCAGGATCGCTTATAAAGGGTGGAAAAAACGGTACTAGTGATGGTATTATTCCTTTTCTAAAAACATATGATTCAGCTACTATGGCTTCTAAACAAGGTCGAGTAAGAAGAGGTAACACTTCTGCTAATGTAAATATAGAACATAAAGATTGGTTCGATTTTGTAAAGATGAGAAGACCTGAAGGTGATGTAAATAGACAGATCTTAAATATACACCATTGTACTATGATCAATGATGAGTTCATGCATAAAGTTAAGAATGGTGATTACGAAGCAAGATTAAGATGGGCAGAACTTTTAAAGACGAGGTTAGAAACTGGCGAACCTTATATCATGTTTAATGATACTGTCAATAGGGCAAATCCCGAAGCTTATAAGAATAATGGACTTACTGTTAATATGACTAACATATGCTCTGAGATCACTTTATTTGCCGATGCATTACATAGCTTTATATGTTGTCTTTCGAGCTTAAATTTAGCTAATTACGACCTTATTAGAGCCTATAAATCTCCTAGAACTGGAAGATCAGTTCCTGCTATCTCAGTGAGATTCTTAAATGGAGTTTTAGATGAGTTTATTACAAAAGCATCATCTGTTCCTTATCTAGAAAAGACTGTTGCTAGTGCTGAAAAAGGTAGAGCGATTGGTTTAGGTGCTATGGGTTGGCATACGTTACTTAAGGAAAATATGATTCCTTTTGGATCTTTTAGAGCTATGCAGCTTAACAATGAGGTTTTCAAATGGATCGATGAAGAGTCTAGAGAAGAAAGTAAGAATATGGCTTCTGAAAAAGGCGAGCCTGAATGGTGTAAAGATACAGGGATGTATAATTCTCACCTATCAGCATTAGCTCCTACTAGGTCTAATTCAAATATTTGTGGAAAACATGGTCAGAGTATTTCAGCAAGTATAGAGCCTGATGTTTCAAATGCTTTTAACGAAATTACTGCTAAAGGTACTTTCCAAAAAAGAGATGTTCATTTAAAGAGATTATTAGCTGAAAAAGGTCAAGACACTGATGAAGTTTGGAAGTCAGTAGTAAAGAATTCTGGAAGCGTTCAACACTTATCGTTTCTATCTGAGGAAGAAAAGAATGTATTTAAGACAGCTTATGAAATAGATCAGAACGTAATTGTCCAACAAGCGGCACAAAGGCAGAAGTATATATGTCAGTCTCAAAGCCTGAATGTCTTCTTTCCTTTTGATGTAGATCCAGTTTATTTCAATAATGTGCATATTAATGCTTGGCAATTAGGAGTAAAGACGTTATACTACTGTAGAAGTACAAGTGGATTAAAAGATATTAAGCAGGATGATGGCTGCGTAAGCTGTGAAGGATAAGGAGATTAAATGATAAGCGAAGATAGGAAAAAAGAGATACAAAAGCAAAAGGACGAGTACGGTCATCCAATTCCAGAGGATAGCCGTAAAGTACTAGTAGCTAAAAGACGAGAAGGTAAAACTCAAGAATTAATTGATATTGCTTATAGTAAAATAGAAGAAGGCAAAGATGTTTTATGGGCTAGTCAAAGACCGGGTATACAGAGGTTTACCATCGACATGTTTATGAGAACTAATGGTATAGTAACCTTTGAAGGAACTTACAATAGGTCAAAAAGTATTATTAAATTTAATAACGGAGCTAAACTTAGATTTTTTACTGTAGATTTGTCATGATTTTCATGTTCATCTTCTTCCTAGGATTCAAAGAATTTTTAATATGCAATCTTGGTAGAAGATAATGTATTATTACTCCATTGGGTAT
>Ga0209092_10003135_pt1 | contig 14624 bp, 12 predicted proteins | sample FraStrMetagenome_FD_187446 | JGI IMG/M metagenome (GOLD analysis project Ga0209092, IMG submission 187446) | Marine eukaryotic phytoplankton communities from Arctic Ocean - Fram Strait ARC3M Metagenome (SPAdes) (version 2) | ecosystem: Environmental > Aquatic > Marine > Oceanic | place: Fram...
GAAAAGGTTGGTGCTGGGGTATTGGATACCATCGGGAGGGCGTAATTGCCTTAGTGGTTAGGTGGTGCACTAACCATGCCAGTGGTCACTGGTTCTATTCCCAGCGGGGGGTCATTTGACCAATTAATTAAATAAAATACAGGAGTCCTTAGCTTAAGAAGGGCTAGTGTTTCTTTGGACCCTCTACTTGTATGGTTCATTGAACTACACTTAAAATAAGATATATTAATTATTATTATTATTGGATACCATTGGGATAGCTGAGACAGAGGCGAGAGCGGCAGTAGTGACGATCATGGTTTGTTTTGAAATAAATAACAGTAGAATATTATTTATGAGTGAAAAAGTAAGATAAATGAAATAGAGTGTAGTATAGTAAATGAACTTCATATTAGGGTGTTATTAGTACAATGAATAATAATTTATAGGATTATGTTATATTGTGTATGTTATTTTGTGCATTGTCAGAGTGAAAACTGAGCAGGGTATGGATAAATTTAAAAGGTCGTTCTTTGCGGTTGAAGAAAGGATTCGGGAAGAAAAAGGAGTATTAGCATTGGAGTTCATTCATCGTAGTGGTGAATTAAGATTTTGTTTGTGTATGGGAAAACGTTTGAAATTCGAGTCGAAATGTTTTTGCATTGTCAGAGTTCGAGAATGATTAAGGATCCGACAAAGTAGTGAAATTGTTCTTCATGGTTGAAGAGGGGATTTGGGAGGGAAGGGAGTGTTGGCATTGAGATGCGTTTGTGAGAATGAATTAAAGTACGTTTGTGTATGGGAGGGATTTGAATTTGTATGGGGGATTTATATTGTCTCTAAAAGCATTAAATTTGTTGGTTATGGTAAAGTTTTGGAGATTGTTGTAGTAAGAAAATATTTTTGTTTAGGATAGGTAATACAAAATATGGATCAATTACTGTTACATTACAATACAATCACTGATTTTCAAAACTTTATTGATTTCCGAAATTCAATGAAAAATAATTGTTTTTGGTTAATATTTTGTTATGATATTAAACTAACGTTTAAACATATTGATTTTTGAAAATTAAAAATACCAATATCTTGAATTATAATTCGTTTGTTACATATGCAATATACAGTTTATGATCCAGCTAAATTAGAGTACGGTTAGATTTAATCACCCAATTAAAACTATAGCTGTGACTTTAATAGTTTGATTAAAAAGCTAGTTGCAAATTCAATAGTTAGACAAGAGTACGCATGTACTAGCGATTCATAGATGACATTAAATTAAATGAAAATAAAATCATCAAAGCCTTCTTCCTCGCAAGGAAGCCAGATGCTAAAGCCAAGCTTGCAGTTGGATTCATATGCATTGGGTAGCATCCAACAGATGCCTATCATCTGGGAATGACAGCCCTGTTGGACATATGAAATAAGAGACCATCTGTAATCTGTCTGGCCCACAGATGTCAGATGCCCTCTCTGTGGAAACCGTGTGGTTTCCAATATGTGTTTACTATGTTCTGCATGTTAACTTAAATTAAAATAGTCAATTAAAATAAGCTCATAATTATCATCCTTTCAACTTTTGTATTAGTTTTTCTAATTCATTATCCGTGCATAAGGCACTTATTTTTTCAATATTTCTAAGTTTTGTTTCAACATATCAAATTAATATCAATAGAATATTCATTCTTTATTCAAAAACATCAAATAATAATTTAAAAGGTAAAATATTCACTTTTCCAAGGTGATTTGATGAAGTGCGTCAGTGACTGTTTCAAGCTGAAGTATGAGGTCTTGGTGTGCCTGTTCAGTGATTTGTTGACTGTGCATTTGCGTTTTGGGGTTGCGTTGCGCGTTGCGGTTTAATTTAAAGTAGATGGACTGAGCATATTCTACGTGCTGGAGAGATTCTAAGTCGACAGCCCGCATACGTTGTTTTTGGTTTCTTTGGTAATCCCTGTGAGGGTGTTGGTGGTGACTATTGGAATAACTGTCGATTCTTTGGAGAAAAATTCTTCTAATCTCTCAGATCAGTAAGGTTCCGCCGTTTGAGGAAGACTTGATGTGCTCTGATGCTGAACGATAGGGTGTATCTCTCTGAGGTGGTTGAACTAGCATTCGTGTCCAGAGTGGGCTGTAATAACCTATTGAGTGCGTAATTGTGAGTTATTAAAGATTAAGTGCAGGAGATATTCGTATGTACATACAATATTTACTTACATACCTAATGAAGATTCGGTAACAGGAATAATAATTGTTACTATATCGCATTCCCGAGAAAATAAAATGATCTAGAAAAGATTTTGCAAATGAATTAAGTGGAAGGATTTAAAATTACAATTAGAAGTTTAGCGAATATTTGTTTCTATGTATATATTTTTTATCGGACTACGCAATGTATTTAATTATTTTATGGATAAGTTTGGAAAGTCATCGTTGAAATATATTCCGAAGAAGTCATATATACATCTTCTTGAAACGTACGAAACTAAGCAATTTTTTATTGCGGTAAGATATGTATGTCCTTCCTACGCCAATTATCGAATCGCTTAAGTGAACGTTTTGCAAGATTGTACAATATACATATTCCGATCTGCCGTAATCTGTATATCTTTTCAATTAGAACGAGTATCTTGTACGTGTAGTGTCAAAACCGGTTGGACACAGCAGCAAGACATCAAAACCTAATTGCGGACAACCATGACGGATGAAAAAAGGATCGTTGATATAATGAAAATGGGTGTTGTGTGTAAGACGCACAGACCCGTTATGTCATTGCAGAAATATAAGTATTCATTCAAAGGGCAGGATGCGGTTAATTTCCTAGTCTCTTCAGGAACCGTAGGAACGGAGGAAGAGGCTGTAAGAGTTGGTGATAGACTACTGGAATTAGAGCTCATCGCGAGACTTACCGGGAAAGGTGTATTCTTATCTGATAACTCCCTCTACCGCTTTGTGAAAAAGCTCACAAAGGATGAAGCATTCAGGTATGCAACTGAAATGTCGAAGAAGATTCTAGAAAAAGATCGAAAGTATCGTATGTCCACGTACAAGAATTGTTTCACCGGATCCGAGTTTGTGGATACATTTGTGGCTTCTCATAAAGTTGATAGGAATGAAGCAACTCAAACCGGGAATGCCATTCTAGCCCTTAGAGCAATTGTGCAGATCAGAGGAGATAAGGATTTTGAAGACGAAACAACATCATTCTATCGTTTCAAGCTGGTATGTGCCAATTTCAGAGATTAACTTGCTTTAGCTTGATGAACAAAAAATGATCTTACTTTTATCTTGCATTATGTACACGCCAAACTTATTTTACAGAAAAGAGAGGAAACTAGGACTGGAACCGGTAAAGTTCCTTTTAGAAGTGTTTTCGACCTTGGTGACAAGGTAAGTCCTCAAAATATGTGTATCTATTTATTCTTTTATTTATTATTTTTCACATTTACTTCAAATAAATTTCTAATGCGCTATCATAGCTTGGAGAGGGAGCTTTCTCGGTTGTGAAAGAAGCAACGCACATACAATCAAAAAAATCGTACGCCATCAAAATCGTTACAAAAGCCAAGCTTTCTGTTGAGGACGAAATCGCACTTAAAGACGAAATTCACGTTCTGAAAGAAATGAAGCACGAAAACATCATTCAATTATACGGAGTCTTTGATGAGGTTGAAAGCATTTATCTTGTCACAGAACGTATGATGGGAGGAGAATTGTTTGATCGTATTGTGCAAAAGGCTTACTACAACGAGAAGGATGCAAGAGATGTATGTAACATCCTACTCGATGCTCTTTCGTACTGTCATTCAAAAAAGGTAGCTCACCGTGATCTGAAGCCAGAAAATCTCTTGCTTGTGGTAAGTTTTGTTCTGGAGTTAAAATACAACAGCACTTGGAGACACTAACGGAGATTCTTTATTTATTTTCATAGTCTAAAGAAGATGATCATAATCTTAAACTAGCTGATTTTGGGTTTGCAAAGAAATGTGTCAGACCAAATAGTCTAACAACGCAGTGCGGAACTCCAGGATATGTAGCACCAGAGATTTTGAGAGGTGTTGCTTATGACACTCAGGCCGATATATGGAGTCTAGGAGTAATTGTTTACATTCTCCTTGGTGGTTACCCTCCATTCATAGAAAAGAATCAGAAGCAACTATTTAACAGGATTAAGAGAGGCGACTATGAGTTCCATCCTCAATATTGGAATTCTGTATCAAGTGGAGCGAAGACACTCATTACACGAATGCTCACTACGGACCCAGCTCTTCGTATTACTGCCAACGATGCCCTGAAAGATGCATGGATTCAGGGTGATGCAAAAACACTCGCGGGTATGGATTTGGGTAAAAACTTGGTAGAATTCAAGAAATTCAACGCCAAGAGGAAATTCAAGGGTGCAGTGCACGCGGTGAGTATTCATGGTATATTGTATTTGAATAAACTCAATTTTTCGTCTAATATTTGGAACACTTTTTTAAAAAACTATCTGTCACAGGTTATGGTTATGAATAAGATGGAATCGCTCGGTTTGGATCTCTTAGATAGAGAAGATGAGGTATCTGATGTCGCGAGCAGGCTCCGAAATTTATAAGATATTTTTGTACAACGATGACATACGTTAAAAATGAATTTGTTTTTGTTTTATTTCGATATTCACGAGGAATATGGATCTTTCGTTTGAATCATTTTTTATATGTTTTCATTCATCGAGCATAGTAATGGTTGTACTTCATCCATAGTCCCCATGCTGTATGTAACACCTCCCGAAAATCTTTAACAAGCTAAATACTGTATCTTTGGCAAAGTAAATAGTAAATTTCATTTCATTGATGAAGTACCTCTGGAGTGAAAAAATACTCAATGAACAACTATGATACATCCAATTCTTTTACCTCAGTACCGTACAGTCTGTATTAAAATAAAAAGCAAGTATCACATTTTTGCTAAATTATATTGAAATACAAACTTGTCTACGAAAATGAGGTCCGAGAAGAATTGTCGTGTTTCACTTTTAAGCGCTTCGACTATTTTATGATATTTATTATTTGCAATGCTGAAGTAGGCCGAGTTCTTCATTCAGTAATTATGGCAATTTGGTCTACTTTTCATTCTTGAATCATTGTCAAAAAACAATTTGAAAACCCATACATGGTGAAACATGATTCAAATGAATTCTTGAAATCGCTCGTGAATGACATCACTAAGTCCTTTGTATCATAATCTTACAAAATAGCGCATCCACCTCCAGATTTCGGATTTTTGTGCCATTTGTTTGGTTCGCTTCCAGGTTCAGCTGACACAAATGGCTCGGTGTTTTTTTCGCAGTAATCAATAATCTCAGCACATGCTTCTCCTTTAGTTTTTGCTTCTTCATGAACTTTCAAATCGTCCTTAAGATCCTTGAGTTCTTTTTCAACTTTAGTTAGGGCTTCCTCAGACATGGCTTGAAAAAGAGCGGAAAAGGGTTCGACTATAATACGTTTTGGTTGAACAAGTGTTTTTTCGAAATGAAAATATAGTAAAAAGATCTGGCTTTTCAAAAACTCATGAACTGCGTTCAAAAAATTATTTGCCGCCCTTTTCTCTTAGGTTTTAACACTATTTTGAAATTTGGAAAGATAAAAGTTGAAAATAAGATTAATATAATGAAATCATCATGGTTACAAAAGGTGCAACTGACAGCAAATCTTATATCTACTACATAATTTATTTAATATCCAGCAGCTTCCAAAACGGCAGAGCTACTGGCAAGTTCGTCTTTTGCAGCTTCAATGGCCTTAGCTCTTAATTTACCAGCAGCCTTCTTCTTTTCGTAGTATGCGGCTGATTTAATCTTCCTTTGATCCTCAAGCTTCTTAAGAAGATCCTTGTGCTTCCATCCAACAGAGTCTGCTAAGTCTCCAAGAACAGTAAACTCCCTGGTAGGTTTCAAACGAAGAACACGGAGGGCTGCAGGTACGACCTTTCTCTTCATTTTGTCATATGGGTGTGGGATTCCTTCAAAAGTGGAGAGACGAGCAAGCGCTTCTTGTCCACGCTTGGTCTTTTGGTGAACCATACCACGGATTGTACGCCAGACCATCTTGGCAGGTCCCTTGAAATGGAATGGTCCACGTCCTGGGTTAGTATTCATGCGCAATTTACGGAAGTAGGCATACTTTACGCGGTTGCGAACCTCTGAAGTTCAGGAAAGTAAAAGAAGAAGGATTAGGATTGACATAAAGATCGTTCAACAGTCACCAAACGAATGTTCCCAAATGGCATGTGTTGTTCAATCCGAATTTCATCCTTCAAACAATTAGCTACTCACGTGATCCAGAAACACACATTTCGTCACATCTGACGATAACGACTTTTTGACCAGCAAGGAGCTCCTTCGCGACAACACTGGCAAGACGTCCAAGAAGGTGGTCGCGTCCGTCGATGATAATAGGTGCTTCCAACATTGTCGATATTAATTAGTTCCGCTTGATGCACTTGACTCCGACCTCTGATTTAGAAAGTCTTTTTACTTAAGTAACGTGTAGTCGTTGTACGGCGAAATTGACTGTCTTTTAATCTTCATAAATCACTTCTGTGCAGCCTGAATCCAATGATCTTAACTACAGTTTTAAACAATATAAATGTTTTAGTTAGTAAGTAGTAACATTGAAAAATAAAAAATTTACAATATATTGAATAAATAATAAATATGTGTTCAGTCTGCTGCTGTTCGTTCACTAACGACCAAACAAAAAAACCTTTTTTAAACACTTAGATACCTAGCAACATACTTTGAAGAAATGCATAAATAATATTTTTTCATTACGTTTTTCCTTTATGAAATACCTATACATGCTACTTTTTACTTAGATTGGTCTCGCTCGTGGGTATAACTAGCAGTAAATTCAAATCTTAATTTCATCGGTCGCTCTAGAGTGTTTATCAGGAGTCACATTCGTACGCACGAGATCAAGGCTGTGAGTGTTAAACTTCTCATCAAAAATAACAGATCAGCCTGCAATACACTTCCTACCTACGTATAGGGGTAAAAGAACACAATTTTCCATCAAAATTCGACAAGCAGCACCATGGTTCGTCTGACATCCATCTTCGCCGCCTTATTTGCAGCTGTTGTTGCTTCCACCACTTCCGCCTTCGCTCCTTCACCTGCTTTCGGAACCAATCTTGCCAGTAAGTGACGAGAAATGATTCCTAGAAAAGAAAATTCGAGCTGTTTTCACTGGAAGATACTTTCTTCGCCTATGATAAGGATGCATTGTTGATCAATTCTGTCTACTTCACTGTTAGAAGTGAGGGATTTGTGTGGATTTTCCAGCAAATTTACGTTTTTATGTTGAAATTCATATTAAGTTCCTTACGTTCCTTCCTAACCTTGACTTGTAACGATATTTCTTTTCAGCTGCTACCACAACCGAACTAGGAGTAAAGGTCAAAATCGAAGTTGGGGATGGAGAACCAATTGAATCTGCTATCCGCCGTTTCAAAAGAGAAGTAAACAAGAGCGGACATCTTATGGACCTTCGTCACAAGAGATACTTTGAAAATTCCCAAGCACGTAAAAAGCGCAAGATTGTGCAAGCACGCAACCGTAAGCGTCTTGAGAGGATGCAAAAGCGTCGTATGGCCAACAGGACTTAAATTTGTAATCTGAATTATGTCAAATGACATACCACCATTTTGTTGATATCCCTAACATACTCTGGATAAACTAGAACAATGCATCTGAATTACGAAGATTGCGAAATTGCCTTTTCCTTATACATTGATATTCTTGATTTTGAACACTTGTGAATGAAATGAATTTTGTTCGATTAGTAACTTTATCATTACAAAGAACGAAAAGAGCTTATGTACTGCTGGGGTAAATCTCTCACCTCCAAAATACCCTTTAAGGTAGACTCACTTTTACACAAACTACGATGCATTCTTCTGTACATGCCAACGAAATTAATTTCTTCTTGAATCATTGTTTTCGGTGCTTCTTTCTCCTTTGATGGATGGGCACTTCTTTCCTCTTTAGTGGTCTTTAATTCATCATTTGACACTCTATCTCCATGTTCATTTTGTGACAAGGAATATTTTTTCCAATCTGATAAAATTTGCTTCCGATTTGCATTCACACGGGGAGTACTATATTGTCCTACATCGCAACTAGCAGCGAAGCTAGTTTTTTTGCTTTCTAACCTTAACGAAGACTCGGCGAGAACTGTTTGACTTGTTTGGTCGTAATGTAATTCTTGGTCCGCAATTTTGTTTTGGTTTCTCTCATTCTGTTTGAGCTTGTATTGATATTTTTCAACTAAAACATTTAAAGTTATTTTAAAAAAGTAACATTAATCAGGAGAATTATTGCAAAAACACTACTCGTACCAGGAGAGTTGACGTTTGTGGAGAAACATAATTTTTCTGAATTCTGACGTTTTGGAGTGGAAGGAAACTAAGATTTATTGAATCAAGTTTAACATGAATATAAAAACTTGGAACTTTAAATCGTATAAATACTAGCATTTGTAATATAATCGTGAATGTCACTTACTTCTATTGCTTCATTTTGGACATGATTTTCAGGGACAGGTTTTGAATAGAGTGTGCTACCGCACCGGGTCATTAGACTTTGCAAATCCGTATCTTTACTTCTTGACATAATTGCGTATGATATTATGATGTCAACGTGATCAACTATAAAAAAAAATACTGCATGATTGCGGCAAACTTGTGCAGTTTCTTCTCATTTTAAATTTTAAATGTGAAGCTCATTATAAACTTCCTTTCTAACTTGCTAAGTAGTAGATGATCATGAAGTTGTCAAAACTGGTTTCCTAACACCCAAACGAAAAAATGAACAACAAAATAATAAAACGAGTTGGCATTTGCATCATGCATTTTTCCTCAACGCCTCTAAATAAAAAGTATATTTGATTCGAACATGTCTAATTAATAATTTTGGAGAATCATTCGAGGGGCAGAACGAAACGTACGTAAATACCAATATATAAGCGATCAAGTTACTGAGTTTTAATCCGGCAGCCTCAGAAACGCTGCACCATGTCTCTTTGTAGCAAAGCCCTCCTTGGGCGAAGCACTTTTTCAAAATTCATTGCATCTTCCAATGGAAAATGTGTTTCTTTCCAAGTGCAACCCATGAGGTACTTGAGTACGAGGCAGGAGGATTTTCTAGGAAAGGATAACACTCTAACGGTAAGATGATGAAACAAGTCTGTGTGTTGTATGCATCCCTCATTACCGTTAAAATCCGATAAATCAAAAAGTATCGGATGGTGTCGGTTTGGAATTGTGGAACTCTTACGGTTGACGTGGTTATAGTAGTGCATGAAAGTCAATATTGCAGTGCATGGACCACTTTCCTTCATGAAGTTTGCAATCTCAATAAAATAAAGCATGCTAACTATTTTTGTTTGTGTTCTTTTTATGAATATAAAGACCTCTTGGAATGACATCTTTGAAAGATCCTCCCAAATATTCTTTCTCACAGAAATTTGGCGTGGATTCTGGCTTGCGGGAGAAGCGGCACTGAAACCAAAAGTAACCATCAATTACCCATATGAGAAAGGCTACCTAAGTCCTCGTTTCCGTGGTGAACACGCTTTGAGAAGGTATCCTTCTGGAGATGAACGTTGTATTGCCTGTAAGCTCTGTGAAGCTATTTGCCCTGCTCAAGCTATCACAATCGACGCTGAAGAGAGAGAAGACGGAGCTAGGAGGACCACTCGTTATGATATTGATATGACTAAATGTATTTATTGCGGGTTTTGTCAAGAGGCATGTCCAGTAGATGCTATTGTGGAAGGACCAAACTTTGAGTTTGCTACTGAGACACATGAGGAACTTTTATATGATAAGGAAAAACTACTTTCAAATGGAGATAAGTGGGAGAAGCAGATTGCGAAGAACTTGCTCGCTGATCACCTTTACCGTTAACTATGAGAATGTTGGAAAAGGAAGGTTGGATAATGAAATGATATCGAAGCAACAATTTTTGAATTTTCGTCAAAAATAAAACAATTGTCAAGAGCCTATAGTAATGATGATGCCTGCATGCATAATTGCATCTCAAATTGCTATATGTAAAAATAAACACTAATTTTAATGCACTGTGACGGGTACATTTTTTTGTAAAGATGTTTTTGATTGTGTTAGAATGAAGCTTTTCATCTACGTGAGAAATGAAACTTCGATAATTAATGTTTATTTTTTGGGCGTCACTCTTTGAGCTGTCTCGATTAGAAGTGGAAGCACTCGAGAATTGTGCAATGACTGTGGTCATTATCATCACTACTCTCTCCGCATGTGAATCATGGAGAAAACCTTGTAATAGACTTCACTGTTCATCGACCAAACTGATGCTGTGATAGAACGATAAACTGTACTTTAAGGTTCCGAGTTCACCCCTTTTCGCAACGCTATTGAAAAAACGCAAAGGTGAACACAAGTTGTGAGAAATTTAATCCACATAAAAGCAACACGAACATACAATAAAAGTTAAACATCTCGTCAGAGAAAACTTCAGATCATCGGCAACTAACCCACAACGAACTTTGTGATAAGTAATACTCTTATCAAATGACTGGGATATACATGCATATCATCAAGACCTTTTGCCATTGACGACATGACAGTTACACAACATCAGATTCAAGCCATAAATACCATATTGAGTGCGCATAGTGTGGGAGCGCCTAACATTAGAGGTGTCAGATGAGTTTGGTTCTTCTTCATCCGAGTGTTTTTTATTCCATTCCATCCAATAATAGAGATGAAATCTTCAAGAACGTACCTTACTCTTTTTTCATACTGGAAAAATATTTCAAAGACTCATTTATTTCGAATTCTGCAAAAAGGAAACGAACAAATAAATATGATTAGCCACGGAAAAAAAGCAAGTGCAAGTTCCTCAAATCTCAAATGAAAAGAATTAGCTTCAGATAGGTTTTCCAAAAATGGTATCATACTGATAATGCCCATTTTTACACTCATGACCCATTTTGGTGTCATGAGAGAAAATGAAACATCGCAGATCAAAAGACCGTCGTGATTGGTAAAATGGATATTTCTTCATTCGCTAACTAAATCTACCATACAGATGTTTTTGAATTATTTGGATTAAGTTTTCATTTCTTTGACTTACAGTTTTCACAATGCTTGCTGCTTCTATTTCAAAGCGGTGAGAAGAATTGCCAAAGCACTCCCGGAGAGATTTTAATCGATGATTAGCTTCATGCTATTCATACTTATCGTAATGATTTCTAACGAATCCGCATATATTTATATGAACATGGTGATGATTATTGTCAGCTGATTTTCTATTTTGTGGGGTTACGATTGGGATGCCAGCAGTTCCAGTTGAAACTGACCATAAGTCAATTCGCACTCTCTGTCCATCCACTCAAAACGTTTCGCATTAGTTGCACGTCTTTATCATATTGACTTCCACATACGAAATGAGTTCCTAAACAATGCTACATACTTTGATATCGAATAAAAAATGTTCGTAAATTGATCTTACCTATGTAGATTATGGTACCGTATTGTCAAAGTGATTACATGCATTGATAGATAAATCGAGGAGAATCCATTTTGTAGTCGTTGTGAATTCAACAAGTGAGGAAATGTATTTGAAAAAAAAAACTTTCATTTAAGGAACAATTTCAATGAAGCGAAAATGGGATCATTGATATGACTATATGAATATTTTGACCCAATTGGCGACTCTCTTCCAATCGAATTTATGCTTTTCATTTCCAATCCATTAGTCTTTTGAAATTTTTATAATAGAAATGCCTTCCATTACTATTTGTTAATCTCACTTTTTAAGGAAATTGTTGAAAAGTCTTGTGTTCTCTTTTTTCCGTGTGTTTGATAATTGGATATAAATGATTGTACGGTAACATAACCTCAAGATTTAAATTTAATAGACTACATTCATATGGATGGTGATTGAAAAGAGTTGGCGAAATAGCTGAAATCATTGCACATTCGTCGTCTTATTAGACATATTTGACAAGTATTTGTAACTGACTAGATCAGATTTTGACATTTATTCAGCAGGAGTTTCGACATCTTCGATTTTTTCAGAGGAATCAATAATTTCCTTTTCGGGAATCGCTTCTTCCATAGTCTCTGGTTCGAAAGATGGTGGTTCAATTCCAGCAAAGGACAAGATTTTAAACACTGATTGCATGACAGTCCACACCAAAAGTCCAGCAATCAAACCGTAGGCAATGGAATAAGTCAAGGGCATAATCATTACAGTCACAAAGGCAGTAGATGCATGAGTAACATCATACCATTTGACCTTTGCCAAAGATCTGGCCATAAGGGCTCCTACAATGATGAGTGCACCTCCAACGGCCCATGGGGGGATGCTTGCGATGATGGGAGCAAAGAAAATGGAAATAAAAAAGAAGAATCCGCAAAATACGGCTGTAAGGCCTGTCTTGGCTCCAGCTTCGACTCCAGCAGCTGACTCAATGTAAGAGGTGACAGGAGAGCATCCAAAAATGGCAGAAAACATTGTGCCTAAAGCATCGACTGCGAAAGCACGTGTAGACTTGGGGAAATCTCCTTCCTCATTGACGTATCCCATGGAAGACACAATGCCCATCAACGTTCCAGAAGTATCTAAAAAGTCCACATATAGGAAGGTGATAAGAGCGAGACCAACTTGACCTAGATCACTTGTAAATGGAGCCAATGTCATGTCGAGAGTTTCCACAGATACGACTTGCTTGAAATACTCGAATCTCGCTTCTCCAGCTGGACTTTCATCAAAGTAGGTCACGGCAGTATTACGGAACCAAGATACAACCGTTACAAATCCAATACCAATAATGAGAGCAGAATTCCACTTATACGCCATAAAAATAAGCATTACCAGCATTCCGAAAATTCCAATCCACGTAGTTCCAGAAGTCATAATACCTCCCAAATCGTCGCAAGTGTAGGCATCAGAAGTAACACAAATGCCAATCTCGGAGCATGCTTCTGTTAGTGCAACGATTGGAACTCTTTTTTCAAGTGGACATCCACCAAGTGTGACAGCTGTAGCAATGTCCGAGACCACGAGACCAATTCCTTCTGCTGTTTGCAAACCGAGATGAGCGAGGAAAGCCCCAATAGCGGCAGGAGTGGCATAACGAATAGGCTCTGGCACAAGTCTGACTAGTGCGTATCTAACACCTGTAACTGCCAATACGAAAAAAATAGCACCTTCGATAATACAGGCTGTTACAGCAGCTTGATAAGAAACGCTTCCAGTACCACGAAATCCGACAACGGAATAAGTAAAATAGGCATTCATTCCCATACCAGGGGCCAAAGCAATTGGCAGATTAGCTGTAACACCCATCAAAATGCATCCAAACATGGAAACAAGAGCTGTTACAGTGATTAATTCCTTACGGAATTCTTCCATACATGCCGAGTATGCTGGTCCAAAAATGCCATCATCGTCAGGGACGCAAGGGCCTCCGGAGTCGGCAATAATGCGTGGATTTACTGCTAAAATATATGCCATTGTCATAAAAGTCGCAAATGCTCCTTTCAGTTCGCCTGAGAGTGAAGAGCCTCGTTCTTCTACTTCAAAGAATTTGGCAATCTTCGTTCCCTTGAATTTCTCATCAAGTCCAAACATGATGTTTTATTATTGCCGTATTTTATATGCTGTTTTTCAAAATGTATTATTGCGGATATCATTATTGTTAGTCTAATGTCACAAGCACTAATCTGCACAATATCGAGGTTCAATCGAACCAAAGAGCCAAAGTAATCTCATTAATTGCTCATGTACGCTTACATTTAAAATTCCAATTCAAAAAAGGAAGAAATACTAAAAATGAGACAATTTCATATACCTATAGAAAAAAAGGTATCTTTAGGCTTTCGTATTAGCATGTACTGTAATAGTATGTCATGTTTTTAGCGTGAAGATATTGGAAATCACACTTAGCTGCATTGCCAACAATCTTAAAGCCCCACTAAGAGTCGTGCATACATCTGGTTCACGATCATTTATCCTATTACATATCTAATTAATTAGTATGCAGAATATTATTTATTTCAAGGTAGAAATAAGCAGATTCATGTGCTTAGTGTGGAGTGAAGTGAGAACTATTCTCGAAAGATGACTATTAAATAGCATTTGATACTTACGTGTTGTAGTGTATGACGTATGTAGGAGATAGATATAGTGTAATAATCTATCTCACTCTATTTAAGTAATCTATATTATTACCCTATATCAGGTTATAGAGCCTCAATTTATCGTCGAGAAAGAGACTGAATCTCTTTTCTTGATAAAAGCTTTCGATTGTTAGAACAATCTGAAGGCACATCTGAAAAGACAACACAAATACTGTGATCAATTCCGATCACGTCAAACGCACAACTCCAAGAAAAGTGGAGGACTATATTATCCCAATTCAGAAACACTCACGATTCGAATAAAATCTTTGTAAAAGTGACGGAAGTTCCTTGGCGGGTCAATATAAAAAGACTAAACAAGCATTCGCTCACGGTCTAAATATCAGTGAAAACACGACTATATAATTCGAAATATATAGTAATTATTTAGAGGGTGACCGCGCTAAATCGAAAAATCCTCTTAGACGAATTGAATATAG
>Ga0209092_10003137_pt1 | contig 14616 bp, 10 predicted proteins | sample FraStrMetagenome_FD_187446 | JGI IMG/M metagenome (GOLD analysis project Ga0209092, IMG submission 187446) | Marine eukaryotic phytoplankton communities from Arctic Ocean - Fram Strait ARC3M Metagenome (SPAdes) (version 2) | ecosystem: Environmental > Aquatic > Marine > Oceanic | place: Fram...
AGTATCTTCAGTAAAAATACTTTGCAAAGCTAGGACATGTATTTTCTTGGTTTCTAAGTTTTCACTGATTATATCTCTTATTGATTCATCTATTTCGGATCTCCCTCGCGCATCTATTGGAGAATATGGAGGTTTGTAGGAAAATGATATCATTGTCTTTGTAGAAGTGAAATTAGTAAGAATATCATTTCTTGGCTGTTGTCTTATTGGAAGTAACGATGGATACGATAATGCTTGCTCTGTTACATTATTGAAATTGTATTTGATCGCGCCATAACATCCATATCCCCCTGTTGTCATAGTGCTCGGATATCGTTCTACTATAGACCCCTTCAATAATTGTAATGAATACTCGTCTTTAACTATTACGTTCATTTCGTTTGAGCTGGTTGTACTCAGTAAGCTTGGAGTGCCGAGAGTTACATACACTGAGTATAGGTTATCTTTGAACAAAAGAGTTGGACTGAAATCTTCCTGGGGTATAGAAGTGCGATATCCTACATTTATTTTTTCTCCAACTACATTAGTAGCGTTTGACACCAATGTCCAAGTAGGTGTGGAGGAATTGAAGTTCTCGGACGAACCAGATTTTATACGAACTTGAATAGATTTAGTAACATTGTTTGTTGTATGCAAATCAATGCTATGCAAAACTATGTCATGTAACGTATTAACCTCAAAGACGAATCCATAACTCTTTACAGTACTGTTGAAAGGAGTTGATAATGATTTTAATGACGGAACATCTGAATTGGATGTGCTGTTGGTGACAGTGGTCAAAGGAATTCGTGTCCTTGTAGTTGCCTTTAAAGGTAGAATAAGAAAAGTAAATACGAACAGACGAAGCATTGTATAAGGAGAAACAAAAGAGATCATGATATTCCCTGATTGATTATTGTATAATCTCATAATGTCACCGATGTCTTGTTTTCGCATTTAAATGAACAAGAAACTTATTTCGATTCTTAATAAGTGAATTGAAAATTTACTTTAATTACATGCTAAGTAAATTCTGCAAATTATTCAGTAATACATTTTAAGACTACTTTTTCATATTAATTCAAGAACTTGATAAATGCCAGTGACAATCCTCGTTGTCCATCTGTAGTTTCTATTATCATCGTGATGACTTTGTTGTGACGGCTTTTCTTAATCATGATATATAATGACCACCACTTTCTTAAAAACTACGTGGGTGGATACGCCGAATATACACTATTTCCTTCATAAATTCTTAATCAGAAATATAAATGAATATATTTAATCATTTTCATAGTCTTCATCAATGAGGATCGGAAAAATGACAAACATGTTTTTCTTTGTTGTCTGCTGACATACGATTCTTTCATCTACATTTTTAGAATGAATCACAGTTCTCAGGAATTATGATGCTTCTTCGCAACATTAATTATCGTACGAAATTAAGTAAATAAATACAGATGTACGTATGATTTCCCTTGAGCTATCCTTTATTTAATTAATGTATGAATGATCAACATACTTGCAAAATTGACAACAACATACGTGTCTCCATTTTATTTGAGTGAACAACCTCACTCACAAAATACTCCAAAGATCATCAACCCATCGACGGCTTAACTCACAGTGGTGAGCTGCAGAGCTCTCTAAAAGACTGCAAGTTCCCCCAGGAAGAACATTTTCAATTATATGAGAGTTGTGGCCTTTATTGATTTCTACATACGTAGAGATTGTTTTCAACGACAAAGAATTCTTTTGCAATGCTAATTCGATGGTGGAAGAAAGAAATTGGAACACTTTACGTCAGACTTCATCTCCATTATTGATTTTACATTTTAAATTGATGTAAAATACTCTATGAAACGAAAATGCACTATAATGGATTTATATGATGCCAATTGAAAAGTTAAAACTTGTCCTTCGTTTTCCCCGAAGCGCTTCAACATATGCCCTTCTAACCGGCGCCCAAGATTTCCAACTCCTATCTGATGCATAAGGGAAAGTTTTTTTCCCTATAATGTTAACTGGCTCGAAGGGATGGAATCATTTGATCTACTAAGAAATTTGTGTGTGTTTTGTGATGACAGTACGGTATGGTAGCGATTTAAAATCAGCATATGAGAATTTTTTCCACGAGTTCAGCTAAACATCTTTTGATTCTCTATATTCATGTTTTAGATATGAAGTAGGTAGGCTTTGACATTTTTTAATTGAATTACATTTGAGACTATATACCTTGTGTCGAGAGCACTGATTGATATTTTTCCATTATTTACAATTATAAGCATTACCGTAAACTATATCTGTTCTTAGGACATATTTTATTCCTGATAAAACTGGATCAGCTTCATGCTCTAAGCATCTATCGCCATGAACATGAAATAATATGGCTCCAGCTTGTGGAACAAAGGAAATGCCACTCTTTTCTTTATTTTTAGAAGATTTACTTTTATTCTTCGAAAAAGGAAGATAAAATCGAGTCGCACCACCCAGACACGAAGATAGGTATACTAACACAGTAATTTCAGTATTTCCGTTCTGTACTTCTGGTATACGATCAGAGCCATCAACATGCTTCCCAAAGGACATTCCTTTTTCATATTTGTATATTCGAATGTTTCCATTACATGTCATGGGTAGATAGCCCCCACTTCCATCAATGCCTATAAGGGGATTAATTTTCTTCATCATCTCAAAATGTTGCATGCGTTGAAAAAGTTGTTCAGCAATATCCCAATTTGTCTCCTGGATTCGACCACATTCACGTTGCGCTATGTATCGCGTGGCTGGATGATTTACATATTGAAATCCAATTTCAGATTCTGCTTTGGTGATCCAAGCTTTACATTCGGACTCAGTGAAAAAATTAGTTGCGCAAAATACGGCATTCGGTACAAGAGTTCTCAAGTTCGTAGCATTATATAATTGACTTTGTAAGTTTTTGTTGAGAGGAGAAATGAGAGTTGATGATAACTTCGTTTGGGGAGAAGAGGGAGATGAATTCGTAGAATTATTGTTGCTTGGCTTTGATTTTTTATTCACTTTGGAAGATGGTGTGACTTTGCTGTGTTTCGATTTCTTTGCCATGTTTAAAATTGCTGATCACTGTGCAATATTTTTTTGTTCAGGTGTGCTTGAATCAATCCAGAGTTGATATAGGCGTGTAGAATACACAATTCGAAGCGCTGTACACACATTACAATTCGTTAGTTGTTGGGATTCAGATTACACAGTAGCAACATACTGGGTTTTCTACCTAAGTTTTTACATTGAAAAGTATGCATCAATATTGGACTAGAGATGAGAGAGAAAGTCTGCTTTGTAATATATTTAAGAGATCTAAAGTTTTTTAGGTTTCAAGATCATTTGGATTTTTTCCCATGAAGAAAACTTAAATCGACATTATGCTGAACATTACGTGTCAAACGCTTTATATTTTAATGCACATGCTGTTAATCATCAATTGTTTTTTAAGAATAAAAAATGGATAAGAAGGGCGATTGTAATCAATAGTACAAACATTTCTTCACTGCAAATAACTTACTGCCCAGTTTTGAACCATCATCTTCGAAACACATTGCAATGCGTGTCGTTGAACCTCAGTATTCTCGTGATCAATTAATTTCATAGCAACATCTTTTGCTCCAAGTTTTCTGGCAATAGAACGCCCATTTGGATAGAAACGAACAAATTCACCAAGGTCAAAGCACGCAATTGCGGAAATATCATCATCAGCTCCTGCAGCATGCAAAATTAGAAGCTTTATACAAATTGAAAACAAAGAAGCAAATGGATACACGTCAAAAATGAATCTTACAAGCAGTAATAAAATAGATGAACACAAAAATTTACCTTCAGAAGTGAAAAGTTGCCGTCAGGACCTTCCATGAGCCTTGCGTTCTCTCTGAAAAATTTCTCAGTGTGGAGAATTCCCCAAGAAAGAGTACCAGATTCCACTTCAGCCTTGTAAAGGTCCCAAGTGCTCATTTCTTTGTAGTTCTCATGAAGTAGCTTGTATAGTACGTCAAGATCTAAAGTAAAGAATAAATCAAAGTTGAATTTCTTGTAAAATTATTCATTCGACAAATACCAGTCTCTTTGATCTCACCTTCCACAATATCTGGATCGGTCCAAGGCCTCTCCTTCATTAGATCAATTTGCTTAATCAATCCAGCACTGACCATTTCACGCAAAAAGATGGAACCATTTATGGAATTACGATTATTAGCATCTCCCATTTCTCCAGTGCAGATTGCGAGATTACGAAGTGCTGAAAGAGTTACCCTTACTACTTTTTCACGTGGCGCACTTGCAACAATATCAACAAGCGACTGCACAACACTATCACGAGCAAAATTAGTCCGAACTGTCGCCGAAGCATTACACTCATACGTTAATGTCCACAAACAAAAGCATAGTTCATATAGTTGCTGTACTGAAACAGCTCCCTGCCTCCTACTTTTAGGTTGCATATTTTTGACCTTAATGTGTCGTGAAAGATAGCCAATTCCACCGCTGGTGGCAAAAATAAGACGAGCTTCTGCACAGTTCACAAGATTTACGAGGGTTGGAGTGACGAGAGATAAAGTTGTGGATGATGATGACTGCAATTGGGATGTAATCCATGAGATTAATGCCTGCAATGGTTCTTCGGCTGATGCGTAATTCATCATTTTACCCCCCGCACGTTTTGATGGACATCCGGCAATAAGCATATAAGAAAGGCATAAAGCTGCTCCGCCTGTGACAATGCATACAATTCAATCGAAATGTCAACCAAATTCAATACCCAAAGCATCAAAAGCTGAATTTTGAATTTCATCGAACATGATAAACTTACGTTGTGCAAATGGATCTCCTCTACCACCAAGATGAAGAACTCTCAAAAGAGGCCTCCATTCATCAATCAAATCTCCTTCGTCAGAGTAAAATGTCGTAGTGATGCTTACGTCGGAACTGTTTTTTCTCTCACTGAGTGCAATTGCCACCTCACTTAGTTTAGTAACGGCATAGTGGAAAACAACTCCCATAGGATCTACATAAAGCATTTGTAGAGCTTCATCCTGAGGCAATTCTTCAGTAAGAAGAGAGACTTTTGAGGATGGTCTATATCATTCATAACATGAAGAAAAGTGTGCATTGTACGCATTGAATAAACTTTGCAAAAATCAAAACATCATTAAGCATATATTGATGATTCAAACTCACCCACTAGGTCCAGAAGCTTCAGCCAAAATCTTCAACAAAATTAGAGTATAGTATTTAGCATCGCGAGGGTCACAAAGTGTGTAATCCAATGGATTAGCTTCGGCAGATCGCAACAGAAGCTTTTCTTCTTTTGATAACCGTAACTTTTCTAATGGATCCCATTGGATTCCAGGGAAAGCGGATGCAACGGGTGAGTGTAGGAGTCTAGAAGAACTTGTCGACATATGGGGAGAGATGAGACACGGATGTTCGGTTCTCTTGACTTTATCGGGGGGACTATAGTTCTGGAATTATCACAAAAAAGGTAGAAGATGTAGATTTGTTACGGTTATTTTCGTCAGCAATGATAATCAACTAGAACAAATATTACCTAAAATAAGCTAAGTATCTTTTTACGCTTAGCCTTTGTTGGGTGTTGAAGTCGTGTGTTAATTTTATGCGGTAAATTCTGATACTTAAAAACGAAATTTCATACAGGCTCAAATTACATACAGAAAGTCATTCATACACATACAAAAAGTTTCTACAAAAAAAGGCTCCACTTATCATTTTTGTACGTCATGGACTGGTACATATGTACGACTCAATCGGTGCATTTTCAAAACAGGCATCCTTACGCAGAGAAAAAGTTGATGGCAACAGTAAAACCTTCTGCACTTTCTTATTTGATCAAGTAAATTGGTTATTTGGCATTTATTTTAAATCATCATGGAAATCACTTGGTGCAAATTATTTGAATGTTTGATGATGGTAAATCTATTCCAACAGATTTTATGAAAGCGTTGATAATCAAATATTCTCTTATGTTTTCTTTTGAATAAAGGATGGGATCTGTTATCATCTTTTTCATTTACATTGCATCATAGACATAGATATTGCGTATTGAAATCTATCAAGTGCAGTGATTACCCTCTTCTCTTGTGAACTTTCTTTTTTTTCTTCTTATTTTTTCCTTTGGATAATGATGCATTCTGTCTTGTTTTTTCCATCATTGCATCTCCTGATGACATCATTGCCTCAAAATCCTGTTCTTTCTTTTCAATATCACCTTCTATTTCTTTGTTCCCTTCAATAAAAACGCTTCCCTGTATTCGATCCGCGAATCTTTTACGAATTGCTTCTTCCCCTGATAAATCCCATAATGCAAGAGAATTTCCACTACCACCTGCACCAAGAAGCCAAGGAGAAGATGGATAAAATGAAACAGAAAACAATTTCCCAACATTCATTTCTTTGCTTCCACATTGATTTGGTTTTTTATTGGAGGATGAAGCAATATCTTGGGCATCCCATAGTGCCACGGTTTTGTCAACGGCGCATGTAGTAAAGAATCCAGGGATGTGCCTATGGAAAGTAGAGTGTTCAAATTAAAAGTAAATCAATTAGAAATATATCTTCAAACTCAACGTCAAAGGCAAATGCTATCAAAAACCTTACGTGTTATAGCTGAAATCGCTCACTCCACCAAATTCATGAGCAACAAATGACCAATATGGTTCACTGAATTTTCTTACATCCCAACATGTTATGGTTCCATCTTCGCTTGCTGCAGTTAAAAATTGCTCATTAAAGGGATCCCAAGCGATAGCCTCGCAGTCACCAGGCAATCGTGAAGTCTTTACACTTCCATTATTTGAACGAACATCCAGCAAGGCCACAGTCCGATCAAATGAACCTGATGCAAGTAGAGTTCCTTCAGATGGATGCCATTCAACGGCATTTACCTTGTCTCCATGGTGAGAAAATGTAGCAGCCGGGGCACAATCCTTACTTCCTGCCTGAGTAATATCCCATATTTTGACAGTAGTATCTGCTGATCCACTTGCAATAACCTGCCTATGAACTTTGTTCCAACTTAATGCCATGATTGCTTCAGTATGACTTCCCGGTTTTAATTGAGTGGACTGTGTACTTTTCTTTTTCTTTTTTAATTTCTTTCCAACTGCGGCTCTTGCCATATTTACTTTCATCAATTCATCCTCCGCAGTAGTGTCTTGACCACCTAATATGCATATTGGTTCCAAAGCATCTAGTACATCCAAATTCCAAACTTCGATTCCAGGACTGAATGTACCTACAGCGCAGTAATTGCCGGCTTGGCCATCGTTGTTGATATCACCATGAGCAAGACAAAGAGGAAAGGATGGCAGTGGGATGTCATGATGAACAAATAAATTTCCAGTTTTTTCTTCGTAACAATGAATTTGTAAGGAAGCAAAATCCTATTACACAAAACAAAGAGTGTAAAACGTTAAAAAATCAGATTTAGCACACTTTCTGCATTGTAAAAAGAGCCCGAATATTATGGCCTTTTCGTGAAATTTTTCATAGATCTAATCTTATCTTTACATTGTGATCTCACCTCTTCAGTCTTGGCCACAACAATTAGGGCATCATCAGGAGAAAGATTGGTATCTTCTACATCACTGTTTTCGTCATCCTCATCTTCTGCAAAATACATTGGCCCACTAGAATTAGAAAGACCCATTGACTCCAAGCCTTCAACATCAATTGGCATATATTCTCTTGTATCCTCAACGTGTCTAAGATCATCTTCATCATCATCATCACTATCATCATCGTTCTCAGTATTCATGTTCTCGCCATTTTCGTTGTCGTCTTCTTCTTCGATTCCTGCTACAGGTAACTCGCTACTCTATTAATACCAAGTAAATTGTCGTTTTTAAAATGTAAAAGGTATCAATCAAATCTCATTTTGCATTAGCAATTTGTAATGAAAAAACATACCTTTCCAAGAAGCAATTTGCCAACATTCGTTTCATCTTCATCAGAGGAATATTCATCCATCCTTAAATCTGCTGGAAGATTGTTCTCGACCTTTTCGATACTCTTGTTTTTCGCGTCAACACTTTTCTCATCATCACTATCTTCACCTTTTCGAAGCTTTTCTTCTAGCTCAGCTTGGTGTTGTAGCATCTCCAATTCTGCAGCACTCATTTCATACCGTTTCGGTGCTGGATCAGCAGCTCCTTTTGGAACCCATTCAAGACATGAAATCATGATGATAAACTTCTATAAATTTTATCAATATGGAGAGATGAAAGCAAATATTGTATTAAAGCTACTTGATAGCTTTCGACAACCAATAATTTGTTTTCTTGCGATATAGAACAAATTCTTCAAAAAAGCTCCAAACAGTAATGATAAGAAAATGATTGGTCTTGACGATTGGATATTTAAAGGTAATTTTACGTTTGTGTAAGCATTCAAAAATTATGACGTCACGTCTCTGCATCAAATATCGAGACAAGTTTGCAAAGGGAACGAGGAATAGGCAAACACAATTGAAGATCACGCCAACACTCATTGATCTATTTTCCCGATTACATCCTATAGAATAGATTGTATAAAAAGCTGCATATGGCCACTGATACAAACAAACTCTAGTGATTGAGATATTAGATTTGCTTCTTGGTGTTACATCGTAAAATACAGATATTTTCTTTCAACAGGAATTTGGAAGTTTAGATATATCTTATAATAATCTCTATATTTCGACTCCATATCTCAAACTGAAAATAAACCTTATGCATTTTCTAAAAATGTCGATGCCTTTCATTTAAATATCAAATTCTCCTTTTGTTTTGAGATTTTATGTGCACATGCAGCAACTACATCGATTCATCTTTTGACAGTCTACAAATAATCCTACGTCCCCCGATAAAACATATGGCGTCTGAGACCCAATATCCATTTCCACTCGATAGAATTCTTCACTCGATACAAAGTCATTACCGCATAAAAACTCAACCCTACCTCTGATGTCATTTTTCATTGTAGAAAATGCTTTTAAATTCTTTAAATCATCGAGCTCCTTAGGTATCGTTCCTGTCAATTGGTTCATAGAAACATTTAAATAAGACAAATTGTCTAGATTCCCAAGCTCTGATGGAATACTTCCTGAGAGTTGATTGGATTGGATGTTCAATGCCCGTAAATTCGTTAATCGTCCAATCTCTGTCGGTATTGTTCCAGTCATCAAATTATCGCTAAGGTCAAGATACTGCAATTCCTCCATATTCCCTATTTCACTCGGTATAGTACCAACAAACTTGCCCCCGGTAAGAATCAGATGAGTCATACCCACCAAGTGACCAACTTCTGTATGGAGTATACCTCCGCCCAAGCCTGCTGACCAATGGTTTCTTGATTCTAATACTTGCACTTCTCCTTTGTCATTGCATTTGTATAATACACATAAAGGGGGGAATGGTGTATCACGTATAGACTGTTTAAAACTATCGAGGTTTTTGAGAATTCCAATAGCTACAACACCGATAATGTAGCGATCGGTCACATCCTCCCCCATAGGATATGATCCGTCTTTCATTTTTAAAGCTATGGTTTTCCAAGCAAAATGCTGTACAGTGGTGGGATCCAGTAAATCCTCTTTATCTGAAAAATCAAGAAATTTTTCCAATAGCATACCTTCTGTAGTACTTATCGGCGCCATTGAGACTGATGGAGACAGCGAAGGACTTGCAGGCATCATGTCAACAGGGTCTATTATCTTTGTCTTATCTCCCTTCTTAATCATTGTTATTGATACAACAATAATAATGATGGTACAAATAAATCCTAGGTAGATAGGTTTTAGATTTTTTTGTCTTGATTCAATTACGATTCCATCAATAATCTCTTCACTAGCTTCCATGACTTCTGGTGCATACGCTATAGGGTTGGCAACGGGTAGTCTACACTCGGGGTTCACATTGCGTTGAGCAGCATTTCCTGGCACATCTTGTTGGATATCATTGCTTGAGCTAGAATCAGAATTTTCGTCCATGGACCTCAAATGCACACGAAATCCAGGACCATTATCACCTTCTTCTTGTCTTACTATGTCTTTCCTATCAGCGTCCATTGTGCTTTTTGGATGGATAATTATACGGCTGGGGAAACAAAATTTGCTTTTTAAGTAAATTACAGTAGATTTTAGTACTTGAAGTAATTTTATCTAAGTAATTTTGAAGTGGGTCTTAATTTTTTCTTTTTTTTGTTAAACAAAACAAAACAAAACAAAATCTTTTACTTTTTTTTACATAATTGTTTGTATCTTTTCGTATATAAGGAATGATTCAAGATGAAATACCTCCGAATCCAGAAATGCAACCCGAATTTTCGAACTGCTGTAACAAAAATATATTTCCCAATAATAACGGCAGTATTTGGTTATTTCGTCAACTTTTGCTATTTCGATTGATTTTTCACTGCCAGGGACAAATTTAATTAAGCACATCGGTCCCTTGGCCAATCTTTAGAACTTTTTCTACGTCACCTTCTACGAAGGCTATATTTCCCTTACATAGACTTAAGTAATACTTTGTTAAGCACTTGTTTCTAATTATATAATAATTCATACGTTGGTGACAATTTTTTCGCTTTTTTATTTCTATTTATTGAAAATCGGTCATTTGATGATGTGAGTTTGGTTAATTTTTAGCAAATCACAGTTGCTAAAAAAGACGACCAGGTAGAAGCTAACGTCCGTTGCGTATTTCTAAGTGATTTTATTATAATTAAGATATATGGACGCTTACATACGAAGCATTCAAGGCCGATTTATTACAAAAAAATCAAACATTGATTTTAATCGAAATACACGAATATGACCAGAATTCGATGAGGAAGATTTCTGTAATTTCCGATTAAAATCATTCCTTATATTTAAAAAGATACATACAATTATGTAAAAAAAAGTCATAGTGATTACCTAAGTAATTTTACTTAGGTGGAATGCCCAAAGGACCGAATCGGATTCAGGAGCGTATCATCTATTTTAAGTAGTGAGAATACGATATGTACATGCTGAACGAGTCGTATGTCAGAAAAATATCTTTTTTATCTTAACAAGGATGCAAAGGGCAAGTGCAATACATAGTCCCGTAAGATGGGAATCGGCTCTAACATCTCTGGAAACACTTAACGGTAATAAAGTACAGGGGGGCGACCATATGTTTCGCAAGTTTTAGCTGGTGAAACTCTGGGCCCTAGCACAGTCTAATGCCGGAGCAAACACTGTAAACTATTTAACAAACAAACAAACATAGTCCCGTAAGATTTTCGCACTGACTTGGTTCGATCAGCGGACCAAGCCTTTGATTTCATCAGTCACTTGTAGCTTGAGCAAAATTGTATCCATCATAATATCCCAAAATGGAAGGGAGAGGAGTTACTAATTATGACGTGTCTAAACCAAACTTCAATATAACAACATCCACAACAGAATTTGATGATGAATTGATGAGGAGAAATATAGCATCATTTGAGCAGTGTATGATAGGAAAAGGAGCAACCCCACAAGAAGCAAGACGTCTAGCTATCCAAAAGAAAGAGGATAATTATAACAAAGCCAATTCTAATGCAGAAAATAATAATTCAAGTTATGATAATGGTGATAATGATGAACGTAATACATCACAATCGGACGAAAGCAGTTACGTTGACAGTGAAGATGAAGACGACATGTTTATGGCAAAATATAGAACAATGCGATTACAACAATTTAAGGAAGAGCATCTTCAATCAAACCAATACGGACTAATAAGAAGAATTAGGAGATCGGAATGGACTCAACATGTAAATGAAGCCAGCAAGGAAAGAATCAAGTTGGAAAATTTTGAAAGAAGATACAAAGACGATGACTCTCCTGTTATAAATCCTAAACTACAATTTAGACCAGTTGTTGTTTTTTTTTCACCAAATCCAGATCCAGACCCTCATCCTGAATTACAAGTTGAAAAGAGTATCGAGATACTGGCGAAACGATACCCGTATATGGAATTTGTAAAGATTGACTACAAAGAGGCCATTCCAAATTGGCCCATAAAAAACTTACCGACACTATTTGTATATCAAGGAGGTGAGGCTTCACATCAATTGATAGGTGTGAATAGTTTTATTTCGTCGTCTTCAAATAGAAATGAAAGTTCGAGCAACGATGGTGCAGTTTTGAGCACAATAGAGAAAAAATTCCAGGATTGGGGTTTAGCTTGGTATAGCCAATAATAAAGTATTTTAATGCAAGTTATTTCACTATGTGAACTAAACTACCAATCAATTGTTTTGCATCATATTTCAAAATCTTGCGATGTTTTGAAATACATTTGTTCCCTCATGTTTGCGACAACATTCCAAGTCTGTACTGAGTCAAATCCCTTCTCATAATCGTCACATGCGGGTTTTCTCGCCACGAATCTTAACGGATGGTAAGCTTCCATCTTAGTATATCTAATATCCCCATCCCGATCACTTCTGTATTGCAAAGGAGCTTGATCAATTTCCCATAGTAAAATATCCCATCCCATTTTCTTTTCAATCATGAATCGCAAGTCTTCCACTGACGGACGAATGAGAGCATTTCGATGCCATTGAACGGGACCTACATTTATCCATATTCCCTCATGACGAAGCAAATGCTGAATGGTTGCAAGATATTCATAAATATTTGTGGCAGTGTCAATGAAAAAACATGTCACTAATACATCAAAAGAGTTTCTTCGTTCTGGTGTTGTGTAAATCTCTACAAAGTCCCCTATTGTGTACGAAAGCTCTCCCCACTTCCCACCTTCATTTGAGATTGATTTGTTGTTAGTGTCATTATTCTCATTATTAAAAGTAAGGTTTGAAAACGATGAAATGAATTCGCAATCAGGAAAGTATAGTTTCTCATACCGCCTTTCTGGATTTATTTCATTTACGAAATAATCAAATGTGAAGGGATGGAATGATCCTCGCACTTTTTCATTTAAAATTTGATTAGCTGCAGCTGCCATTGTCAATGAGCATTCATTGGCTTCAACAATAAAACCGTTCAGAGAAAGGTCATGAGCAAGTCTCCCTAACGCGGCACCCGGAACAAGCACTCTCATTGAGGATGATTGATCCATGTGAGAATGATCTTTTTTCTTTGAATCGATTGCTTTTGTATAATGGTCTGCCATCTCTATACACCATTTGTAGAGAGAATATCTGATCATGGCACCATCATTTGTCCAATCCCTAGCCATGTGAGTTATTACCTGCACAACTGAGTCGTATGTTGATGTAACTGCTATAGTATTTTTTTTTCTTCGTTTAAGAGTCCATCTACGTTCTCTGTGATCAAGATTAGGTATTTCATTGGAGATGTGTTGAGGCCTTGAAGGAAATTTTTGTTTTTGATGTTCAAGAGCTTTCACGATGTGAAAAGGTTTTAATATTTGTTGCAACATCACTATGTCTGATTCGATGAGTTGGGATAGTGTTACTATTTTTTCTCTTATTCTGGTGGAAAAAAATTCGGCATCATCGAATATTTCCTTTTCATTTGGATTTCGTACAGCTTTTCTAAGAAAAAATTCAGCATTGCGAGCATTGTCTTCTTCTTCTTGGAGAGATGATATTATTTTTGAGGCCTCATTTTTATAAGATTCGACAGATCGAGCCAGAGAGAGAAAATCTGGGATAGACTTATGTTTCGGATCTGCATATGAAGGAGGAAAATAAAAGAAGCTCAGTTGTGTTTTGTCCATTGCTGAATTTTTTGCCTCAAACGATTCTATTGTGCATATACTTGAGTGAAGGTTGGAAATCTCCTCCTTGGCTTCTGTTTTGAATAGTGTTTCGTCGAAAGCATCGTTGACATCCATATTCTGAGGTAGAGATTTTGCTTCGGTAAAGAAATTGGTTGATGCTATGCAGATATACCAGTTTTTTCTCTGAAAGATCAAAGATTTAATGAGCTTGAACATAACTTAGCCATGATGTGACATAATCAGACTTTGTTGACGCCTCTGGAATATATGATAATAATGTTGTATGATGTGAACAAGTAGAGATGATGTAAATAAATTATTTATTATGAAAAAAACAAAATATAAAAATAATCTGAATTTATCTAATTTTAATTTATTCACTCAGCCACTCCCATCCTGTTAGAAATAATTATCTTTCATCAAGGGTTGCATCCAAAGCTTCCTTATTCTTTCAAAAGTTAAAAGGTCAGTGATCAATATTAAATGAATTGAATCTCAAGCTTAAAATTAATTTCTTTAATGACTGAAAGTAGGTTTACTGATGGTAGAGATTAGATTTTCATGTGGAAATTTGTTCTTGTCAATGTTTTAGAAGTATTGATGGAACTAAATTCATGGTGGAGCATCAATGCCTTTAAGTCCACAACCCGTGACACGTATGGTGCATACTTAAAAAAATTCAATAGCTATACTAAAATGAATTTGTTACTTCTTTCGAGACTCAATCATCCTAAACAAATTCTCAAACAATTGTGTTCTATGATCACAAAAGATCTTTTTGATGTAACAAAAACAACTAAACTAATGTAATTCTACAAGATTAGAAGAGAGTGCAATAATCAAAAGGAATAATTTCAGCATAAAGTGTGCGTGTTACACAAATAGACATATA
>Ga0209092_10003138_pt1 | contig 14616 bp, 10 predicted proteins | sample FraStrMetagenome_FD_187446 | JGI IMG/M metagenome (GOLD analysis project Ga0209092, IMG submission 187446) | Marine eukaryotic phytoplankton communities from Arctic Ocean - Fram Strait ARC3M Metagenome (SPAdes) (version 2) | ecosystem: Environmental > Aquatic > Marine > Oceanic | place: Fram...
GATGAGTTTGCAACGGCGAGTGATAAAATTATTAAAAAGTATGGAGCTTTAGAGAATGTGCTTGTGGAAAGGTAAACTTTTTCTAAAAAATTGTCCAGAGATCTGTAATGCATATCCTTTTCGGTCGCAGAAGTATGCAGGGGCTTTATAATCTCAGTTTCTTTGATGAAATCGTCGTTTTCTTCGGGTATCATTGAATTGGCTAAACTTTTATAGGTTCCTAGAAATTCAATGCCTTGTGTATGATTTATGATGTTGCGCTTATTGGCTACTGCTGACGGTGGTCTTTTCATTTTTTATTTTACCGAGAAAGAAAAGAAAGCGCAAATTTGTGGGAGTAAAACATCCATTTTTCTAAGTAGAATCGGTCTCATACTATTTCTACTGTGTCCTATGAAGATTTCTCCCTATATCCATCAAAGACACAGCATTAGCGCTTCTCACATCATTCTTCCCTGACCAAGAATGAGTCATGAGACAACTTCTATTATTCTTTATCCATCAAGAATATTCTTTTCAGCAGCATTAGAAAACCAATAATTCAAATTCTACCTGGAAAATATAGACAAAGCATCATAAATGGATTGAATGAAGGAACAAAAAGGGATGATGTATTTGCTCCAAGTTCCGATATAATAATTATCCTTTTTTGTATTCTAATAAAATTAAAACGAATATTTACTAATGAATGGACACAGAAGATAGTTTTAGCTTGTGCATAATTCCACTCAATGCAGCAGTGAACAAAGATTTTGCTGTGAGATTTTAACAGTCTGGATTAATCGATGGTTTGTTTTTGTAATATCTATTAGCTTTATGCAACAGCAGTCAGCAGTTTTCTTGTCCAAAAGTAGAACTATACAAGATAATTCGCAAAACATGTTTTATTATGTATTCTCCTTCACTTTTATTCTTTATGAATTTTTTCTCGTGTAGAGAGACTCATTCATACCTGACTTTCTTTGCAGTCCTCTTTGAATTCTATATGACCCTTGCATAATTGGAGTATTATTTACAATTTTTACGGTATTGATTAATACATTAGGAAAGTCCCAGCCTAAAGGTTGCAAAATAATATTTCCAAATTCTTTTCTGCAGCTTTTGTGAGGATTTTTACAATTTGCGAAAACACATCAACAAGAACAATATTCATGATGCACCATCACAACCACTCATTAACATGTTTTTTGGGTTGAAAGAAGACTCTTCGCTAAAAATAGATCAGGAACATTCTAAAATTCCGGAGAAACGAATGATTAGTCAAACCTTATTTATAGATGATGACACCTCGCACGTAAGTCTTTTTAGATGTTGTGAAATTTCATTGCCGACGTTTCATCCAGACATGTGCGTAGGTTTTAATTATTAAATATGGGATGACAGCATTCATCCCTAAACTTCATTCTTTTTTCGTTGAATAAACATGATTGAACCCTTCGCAATTTGAAAGGAATTCAATACAGTATACGGTATGTAGCCTTGTAAGACCAGAGGTCATTTGGGGGGTACAGTATATTGCGAAGAATTTTACGCAGTCACCAAAAAAGAGATTTATTCCTGAATTATAAGAACGGTGTAGTATAGTATGATTACATTAAGTTATTCTGTCATAACAATTCAGGTCCAACTCCAACAGGTTTTTGTCATAATTAGAGTCGCCTACAATAGCTAGCATGCATCTACTTAAAAAAGTTCTTGTAATTAATTTTTTTACTTAGAGAACAAAACCGTGTTTGATATCTCAGACGAAAATAGAAATATTTCGAACGATTATGAACTTACAGAAATCATAATTTTTCGAAAGAGCGATTCAACGATCCTTCTGTATCCCGAACTCTTCTAGCTAAAGACCAATCAAAATGAGTGAACAATCAACAGCAGCTTCAGGATCTCCTCCTCAATCCAAGCTATGCAAGATGGGCTGTGGCTTCTTTGTAAGTAGCATATCGAGTTGTTTGATGATCAAAGTCGGAATATTGTAATGGTTGGGAGTTTGCATAGAGAAGGATTGACACGAGAATTAAAAAGAACTTCCTTGCACGTGGAAATTTTTTTCCGTTCTACTACTTCTTTACGTATATTTACGTAGAAACGAAATTCTTTTCAAACAGCCGTCAGCCGACATGACTTCTGGAAGACCAGATGTTAGTTTTGACCTGTGACAGTTTTCAATGACCAAACTAATGAGAAGATACCGTGATATTCCTGTTCAAAAACCGAATTAGGCATCTGTGTTACCGACTTGATCCTTCTTATAATTTTTAATGTTCTTCCATGAAGAAACCACACTGACTTAGATTCTCATTTTGCTTCTTTCGAAGGGAAACAATGCGACAGGGGATTGTTGTTCGAAGTGCTGGGGCCAACTTAAGGCGAAGAACGGTGAAATTTCTGAGAGCGGTAAGCCCCAAATTTGTCAAACGGCAGATCCCATAAGTTCAGCGCAAGAGCAAGTACAGAAGGAAACCCCAGCACCAATGGAAGTTGACGTACCAGTTTCACCAATGGAAGTTGACGTACCAGTTTCATCCCAATCTCCAATTAAAACTTCTGCACCAACAAAACCGAAGAAAAAGAAGAAAAAGAAGAAGACTTCGTATAAGGATATGATGTCTAGTATGCTCCAAGGTAGTGGGGAAAGTAGAGATATCGAAAAGGAGAAGCAAGCCTTACACAAAGTTACTGGAGGAGGTGCTTTCTCGAAGATCGATAGAATTTAAATATTCTCGATCAATGTTTTATCTGTGGGGTAGAAGGGGATCAATCTACAAATCTAACTGGATAAGGTCAACCAGGTTCTAATATACCTGCTGTAAGATAGGCTAGTCACCTACCTTTAATATACATGTACTCATCACAATTTAATTGAAAACTTGATATATGATGTTGGGGTATGCTTCTTTTCAGGAACTTTGCAAGACGTTGTAAAAGCAATCATATTATTTTACTGGTTTAAGTGTAATTCTAACATTGCGGTTTGTTTCATCACATTTTCTGAATTATCCATAGTTCCTTGTTTTAATAAATGCATTCGCATATAGCTTCAATTTTTGAAAATGTCTTCACAAACTTTATTCTATGCAAAAACTAAGTTTTTACATTATCGATTAGGATCACGCAAGTACGAGCAATATGTCATAGGAAAACAAAGAACTCATTCTGTATTCCGTCTTGTAATCTTCTCAAGATTTTCGCTCACATCACATTCAATCAAGAAACAATCATTATGAATGCAAAGAGTCGCATGACCTACTGAAACTTGAAGCCGTCTTTGTTTGTACCACAAAAGCTTATAATTGATCTTGAGAATGCTTTTCCTTTTATGCTCGGAGTATATAATCGTATGAATGAAACTCACAAACCGCAGTGTAAACAAAAAAATTCAAATTAGGACAAGCGTGAGATGAATTTATTTTCTAGATGTATATGAATACATGTGTGAAGTTTGAGAATCTAAAACAAAGTAACTAACATAGAAATGAATATCTCTAGAAAATGATGGTAAAATCAAAAGAAATTCAATTTTTATTTATGTAGGAATGGTCACAATCAATGATTTCTTCTCTAAGAATTAAAACATGAACAAGATGTTATCTATGTTAAGTAAGGTTCCATTAATGAAGTGAGTGTTTAATAACATAATAATAGAGTTGTGAACAGTAATCATAGTTATCTTAACAAAATTGACTCGTCGATCGCCCACTTCGAGAATACATAGAACAGTATTTTGTATCTATTAGCCTTCACGTTTTGTCACAATGTTTTTGATTTATGTTCACCTTCTATATAATTAATAATCAATCAATATGACTAGAGGAATTATTTCTTTGATTCGGCTATGACCTACATTTAAGTAGTACAAAAATAGCATGAATAAAAATTTAAATCATAGTAACGCCAATTTTGAGCTATGGAACAAAACGTGCCTAGAAGAATACGTTCAATAAATCGAACTTAAAGTGTCGGCTACTGAATCAAGGTTATGTAAATAACGACAGTTAACAGCTGTGACAACGTAATTAATAGATCTCTAATTAAAATTTCAATAGAGAAGGTATACTTCTTCATAAAAAATTCCTCCAAATTACATTGTCTGCTCTTCTTCCAACTTGAAACTCATCATGTCCACAACACTTTCATCAATAAATGGTAATAGTCCAAAGCATAGGAGAAAAGTTTCATTTACAAACTTAGAAATAAGAACGTATGCGAATACGCTTGGAGATCATCCTGATTGCAAGTTTGGTCCACCAATATCGATAGATTGGGAGCACATAAAAGCCGACAAGATACCACTTGAAGAATACGAAGCTGAGCGATCTCCTCGGCGATCTAGAAGGCAGCTTCAACTTCCATCATATGTAAGGAAGCGTTTATTAAGAGAGCAGTGGGGCATCCCAGCTGAAGATTTAGTGGAGGCAGCAAAAGAGGCACGTAGGATCCAAAAGCTGAGACAGCAGTCTAACTTACTTGCTTTCTTAGGCCCCTTTGAAGAGTGGCTCGAAATCCTAACTGGTCACTCTAGAAATCTTACTTCGCAGATGATAATTTTGTGGAATATTGCCATGTCCGCCTTCAACTTCGTCTTGAACATGAACTTAAAAAAAACCGAGCCTTAGTTCATATCCTCGTTGTATATTAAGCTTTAGATTGATGGCGGTTCGTTGTACATATTCTTTTGTTTTGAAGAGAGCCTCCATTGATGATTCAGACTGACTCATAAATTTTAATCGTTACTAATAGAACTGTTTATTGTTGTATTTACTATTTAGTCAGTGAGAAGTTTTTCAATGAATCTACAATTTGAAATGCCGAAAACAAGTGAAAGGAAATATCTCCGGTGTATATTATAAAAAGGGTTACCTGTCCCATAATGTACATGCAGAGATATATAGATTGGATTTTGATGCTACTTTTCTCTCCTCTGCTGACATGAAATAAAGCATTAGTGTTTCATTTTTTGTTTATTGATCTATCTGCCGGTATTTTTTTGAATGCTTTCTTAATAAAACTTGAATATTTAACAGACTGCAACGGCTGTATTCAACATATCTCCGATTTTTCTTAGATATTACGAAAACCACGTATATTAGTACGTTTCATGTGTTCCCATATGTGCAGATAAAGATGTCTCCATACAACTTGACGTTTGAATGTATTTTGGTCACTTAAGGAATCGGATTGTAATTCTTTTGAAATTCGGAGTTATCATAAAGTTTTTTACTTAAGAGTTAAATAGAAAACTTCAACAAATAGTTCACTAATTGAGATATTTAACGACCTAAATAAATATACATGAAACTTCGAATAGTGATACACATGATATATGTTTTTGCATATGAATATGTACGTCGATCACTCTTCACGCAATGGTTGCGAACGAACTCGTTTTCATCTCACATCATCTGTGAAAATAATTTGTTGTGGAGTACAAAAACAACATAAAATGAGAAAAAATCTCACTTGTAGATATGATGATGCTGTATCGTGGTGCCATAGGATAATACAGTCGAGGGATGATGTCCTCTTTGACCCATCAGCCTTTTATGCAGGAGTTTCAAATGCAGCTCAAAAATTTGGCTATGCTTTTGAGGTAAGCTCTTAAGGTTTGATGAAAAGAGTTTTTATTACCAAATCTCAAAGATTTCTTCTTCCTTTGAAATTGCAGTCGATTGATTCTCTTTTACGTCATATCCATCTTCAACACGTTAAGAAACGGATGTATAAAATACGAGCCAACATTTCTAGTTATATTCACAAGTATACACGAGATGGCAAATCAATTGTTGCTTTGTCAAAAGAGGCTAATTTTCCTCCATATATGATGGCTAGACTTTTTGTGGAGCATATGCATGTCAGGTATGATGGAAATAGTAAAGGAAAGGGCGGTAACAAGAAATACGTCACTGACGCAATGAGAGATCCCAAGAAGATTTTAAGTGATGATGACATCGAGACCATTCTTCGACCAGAATATTTATCTTCGGAATCGAATGATGTTTGTAAAGGTGATTCAGCCCCTGAACCTAGCCCATGGTATGTTAACTCGTGCTTATTCAGATTTGGTTCTTATCCTTGGGTGCGAAACTGACACTTAAATCTATTCTCTCTCATCTAAAATATACGAAACTAAATATAGCATCAATCTTTTTTCTCTCCTACCTCTTCATCCTCCTGATCAAAATAAAAATAAACAGGATTTAAAAATGACTAGAATTGCACGGGAGGTGATAAAAGCAATAGATAAGGACCCACTCTATGGGCCGAGGCATGATAAACAAAGGCGTATTATTGGCTTAGAGCATGAAATTATGTTGGAACAGACAATGAATGCAATGGGTAAGAAATAAGGTTTATTTTCGATAATTATGTTCCGGAACTAAACTTTCTATCAAAATTAGGCATTCCTTTTGAAACTGAGACAGACTTGCGTATTAAAGGAACCTCAAGGACTCCTGATTTACTACTCTCGTTCCCGGTTGGAATGAAAGTACCTGTGGCAAAAGCTAAATCAGACGATTCTAATACTACTGAAACGCAATACGAGTGGAAAACTGTTTGTTGGATTGATTCAAAAGTAAGTCATATTATTTAATACATTTACACTCTCATTACGAAAGATTTCTTTGAATTTATTCAGGTATTTTTCCATTGAATTTTTATTTCTTTGAAAATACAAAGGCTATGTTTGGAGATGTACAGACACATCAATCAGAAACCCTTCGACAAGCTGAAGCATTTGTTCATCGTTTTGGACCAGGATTAATCGTTTATTGGTTTGGACATGCTCCATTAGAAAGATTATCTAATGGATATGGTGATGTATCGGTTTCAGCTTGGAACGTCCCTGAATGTGTTATGCTACCGTCAAAAAAATATCACAAGCAGGGTGGAGAGCATCCTTCTTTCGCATATTGAATAATTCGACGAAAATATATGTTGTGCCAAACGTAGAATAATTGCGAATTTTATAAAGAAAGCATAGAGAAATTAAAGAATTGCAAGGTAAAAATAAATCGTTGATGAATAATTTTAAGTACTGAATCATCGGACGACATATGAAGAGACTGCATGATCGTAAAAATTAGTTTGGATCAGGAATAGAGGTAAGTTCAACCTAAAGTTTCCTATGTTTTGTTCATAGAAACTCGATATCAAAGCCAATCAATTAATTTATTCAACAGTAATACCAAGATGTATCGGGGAGCTGTTTGAAAGTTCTGAATATCGGCGGCGATTCTTCTCTTTTTTGGGAACATTATCAAGTGGTGTTAAACCAAAGCCTGATAAGTCTGATTTCGTTTTATTTCTACGTTGACTTCTGCGCCGACCAATACGACTTGGAACAATAAGAGGCGTAAATTCTGTTTGCGCAAGATGACTTGAAATAAGAGCGGCCTTTTCTTTTGTTGCACCCTCTCTCAAGCTTCTTCTTACTTGTAAATCTTCAAATCTCTTACTTGCTTCCAACACTTGTATCCTAAATTGTCGATGTGTCCGATAAAGATTCCGATTGTTCTCCAATGAAGACAAATGATCATCATTGAAAAAACATTCTTCTCCATGCATTTTACACTCATGCTCTGGAAGATGAACTGCAAAACGAAGTTTTGATCCTCTTCTCGGTTCTACCTCGTTTTCTTTACTTTCTTGAAATTCCTTATGGAGAGAGTCAGCACTATTTTGTTTGGTCCTTCGACTCTTATTTTGTCCTTTCATTATGAGAACAAAATCATTATATGCAATACCTTCTTCTTTACTTTCACAACCACACGCCATCTCTTCCATATACATCCTTTTCATCTCTTCTCTTTGATCTTCTTCAGCATAACCCATTAGATTTAACACGTTCTCAAGGCTTATGTACCCTTTATGGTCACTATCCAATCTGTCAAAAGCAATCCTTAAATTACGATCATCAACTTTACATAAACTTAAACTTGCGGCAATAAATTCATGCCAGTGAATTGTTGTTTGCGACTGATTGACTCTCATAGCATTGAATATATCAACAACTTCTTCATCAGTCAATCCCAATGAACCATGTGATGCAGAAGCAAGTAAAACTTTCTTCAAAGATTCCATTGTAATCTCTCCACTACCACTAGTATCCAAAATTTCAAACTCTTTTTTCAGGTCTTCAATTTGATCGGGTAGAAGGGTGAAGCTTAAGACTTCACAAAGAAGTTTCTTCATATCGCCGTATTCCTTGAACTCTACTAAGTTCTTCACAACGCTTGGACTTAATAAGGTATCAGATTGACAACCGTCCTTACTCTTTTGGCTCCAATTTACAATCCACGGGTGTTGCTCAGCAACCTCGGCACTTGCTAGTCTATCGTCGGGGTTGAGAGCTAGAAGGTCACGAATGAAACTTTTTGCACTATCTGAGACATTTTCCCAAATATATTCAGGTTCAAATTTGTATTTTCCGCTCAGAATATTATCTCTCACTTCAATGAGCGGTTCTTCTCCTCCGGCACCTCCAAAAGGAGTTTCTCCAGAGAGCAAAAGATACGTGATGACCCCGATTGCCCACAAATCAACTCTCTCATCATATTTTCCTAGAATTGTTTCTGGAGCAATGGTGTATGGAGTTCCAACAGCTTCCGATAAAACTTCACCTTCGGAAAAGTGTTTACTCAATCCAAAATCGATGAGTTTGAGCTCTGAGCTTGCCTCTTTTGTAGAAAATAAAAAATTCTCTAACTTCAAGTCTCGGTGAACAATGCCCTTGGAATGAATATATCTTACTGATCGCAGCATTTGCTTGACTAGACGGGCACATTCTGCTTCATTGTAATGATAATCTTCTTGTTCTTCTAATTTATCAAAGAGTTCGCCTCCATGACAAAGCTGTTGCACCAGGTATATCTCGTTGGGGGACTCATATACTTCTTCTAGCCGAACGATACTTGGGTGATCTAAAGCACTCATTATAAGAATTTCCGACTTCAAATATTCGAGGCCCTTTTCATCACCGATTTTGTCCAAATCTAAACATTTGACAGCGTATTTGTGACCACTTTTCTTATGTGTGCATTCTCGAACAATCCCAGAAATACCGGAGCCCAACATTTTGCCGTCATAAATGCCATCATAAAAATGATCGATGGGTTTGCCGTAAGGATTATCAATACTTGTATTTGCTATTTCAACGTGAACTAAGGATGAACTTATGCTCGAACTTTTTAACAAATTGTTAAGGTCAAGAGTTGCAGGGCATTTTCCATGAATGCTATGATATAGAATTTCTTGTATGGGTATATCTTTTGAGTCTTTGGTTTTTGACAAATGGTGTAAGAATTCATTTTGACATTAAATTAAAGGAGGGTGTAACTAGAACGATTTTCTTGTTGAACTTACAGTCTCGTTTTTTTGAATCTTTTTGTATGCATTCCGCCAAGGTTAAATTTTTCGATTGTTTGCAGCCCATGTTAAGATGCCGAGTTAAATCAATAAAAGAATTGATGCTTTGTTCCTCTTCTCTTTGTCAAAAATTATAAGCATCGGAATCTGATTCACCGACGAGATATTTTTGATGTGTGCGGCCTTCAAGTATTAATTACTTACTCAAAGAGAGGTAGATTTTCATTTTCTTCCGGAGGCATCGAATTTCTGATCCGATTGAAACGACTCTCTTTAAATGAAAAAACTGCTGTACGCATGATTTATGGGTTCTCAAGAAAATGTCCCGAGGGAAGAACTGAAGCTGTAAATAATGCTGTAGACATATATAAACTTGTCATGCACCTATTTATATTTGCAATTTCTTTTAATTGGATTCTGGATTTCACGTAGTAGCTTATTATGTGCTACTTCAATATTTCTTACTCGTAAAATCTTCATTTGAATAGATTCAATTAGACGTGTACATTGACCAGATTTTTTCTCTTAATTAATAAATGCCATCAGAAACCTCTTTTCGGTTCTCATATTGTCTGTTTTCGATTAGGTAAAGCGAATATGCTGTACACCATTGCCGGAATGAAAAGGAAATATTCGGGAGAGTCGAAAGGCGAACACTTTTTCAGGTGGAACAATTGCTTGCCAAATACCTTCCCACGTTTGTATGATGACTGTATTGACATTCTACTAGAATGTGAGTGTTTGAGTAGCTACGATGATGCGTTTTTCACCAAATTATTGCAGTTTTACTCGTGCAGATATTGCAGTATATATGACATCATATCTTATTTTGTGCTGTCAAGCTCTATTTAAGACTATTATTAATTACCTTATTCGGATACACTTTATCACGTAGTACTACCGTATACGAATCATGCGAAGGTCTTTATTTCATTTTGAAAAGACTTCCGTACCGTTCTAACCACATTGTACAATCTGTTTGTGATGGTCTCAGCAGTCAAAACTGCTTCAGAGAGATAAAGCTAAAATTTTTAATTGAAATGCTTTGTAAGTTGTAATTTGTCACAGTAGTTTCAACAGCAATTATGCCATTTTTAAAAGTTCGCTTGTTTCATCATAATGCAAGACTTATTATTGGCTTAGTACTTTTACGCAACATCAACCTTATTCGAGTTTAATTTCTCTATCTAAACTTATTGACAACTCCTGATGTCTTTTTTGAGATAAATAAGAAATACAGATTCATGTATAAAAATACCTTAGTTGAAAAATTATACTCTATAGAGCATTTTTACTTATTTCAATAAGATTTTGTGAAGGTCACAAGAGTATCCTAGATTTATTGCCAATAGGAACAGTCCCGTGTCCATGAGTCATTCGAATCTGTTCGGCACTCCACGTTTATAAAATTGATAAACTTCACCAATTTTGCACTCAATAATTATTTCCTTTCTAATCTAAAAATAGGTGCAGTAGCATTCTCATCCACTGTTCATGATATAAGGAGGCAGTAGCTATTCTGCATGCATCGGATAACGATTCTTGAAAAAAAAAAATGGACAGAAGCGATGTACAGCACTGTTCATTAATTTAGGTTTATAGTCATCATAAAATGTTTTCTTCATAATCGCGATCAACATAGCACTGTTGTTTTACACAGTGTTTGAAACCAGACTATTTTGATCACACCATTGGCTTTGACACGGATTTGAGAAATTATAACCAACTGTGTTTGATTGCTTCAATATTGGATTTTTTCAGTCTTTTATATCTATGCATAAAGTTAAATTGATTCCTCTACCGGAGTGTGGTTCGGGCAGAAAATGGTTACATTATTGGAATTCCCAAAAATGCATATATGGAGCTATCCATCACGGCATTAAAGGTGAGACCCTAAATTATACATTTATCTCTATATCATAATTACATTATGGTTTTATCAAAGTTGAGCGACAATTGGAAGTTATGCAGCATCAATCTAGATATTTATCTTATTTAATTATTTACTTGAAAATATAGTGAGAACTAGTGGTTCAATTTTTCTAAAGCGAAATACTGACGACATTCCAATCCAGTGATGAGTAAATACAGATTTACAAAAGATATGGCACTCTTTCTTCGAAAGAAAAATATCATTTGAAATAGGCGAGCCATATCTGATAGCATTCACGGTTCGAGCTAGAAAGTCCAGCCCCACATTAAGATTTTTTTGTTATGATCGAATTCATCAATAGAGAATCCCTTCTCTTGTGCTGAAATATCTGTAATGTACATCTATTTAATACTCGCAACTTTTGATATCAGCTGTCAATAAATATAAAATGTTTACAAGTTTGTCAAATAACTTGTAACATGGTGAAAGAAAAGGTCCAACTTTTAAAATAAAAATCTGCAATAAATCATCATACACTGTAAAAGATGAATTACTCTGTGTTCTCCTTTTGTTTTAGGTTCATATGATATATTGAGGGGAGTTGAAGTGTTTCTTTTATTTGTGAATTGATAAAGAACAAGGAAACAAAATATGCCCAGAATCATAAAAGAGTACTTAATATAACACAGAGGGTTATCTTAACAATTTCAAATATCTTTTGTTGTGTGCTTTTAAAAAATTTCAGATAGATAATCATTATTTTCCAACTCCTACTCCACTTTGCTCCGATTCCCATTTCTGATATCGTTGTAATAAACCCTTACTCACACTCCTTGAGGAAACCTTAATAGCATGCTCGAAATCTTTATATTTAATCGGTCGTAATTTCTGAATAGCCCCTTCATTATCTGACATTTTCCCATTCATATCACGTAGTGGTCCAAAAGCGGCCTCTCTTCCCAATCCACGCAAATCACTACAAGAATATCCTTTGGTTTGTTCAACTAATGTTGTTAATTGAGATGAAGTAATATTATGAGTATTTTGTTGTAATAAATGTTGCAATAATGTCTTTCTTGAATTGGCATCAGGGAGAGGAACATATAGTCGAACCTCCATCCTTCGTAATATTGCCTCATCTAGATCCCATGGTGTATTCGTACATCCCAATACCCATAGCCGATTTTTCGGATCATTATTATTGTTGCTATTACCAGTAATCCCATCTATTTGTACCATGAATTCAGTCTTAAGTCTACGACTCGCTTCATGGTCATTGGAATCCCGTCTCCCAAACAATGAATCCATCTCATCCAAAAAAATTATGGAAGGTGAGGCTTCTCGAGCTATTTGAAATAATAAGGATACAATTTTTTCACCTTCTCCATGCCATTTACTACTTAAGGAGGCAGAAGTACAGCTAAAAAACATTGTAGATTGACGGGATTCATAGGCTAATGCTTTGACGAGCATGGTTTTTCCTGTTCCTGGAGGGCCATACAATAATATTCCACAAGGAGGTGTTCGTAAGCCTGTATATAGATGAGGATGTAACAAAGGTTGAAGAAGAGAGGTTTGGAGCGTTTGCTTTTGAGATTGAAGACCGGAGATAGAAGATAGGGAAAGTGGAGATAAAGAATGTGATGGAATGTGGATGGTTTGAGAAATAAGGGGATAGAATGGATTTTTTAAATGAGGGGACGACTTGGAGATATTAGAAGTTTGGGTATGATTATTTTGAGACGAAGGTGAAATTGGTTTTGAAGAAGGAGAAATTAGTGTGGATTGTTTTTGCTTTTGTTTTCGTTTTTGGGGTGAAAGACTTTCTTTTAATTTTTCGGCTTGTGTGAGAGCTTTCTTAACATGTTGAGCCAGAACCTCCTTTTTTATATCTTCTGGAAGTTTTTGTTTGGAGTTGAGAACCTGTATTAATATTCCTAAGGTGTTCTGATATATCTGCAATGCCTGACGTTTCATGTTTTCATCAATGGACCGATGAACTAACATTTCAGCATTTCGTAAATTGCCAAGTGCTTCTTGAACTTGACTTCTAATAAATTGTTCATCTTTGGATTCTTTGGAGGTTCTTTCGGGACTTTTTTGTAAGGATCGAAACCAAGATGACATATTTGAAAGTTGCTACGCCTTTTTGTGATAAATTGGTCTTTGTTGTTCTAACTGACAGGTGTTGAATAGTTCTGTGTTGCATGCAGGAATATCATAGAACAAGGATTCTTCTCTCAATGCTGTTTCATCCGTTACTCGGGACCGCTACATCATATTTAAATTTAATCCTGAAAAAAGAAAATATAAAAAACAGCAGTCCCTTTCTTACTTTTGTGATGGTAAACGGTACTGGATTTGCATTAATAAATAAAAATAGTTTAAATAGCTAAACAAAAAGACCAGAACGTACGTTGAATTATTCTATTCAATCTAATTTCTTTCTCATCATGTGTGAATCAAAACATAAAATATTTATATGAAAAATTTAGTATACAGTGTGAATGTGAATGCGAATGTGTACAACCTCATTGTGCTTTCTTGAATCTGTAAGCACCAAATTCGTGATAAACATGGAAAAGGCTTTAGAAATGAAAATAAATGTGCATATGTCAGGACCTTTTGTAATGAATAATAAAAAGTAATTTTTCATGTTTCACTCAGAGTTGAATAATCACGGGGCCCAGCATTTTGATTCCAGGTCCTTCTTCAATCTTATCCAAACAAGACCATTTGGACAGACTTAAATTTGCAGATTGTACACTGTAGTTTGATTTTATAGTACTTGTACCATCATCGTCGTCATCTTCTTCTTCCTTATTTTTTTTGGATCCCATAGAATCGTTTGAAAATAAGCTCATGATGCTAGAATTAAAGGATATATCCGATACACTGGAATCTTCCACTAAGGCACTATCATCAATTGCTATAGGGAATGTAATTTGAGAAGAATAGGAGGAATTATCGCACATTTTCATTTTGTATTGGTCTGGGAAATTACCTATTCCCAAACGGCCAGGTTTGGACATGATAGAGACTTTTTGCTGTTTCTTTTTCATAGATCGTTTATATTTGACGAAAAAAATGCTTCCAATGCATATCATTGCCATCATACAAGAGGACAAAATAATTTTTTCAAATGGATCTAATGGACTCTTTTCGTGGATAACTGCCGATCGAACATGATGCATGGCGGTTCGTTTCGCTTTGACTTCAGATGCAGTCTCATTAAGATTTTGGACAACGGTTGTGTTTGTAATTATGTCTGCAGAGTCGGCAAGCTTGCGTCCTGCATTGTAGCTCATTTTATGCAATGTTTTGCTTTTATATCTGTCTTATTTTGTTGCGTCCAAGAGCAAGGCGAGAATAAA
>Ga0209092_10003140_pt1 | contig 14613 bp, 10 predicted proteins | sample FraStrMetagenome_FD_187446 | JGI IMG/M metagenome (GOLD analysis project Ga0209092, IMG submission 187446) | Marine eukaryotic phytoplankton communities from Arctic Ocean - Fram Strait ARC3M Metagenome (SPAdes) (version 2) | ecosystem: Environmental > Aquatic > Marine > Oceanic | place: Fram...
ACAAACAGTTTATGATTGTACACAATGGAATCATTGAAAATTATCAAGTATTGAAAGATTTTTTGATTACGAAGGGTTATACATTTATTTCGCAAACAGATACGGAAGTGATTGTAAACTTGATTTCGTTTTATTATCAAGAATGTTCAAATACCTTTCAATCGATTAAAAATACTATACAACAGCTAAATGGAACATATGGAATCATTGTTGTAGATAAAAATGACCCCGATCGCCTATATGCGGTTCGCAATGGTTCTCCTTTGTTAATTGGTATATCTGAAGAAATGGTATTGATTTCTTCCGAGCAATCCGGATTTTGTGGGGAAATTTCGCGATATATTGCATTGACGAATGATGACATATGTTGTATCTATAAGAACAACAAGGGAATTCATGTTACTACAAAAGATAATTATATAGAAAAGGATGTATCTGTTGATTTTATTTATCAAGACAGTCCTACTCCATACAACCATTGGACCATGAAAGAAATACAGGAACAGCCTGAAACTATCTTAAATTCATTGAATCGTGGCGCTCGCATCAAAAATACGAGTGAAGTGAAATTAGGAGGATTGGACCAATACGCAGGGGAATTGTTGAATGCACAACACATTATCCTTCTGGGTTGTGGAACATCCCATCACGCAGGTCAAATTGGTGTATATCTATTGAAGAGATTGTGTGATTTTGTATCTATACAAGTGTATGACGGTGCGGATTTTACTGAATATGATGTGCCAAAGAAAGGAAATACCCTTCTTGTATTTATTTCTCAATCGGGAGAAACAAAGGACCTACATAGGTGCATAGAAATTGCGAAGAAATATGAATTGTTGACATTGGGAATCACCAATGTAATAGATTCTCTTATTGCTCGCGAGACCTTGTGTGGAATCTATTGTAATTCCGGAAAAGAGGTGGGTGTTGCTTCCACTAAGGTATTTACAAGTCAAGTCGTGACCCTTTCTTTATTGGCTCTATGGTATTCGCAAAATCAAAACATTCATAGACAATTGCGCGTCAATATAATTAGTGATTTACAAAATTTAAGTAACGATTATAAAAATGTATTGAATACGGTAGATACTGCTATACAACCTCTAGTTGAGGAATTCTATAACAAGAACCATCTATTTATTTTAGGTAAAGGTGTAGACGAATATATTGCCAAAGAAGGAGCTTTAAAAATAAAAGAAATCTCCTATATTTTTGCCGAAGCGTATTCCTCTAGTTCATTGAAACACGGCACTTTCGCTCTTTTGGAAGAAGAATTCCCGGTTTTACTTATTGATACCGAATTAGAACACTACGAAAAAAATAAAAATTGCATGGAGGAAATATTGTCACGAGGGTCCAACATCTTTTTAATTACTACGAATACTGAACACAAACCCCGCGACAATGTCATTGTTATTCCACTTATTTCTAATCCATCCTTTTCTTTTTTGTTAAGTGTCATACCGTTACAACTACTCGCATATTATTTATCCGTAAAAAAAAATATCAATCCTGATATTCCACGAAATTTGGCAAAAGTGGTCACAGTTGAATAATTTTTTCTTTGTATATCTTATATTATGGACCGTCAGTCTAACCAAGCGAATGCCCTGAACGCACTGTTCGGACCCCTTTCCAGTGATTACTGTTTGTATTTTTATTTCCTTTCCGTAATTGGCTTTGTGTTCATCGCCATGTTCCTTATCTCCTCTTTGATGCTGGGATTTAACCAGAAGAAGGGACCCGAATACTACCTGCAAGTGTTTGCCGTCGCACTCGGATACGGAATTTTCTACTTCCAGAACCGTCTTCTTAACTCTATGTGCTATAGCGCTTTGAGTGCATAAATATTTTTCCCTATAAATAATACAACACCCGTGTTCTATTATTTATTATTTTCGTTCAAAACAATATGATAATTTACCTATCATTATATAAATTATTATATGAGTATGGATATATTCTATTACAGTAACTATTGTAAACATTCACAAAAAATATTACAAACTTTAGTCAAAGGTTGTTTAACTGATAAAGTTAGTTGCGTATGTATTGATAATCGGAAAAAAGACCCTTCCACAAACCAGACGTATATTTTATTGGAAAATGGCACTAAGGTGATCATGCCACCAACCCTTCATAGTGTCCCAGCATTACTATTGGTCAATGACCGTTATCGTATCATTTTTGGTGATGAAATTACCAAACATTTTCACCCACAACTCATTAATAAACAAAGTGTTTTGTCGCAAGGGCAAGGAGAACCACTGTCTTTTCAATTAAACAAATCAAGTGGGGGCACCAATATAGTATCTGAGGCTTACACATTCTATGATGCGCCAAGCGACGAGTTAAGCGCAAAGGGAAATGGTCGTTCCCGTCAAATGTATAATTATGTTACTACTGATAACGACTTGTTCTCTATAGAAACACCTGACGATAATTACCAACCAGATAAAGTATCTGACCACGTAACCATTGACAATTTACAACAGAAAAGGATGGACGAATTAGAAGTATCCACAAATCAACAAAAAACAATATAAATACTAGTCTATATGTTTATATACAATGACCGACAAGTCTACTGTATTACGTGCATTTAACAAGCATTTTTTTGAGTTTTTGGATGATATCATTACTATTTTGCCTGGGGAAAAAGAGGTAGCGAAGGCAAAAGTATCTTTTGAGAATATCAAAAAGATGAACCCGACCATTATTTGTAAAACTTGGTATCAGGTGGTATACGCACCTTATAAAGAAGTGATAGACAGAGGAGATATTACTTTCTTTTTTGAGAAGGATTACTCGGGGGACTTGAATAATGTTCCTAATGCTGCTGAGATTATGGGTATTATTGACCAGATTCGTATGCCTATTAAGAGCATGGACGAAGTAAATAGGAGTCACTGCACCAAATACATTCAAAATCTAAGTAAGCTGTCTACTGTATATAACTCAGCATAAACATAAAAATACACTCTTATATAAAGTATGGATACGAGTCTCTATACTTTATATTTTGATGGATGCAGTAAAGGTAATCCAGGGAAGGCAGGCGCCGGATATGCTATTTATAAAGAAGACCAGGAAATCGCGTCTAATTCCATTTATGTAGGGGACGTTGAAACAAATAATAAGGCAGAATACACCGGCGTGTTTGAAGGGTTATTGTTCGCAAAAAAACATAATATCAAACGCATTCATGTGAAAGGCGATAGCATTTTGGTTCTTAGACAACTAAAGGGGGAGTATAAAGTGAAATCCGCAAATATATTGGATATATATCGGGATACAAAACAGTTATGCGATTATTTTGATACAATCACATTCGAACATGTATATCGCAAAGACAACGCACGAGCCGACGAACTGGCTAACATGGCACTCGCAATCAAATAAGAAACATATAACCGTCATTTGTAAATATGTTATATGTTTTTCAGCAAATCAAAGACCTCTTGTGGATGTTTTTTTGATAAAAAAATAGTAACGTCGTCTTTTGATACCTTTGGTTGTGCTACTTGAAGTTTACGACGAATATAATATGTTTGATGTATATCCCTCAAATATGAACTCAATTGGTCGTTTATGTATAGTTCTTTTTTTAATACGTAATGGTCTACATAAGTTTGATGTATATATCGCACGAATGCGTTCCATATTGAATGTATTTTCTTCATGTTATATTGCGATTTGTAAATAAATGGAAGCATCTCTTCATGTTGGTTCATTTTTGCATAGCATATATACGTATACAAATAATATGGTTCTATATGACGGTGTAGTTTGTATATTTTATATCGGTCACATACATATTTGCATCGGTTACCATTGTCTTTGTTCATTATGACAATGCCCGATATGTTCAGCGAATTTATCTCGTCTTGTAAACAACTTGTCTGTTGAAACGTCCTCGTGAAATCGGTCGGGAAATTAATCAATCCGCGCAATGTATCAAACATTTGCCATTTTTCGTATACGTCCGGGCTTATAGGGAATACGTTGTTTTTATTGATTTTATATACACTTGTTAAATAGAGTGTTCGCTTAGTATGAACATGACTGTATTTATTTGCCAATGTAAAATTGTAACAATACTCCTTTGATAAATTATCCCAAAACGGTAACTTAGATATGTCTCTAGACGAATCATATTTTAAGATATTACACAAGATATTTGATAAAGAATGCTCTTTTGTTCCGTCATATGGATATATCAATTTGTTATGCGTGGCCAGTTTCCATCCTTGGTTTCTCTCGTCGTAAAATAAATGAATTAATAAGCCATCTATATACTCATTCGCATAATACGGAGCCGTCTCTGTGAAAAAAATACCGGGACTCATCATTTTAGGTGGGGAGAAACTTAGCACATTTGTCTCCGGATACGAAAATACGACTGAACGATATAAATGAATCGTCGGTTGTTGAGAACTTAATAGCTCTTTGTTGTAATTTAATATGGAAAAGTGGGGGGTATTTTCTTCTGTAATCATTCGCATGTTTAAACTAGGCGTCCCCGATAGATTGTAATTTATTTGTATAGGGCACTTTTCCGATTGAACCATTTTATCAAGTTCGGTAGTTAATAATATCATTATCGCCTTAAACTATTTTTGATTGTTTTATTCATTATGCTTGAATATAATTTAGATGACTAATATATATTAATACAATAATGCAATTTATTAATCATTTTATATCATCTACCGATTCTGTAAGTCCCGAACCCCAATCTGGTGGGAGAAATACGAATACTCTTGAATACGGAGATGTAATAGAAATTATTTCTCCAACAAATGATGAATTACATGAAATGAGTTTTATGGTAACTTATATTGATCTACATATAGTTGAATTGTTGAATATCTCCACTGGTAACTTTATACAACTCAACACTAGCGAAGAAGGAATTTTTAGCGATGAAAGTATTGTCGGCATTCATCTAATAAGTCGCAGTGATGCGAAGGGATTTGCGCGTCAAAACAATTTGATACCAAACACATGGGTTGATATTCATTTTGGTAGCGAAATGCCCAGTATTATGACCGCCGAAATTACGAATGTGGAAGAAGATGAGATTGAACTTACTACTTATCCTGAGATAAATACCTACTATATTGATTTTGCTTATCAAGGTTTGCCCAAAAACATTCCTATTGATAAAATTGTGATTCGTGATAAACCTGACACATTGCAAAATATTCGTTCGTTGATAGACGTTCAGGAAAAGTTAAATGAGAATGAAGATCTTACACTTGACGAAATTAATGAGGAACAACAAGCGGATATGGAGTTCACGCCAGAAGGTGAAAGTATTCTTACTATACCTGCGAATGCTACACCTGATGCGAATTTTAAAGACAATATGCGTAGTATGTATTTGGACGCAAATGAAATCGTATTCGGGGAAGAATTGGATACCCTTGTTATGGCAGTGGAAATCCCCGAAAGTGAAAGAACGTATACCATTGAAGCACAAGTCAACGATTTGAACGACCAATTTTTATCAACAATACCAGACTATAAACGTAGTGAATTAGTCTTAACAAATATTCACCGTCTCATCGTGCGTTTTAAAGAGTTGAGACAACACTATTCTACCTATGATGAAAATAACAATATTGTGGGAAAGAAGGTGAATGGGCCTTTCCACAAACCTTTGGTTCAAAAAATACACGATTTGAACACCAAGATAAAATGGTTATTGCCGGTGGTTCAAAACCGCAAAGTTATCTATTCAGACGACAAGGACACCGAACTGGAGAGTGATGTAATATACAATAAGGTTGACGAGTCCATTAATCAAATGAGCGAGACCTTAACTGATTTCCATAAGTCAAAAACTGGCGGAATTGAACACAACTACAGTGAGACTTACAATACCATTGATGCGAATATGAAACCATTTGAATTACCCATTGATGCTACCAATTGTTTGGTGGTAAAACCAGTATTGGAAGATTTAGACGCGATTGTAGACAATTTAGGTATGTTTGAGTCAAGTGTAGCAAACATAATAGGTAGCAGATCATCTACATTAGAACGAAAGAAGTATCTATTACAGCGCTACAATACAGGGTCTACCCAAATGGAAAAAAATGTTATGAAAACTGGCAAAAGTATTTATTTTCGCACTCCCATGACACCGAACGATAAGATATGTATCTCTTCCATTGTTACTTTGCCTGAACCGTTTATTCGTTTGAGCGCAATGTATTTGCCTTCCCAAAATATTCTCAGTAAATCCGAACTTCATCAACAATACATCTATTTGTTCCGTATATTGAAAAAGAATGTAGATATTGTTCCCAGGGTAGTAAATGACCTATCAAAGGAATTGGACTACGATAATGAAGAAGGCGCGAATTTGTTTTCCAATTTTAACGAATTCATTATCAATCATGATTTGGACGAGCTGGATGCTGACCAAGAAGACAAGTTCAAGAAGTTTTTGGAAGCGATTGTTCCAAAAACAAGAACTATCTTGAAGTTGGTTAGAAAAAATCTCAAATACAAGCTTTCATTTGTAGATGTGGTCAAGCAACTAGAACCATATGGCATTCAGAGTGAAGATATCACTTATACCCAGTATGTAGACATTCAACATACTGTCCAACAGCATATCGCGGAATTGAAGTCGGAGATGGAAACAAAACGCAATTTGTATCATTCTTTGTATAAGCAGTCTGGGTCCAACACAATTCAGAATCCTGTTAGTCAAATTGTGAACAACAATGCTGATATTTTGGATGCTTTTACCAAATCGTATTTCGCAATGCATAAACAAGACGCATCGCTTGTTTCGGAAAGTGAAATGATCGTCAAATTATATGCACAAGACGCAAATCAGTTGTATCCTCGCTTGATTAGTTCTCGCCTGACCTCTTTGATGAGCGAAACGAATTCTTCTACGTTGACCGATATTTTGCTAAGTCGCGACCGCCGTGAGTTGAATGAAGATGAAGATAAGATTAAACCAGTTGACTGCACCCGACGATACTTGGCGAAAAAATATGAATCCCTGGGTGAACTTCAAAAAGACAATAATGTGGACAATTTATATTATGACGAAGATTATGATGATACTCCTTACCATATTATGGATAAATACAAGGCGAAAAAGGATGAATTGGAACCTAAAAACTTCAAGGAATTTTTAGTAGAAGCATTGATACATAAACACGATTGCCCGATTGATTATGCCGACGAGTTAGCCACGATTATGATAAGTAAAAAGAAGCCCGTCACAGATGGGGAATATGCTATGTTGGATATTCTTCCTGAAAAGCAGAAAAGTCTTGAGCTTTCAGAGATTAGTGAAGAAAACGATGAAACAATAGATACCACTCGTAAATTGTTATATTACAGACGCGTGAAAAATACATGGGTAAGGGACGATTCTATTGCTGCTGAATCATTTTATGACACAAATACGCTATTTTGTAATATCAATGAAAACTGTTTCAAGAATACTCGTTCTAATGTGTGTGAATCAAATGAAGAAAGCACCATCCGCGTCAAAGAACATAACAAAAAAAGCATATTGAACGAATTTGACCGACGATACCACGTAACACGAGAACTCTTAATCGCGGAATTGGAGAAAGAAATTACTTATTTATTGAAGTATAACAGAAACATCCACCACTTACGTCGCGTTCAATTATACAAGGCTAACAATCTGGCGATTGAGATTGGCAATTTCGCAAAAAAGAATGAGGTTCTGGTTTCACCGCGACTGGAGTTATTAAATTGTATATTGGGCGAAACCGATTTCATTAAAAAACAGAATGATATTATGGCGTTTGCTTCACAATATACCCGAAATCCTCTGGTTGAGCAATTGAACGAGGATAAATATTGGCTGTATTGTAAAGAAACCAATACTAAGTTGTTGCCATTCACCCTTTTTGAATTAGCGAAGGCATTTGTATCTGGTGAAAATTACATTCAAAAATTGCAAGAATTATGCAATGACTATGGTGTAGAAGAAGGTGACGCGATTGTAGATAAACACAGTGGTGCGATTCTAAGAAAAAGTGACTTTCAAGAAGAAGAAATGTATGATGACAGTGGCTTTCGCATTACTACTCACAGTATGTTAGAAAAAGAATTAGGGGATGTGTATGCGTCTACAAAAGGCAAAACCGCACAAAGACCTATATTTGAGAATGAAACCATGACCATCGTATACAATGTGTTTGTTACATTGTGCGAGTATTTACAAATACCTCACGAAGGTATACAAGATTTTGTATTGCGCGTATCTAATGAGGTGATTGAAAAAGCTATCATAAGTGAAGAGAAATACAAACAGAAAGTAGAGCGGATGAACAAGGATAAGGAAAAAAAGACGAAAGTGCCCAGCTACAAAAATTACAAAAATGAGAATCTTATTCTTGCGGTAGCAAACTCGTTGATTATCGCCATCCAAACCAATATTCCCTCTTTCCAGACAAGTAAGACCTTTCCAGGTTGCGTCCGTTCTTTTACTGGTTATCCCCTATTTGGAATAGAAGACGCAGGCGCGATCCAATATATATCTTGTGTGATCTTCAAAATTAAAAGCACCATTGACCCCTGGAGCTCCCTACGCAGTTACAAATCAGTAGACAAGATTGTTCCCCGCATTACCAAAATGATGGATTCTTTATTCATTGAACGACCTGACGTTCAAGATAAATTGATAGAAAAGCGGCAATATTTGTTATTGAAACCAGATTATACCATCCCAAACAGTCACGCGATTACTAGATGGGTTCACTTCCTCCCACCTGTTGTGAATTATACATTGGATAAGTCTATTCAAAACATTACAACTGAATTCAAACAAGAGTTAAACGCACTTATTAAATCTGGTAATACAAAACAAAATCACTTCACAAATATCGTGAAGGGGAAAAATATGTTTTATGGATACCATATTATTAAAAACATCAATGAATTGGTAAAAAATAAAGAGCTGCTTCTTAATAGTGCGTCTTCCATACCGTTTTTGGAAAATGCTTGTTGCAATACAGGTCTGGTGAATCCAGTCAGTTATTTTGTAAACGAGAACCCAACTCTATCTACTTATTTCCATTCAGTCAAGAATAACGACGAACTGTTAAAACAAGTGACCACTTTATCTAATGCGCCATTCTTGTATCACAAAGACTTTACTGGAACTGTTTATCCCATTGTATCTAGCGGCAATCTAGAAGAAAAAATATATTCTTTCATTATACAACATTGTCTATATGATAGAGATGTATCTGTTCCTGAGAAATATAAGGCGATATGTAGCGAAAAACCAGACGACTACAACAAGAAATTATCGCTTTCTGAAAAGATAGAATACCTGAAAAGAAATGGGAAAAAATACACAGAAAGTGACCTGAAATCATTGTTGAATATCGTGAATGAAGAGAACATCGTCCACATAGAATATAGCGAGCCATATGAACTGGTTGACGGGTTCAAAGATGTAGTGAACTATCTGGAGGAGAAAGATTCTTCGGTCATACCACAAAAGCTGCGTAAACTGTTATTTGAATTGATAGACAATGTGCGACCTGGAAAAATGTATACGGAAGAAAGCGATAAATTAAAGAATTTATCCAAACACCTGAAACAGGTTAACAAAAATTCTTATATTGCGATTAATGATTTCTTATCTTCTAAGAATGAGGAATCAAAATACAAGCACATTAGAGATTATCTAGAGAGGATTGATGTATGGAAAATGACTGACCATGCGCACAACGAGAACTTACAAACGTTTAGTCAGTATGTAAGAAATATGATTTACAACATTACACAAGTATATCCGAATGTTATTCGCAGCGGTAGAGGATTTCATCCTTATATGGATGTTACCGACGGTTACAAGAAATGGAATCTTGCCGATTTACATGTATCCGAATTGAGGAAATATCATGAAGCCTATTATTCACAACTAACTCCTTTTTACAAAAACCCCATTGTGGTGGAATTATTTAATGAAATGGACGATATGTTATCCGACCTACATAAATTTGTTCGTCATTTGCCTATCCAAGAAGAAATAGTAAAGCGAGTTGGAGACAGTGATGTTGTGTATTATTCTTTCTTGAAAAACGATACAACTATGCAGCTTATTAAATATTGCTTTTATTCGTGTATTTGTATTTTTATTGAGTCTGCTTCTAATTCTATGGTCATCCAAACGAATATGAATACATACAAAGACAATGTTCGCAAAGAGAAACAAGAAGTCAGTGAAACACTTGGAAATATCATTACCCAAACTAATACTAGCGAAGAAAATCAGCAATACGTTGATTCGCTACAGGAAGTGGATATTGCTGATGTGTCTCATGACCTGAACGTGAAAATTTCGGATTTGATTGTTGCTCTATTAAATATTGAAATGGATAACAAAAAAGCGATTAATATGTCTTATGATGAGATTGAAGCTGGCATGCGGCATGAAAGACAGGACGAAAGACAAACGATGATTAAATATTTAGGAAATATGACGACAGAACAGCGCAGAATAGAGGATTTGAGTAAAATACACAAACTTGGTAACTGGAACATCGGTAATCAAAACGCAATCTGGAAATACGACAAACAGCGATTTGAAGATGAGATGGTCATGGGCGAATTCTTTGAATTTGAAAATAAAACCACTTCCAAAGCCGCCGAACAAGAAATTGTGGATTTAGATGACATGATAGAAAGTGACCAATTACAAGATAATGACGATGAAAGCGCTGGATACAGAGACGGACACGACTTCCGCGAATTGGCAGCGAATTATGACGATGGTGATTTTTACCCTGAAGACCGCGATGATGACGATTTTTATGGGGACGATTAATTTCTTCCCTCTTTTTTATCTTCCTATTGTAAGTAAATCATATGAGTAGCTTAAAAGGATTTGTCCAAGTTAATAAATTGTCGGTTACGGTTTCTATTTTTTTAATTGTTTTTTCATTCATTCATATGTTAAAGCCTACCCTTATGTATAGCGAAGATGGCAGTTTCCGTCCATTCGGTGTAGGATATAGACATAAAACAGTCATACCCATATGGTTAGTTTCGATACTTATCGCTATATTCAGTTATTTAGGTGTTCTTTATTATTTAGCGTATATGTAGCATAATTTCTCTATGCAGATAAAATATATCAATTTATATTTTATCTGGACCTATGAGCACACCTGTATTAATTGACCCTTCCTTTCGCAATTACATGTTTCATAGTCTACAATCCTGTCATCAGTATCGCAGTAATTTATATTATTATATCTTGAATTTCGGTATTCTCTTTGTGTTTGTGGTGATCGCAGGAATTGCGTTGTATAATTGTAGTCTGAATAAGCAAAGTGATTTAGAAAAACAACAACAAATGATAGAAGACCAACAGTATGTTATGTCCAAGATAAGACACTATAAACAAGAGATGGAAGACAATAAGGAGATGGTGACCAACATTACGAACCTGCCTACTTTAGAACATTTTTAAATTGACTATGTTGTTTTTTCTTTTATTATTTATTGAATATATATATCAATACATAATGAATATTATTCAAGACCAGATAAAAGATGTATTAGAAAATAACAATCGGGCACAAGTACAATTTGAGAACATACTCAACACATATTCAAAAGAAGCTACTGAAATTGATATTAAAGAACCTCTATATGGAGAACTTGACTTGTCTATCCTTATAGCCAACGGATTTCTTAGTGTAAACAAACTGACGATTGGTGAAGGTAAGCTAACAAACATCTTGAATATTCCACAGAAACTTCCTAAGATTCGTATATTTCACTGCACAAACAATTTATTGACCCTTATTGAGAACCTTCCCAATTCACTCGAAGAATTAGATGTAGATGGTAACGAATTAGCTGAACTCGACATTTCTAACTTAGATAACTTGCGTGTGTTGTCCACCAGAGACAATCGCCTCACTATGTTAGACAACTTTCCCGAAACATTGGAAGAATTACAGGTTTCGTTCAACCAGCTTACCCAGCTCAACTTCATCGGAGCAAACGAACTTAAAACTGTTAATCTATCCAATAACAATATCCTACGTATTGAGAACCTTCCGGAGTCGGTCAGCGAATTAATCATCGAAAATAATCCGGAAATACAGTTTATAAATTCTACCCTGCCTATTCAACCAAAACAAGAGTATCGCGGTGGGCAGAAAAAGATGGACGTATATGAAGCGTTGGATAAATACTTCAAATTGGAGAACAGATATGCGATAAATAAACAGCGTAAACGGAAGCAAGATAGTAAACCAAAATGTGTCAGTTGTAATCGCCACGTGGGTTCTACATTCCTTAAAAAGAACAATCATTATATTGCGATTTGCGGCGATGAAACGTCTCCATGCAACTTACAGATTGATATCTTTATGGGTAACCATAACACGATTGATGAAATGATGGCCGTATTTAAGGAATCTACAGAAGAACTCAAGGTGAACATCATTAAACAAAAATTAGATACTCTCTTTAATTACACCGCAGAAGATGAATCCATCGATAATTTCAAGGAATCTATTGACCAATACAACGCCGATAGCGCGATTTACAAGGGAATTTTGGATGAATATCAATTACACTTTGACAATGATGTAACCAAACAATTGATTCAAAAATACGACCTTGACATCTATCATGTAAATGAGAAGATGAAGGTTCTCATCGCTTCGTATAAAGAATCCAATAACAAACAGCTATTGACTGATGCTACAAACATGCATCTCAAAGAATTAAATCCTCTGATTCAAAAGAGACGAGAACTTGCATACCCAGTTATGGAATTGAATCACGTTACCTTAGAAAAGAAACAGGAAGTGCGCGATGATATACACGGCAACGAATACGACGTATTGTTTCAACTTCCAGCGACATTGGACAAACTTACGACCACTTCGGGCGAGGAACCCAAGGTGATTAAGTTTGAAACCGATGATAGCGCGAAAAAGTAAACGTTTTGTCTCCATCAATAGGATACATATGTCTGTCTTACAAACATATGTATAGATACGATAATTATAACTATTTAGTGAATAAATAACAAATTGTCTACGGTAGCTAACAATCATTATAATTAGACACACCATCCCATATAACACTAAACTGATTCGCCCATTTCTTTTTCATGCAAGGACCAGTATACCACTTTTTGTCATCAAAATCAATCGTATTTGATATCTCGTCGTATCCTGGAGTGGAATCAGTGGTTAACGTAGCCTTACCATTGGTATACACCGCACCCACATTGGAATGAGGTTCTTCCTTATTATGAGGAGGAACTTGACACACAAGTTTGTTGTTCCTCTCAATGGATTCCCAATAATCAGGACAATAACCATGTTGAGGAGGATAGGGCATATTCTCTCCACTACCGTCTGACATTTTCATTCCAATATAAGTCAAAATAACGATAAGCACGATAATCGCAACAATTAATACAATCGAATAAAAACGATCCATTCTATACAATGTAAAAATATTTTTCTTACGCAACACTAAATATATTTAGTAACTCGCTTGGTAATATAATTTCTAAGGAAATACTATACGAGAACCAGAAAGATGTCATCCTTACTTAACACAAATAATTATCATAAACCACAGGAATCAATATTAGATAAACAGGCTTTAAATGGAAGGGTGAATCTCATCACTGAACCCTCCGCAGATGTGCGCTTTAAAATGCAAGAGAAGATTGCGATCAAAAACAAATCTACTGAATACAGGAACGCGCTCGCTGGCAACTTAGAGAACAACTTGCTTTCTGAGGTATTCTTTTCCGCAGGCAATGTCCAGATACTACAAAATGGTATTCGTGCTGGTGTATACAACGCATCTAAAGAGAAGAAGATTTTGGTGCCCCCTCAAAACGTAGACACCCTCAAGATTATCATGAGAAGCACCTATTTACAATACGCAGAACATCGTTTGGAGAAGGTCACTGAGGAAGTTACACAGTTGAATAAACTGGTGTTGAACTATTGTGTTCCTAACGTATATAGTGCTGTTATCAGTTATCGCAAATACTTAGAAGACCAAAGCACGATTGCTATGCCTCTTGAACGTCCTCGCAACCATGACCGCGACTACAAACAACTGGAGTTGAAGCATTATATGTAAATAAGTTAGTTAAAGAGAACATACATATGTATGATCACGATCACGACCACGATCCTGATCATAAAAAATTGATTTAATCGAAGGAGGATCTATATATTGTAGTTAATACAAATACAATTAATACAAATACAATTAATACAATACTACCGCTATGTCGTCACGTTTGGACCAACATAAAATGCGAGCACGCTTCGAATATACAACCGACGAATCGCTACTGCTGTCTTTAAAAACAGAAATCGCACTTTTGCAGATGAAAGAGTTAAAGCTCACAGCCCGCTCAACTATCCACCCGGAGCAGTATGTTGCTTCTAGTCAGATTTACGCGTTTGTCAATGACCCTAAACACGTAATCGTTGCGGTGATAGGGAAGACTCAGTCTGGGAAAACCGGAACGATGCTTGCTTTACTGGAGACATATCTTAACGACCGTAATAATTTGATTCCAGTAGATAA
>Ga0209092_10003141_pt1 | contig 14611 bp, 12 predicted proteins | sample FraStrMetagenome_FD_187446 | JGI IMG/M metagenome (GOLD analysis project Ga0209092, IMG submission 187446) | Marine eukaryotic phytoplankton communities from Arctic Ocean - Fram Strait ARC3M Metagenome (SPAdes) (version 2) | ecosystem: Environmental > Aquatic > Marine > Oceanic | place: Fram...
GATTTATGGCTATGATATTGGAAGAAAACCAAAGAATGGTCGATCACGTGCCGTGCATAGGGCTAATTTAGGCCAATTTCGTTTTAAGACCAAGTGAAGAATTTCCTGGTCTTATAAGAATTTGGTCTTATCAACTGGTCTTATAACGAGGTCCTACTGTACCTCTATTACTAACAACTAAATATTTACACTAGATCTAGCACAAAAAGAAGAGAGGGAGGAGAGAGGAGAGAGCTACACACATAATAGATTGTACAATGTAATTTGTGCGAGCAAGTGCCTAAATACACGTAGACTCATATCCGGTATTTACGTACGTACACCCCCCTGTAGACATCATGTACAATGCACTCGAAGTATTTTTTTTCAAACTGTGTATGCTTTTATTTTTTATTAACTTCTACTTTGTACATGTACAGAACTTTCTGTCCAGTAACTTCTGACTTTGTTAAGAAAAACCACACCTGTACTAAAGCGAATATATACACATGTACATGTACATACTGTATTCGTCATTCGTCATAGTCGAAGTGGTATAAGACTGTTTACTTTTTATTTTTTAAACTGTATGCTTTTATTTTATTAACTCTTGTACCTACTTTTTTTTAAACTGTATGCTTTTATTTTATTAACTTCTACTCTTGTACATATATGTCAATACGAATGGAGCTCCTCTCTCCTACGTAATCAGAAAGGATACCGGTACTCTAGAAGATACCGATTGGGAGTCCCTAGATTGTCAAGCACACCAGATTCACACTGCATCGCTGGAAGGATTTACATACGCAATCGACTGCCAGTGTGTGTTGACTCTATTGAAAGAAATCTGCATATTGATAGGGAGGCGAAATCATGGATCAAAATTCGAAGTGTGTGTGGACGCGAGGTTATGAAGTTAGTACAGATCCACTATGACGATCCGGACGAAAACGAGCAAAGAAGGGAAGAGGCGAGAGCATGCCTATAGACGCTTCTCGATAAGCATTGAGCAACCTTCCCATTTGAGAAATTCATCACAGGTCTCAACAACGTCTTCCAAGTAATAGAGAAATATCAAAAACCCATGTATGAGAGTGAAAATCTGAGATGCACATCCCGAATTTAAGCAAGGAGTGGTGTTTGTAGGAGCAGGTGTGACAAGTTCATTCATGCCGTTGTATATTTGAAAACCACCAATGCTCTTTTATCCCCAAATTTTTTGAAGGGAAAAGTGAAGACGCAATCTTTTACCCGCGATGTCTAATTCAGATCTGATTGACGGAGTAGATGTCTCCAATCTCACTCGCTAGTTTGAAACTAGCGAAAAAATGAGAGGCAGGCAGGCGAGAAGGTCCTAGCAAAGATTATGAGTGACAAGAATCATTAGAAGGGTCACAAAGAGAAGATCGTTAAGAAAAGGTTTGAGAAGAGAAGAGAGATAAGTTCAATAGAAAGAACTGTGACAGATGATAGCAGCGCGCTATCAGAAAAAGACCAGAGAACGGTAGCGGCCATAATTAATGTCGTCACACACGCGTCACGTCACAATGATGTCACAAAGACAGTGAACTGTAGGGCACATCATCATCAGCTTTAGTAATCTGTTGTTCTTGCTCGGATTGTTAATCCCTCGACGAAGATGATCTTGCTTCCTTTTTTCGCTATTTTTTCCTTTAGTTTCTATAAGTGTTCCTGGCGCGTTGGTCCGAATACCAGGTGAATTGTACTGGTAATCCGTCATATGATTTGAGTATTGAGTACCCATGGCTAACTAATAATATCCGATGATTTCTAGCAATAGCTATCCGTTGAACTCGAGATTAGGAATGAAACACGAGAGTAGTAGGTAACAATCAAATGTTAACTACAAAAGCAACGTGTCACTAGAGCGCTCGATCAGCACATGCCGACACATCCACTTAAAATTCGTCGAGATACTTTGGGTATTGGAACATTTTAAGTTTCGATGAGAGAGATGTCTTTTGATAATTTAAATAAAGTAAAGTGCTAAAGTGATTAACAATAAATCAAATTAACTTCAATTTGAATTTAGTGGACTATATATTGTGCACGAAATAACCACCTGCGACAGGAAACTCATGTAGAGAATTCCAACTCTCCTGATCAATCTTTAGTTCGGCACCTCGCTGACGTAACGGTACGTTGCACCTTCGTTTGAGAATTCGTTTAATTCCATCGAGCTCGACGTGGAATTGAATAGCTTGCTTTGTCATGCTTTTCAATGATGACGTTCGCAAATCTTCTTCGCGCTTATAAGCGATTTGAATTTCTTTGAGCCTTTCAGCCCTTTCTGCCCTTTTCTTATCCTTAATCTCTTGTAATATCTCCTCACCTTGACGATTTTCCACTACTTCTTTCTTCTTTTCTTTTTCGTCTTCACTTTGAGCTTGTACCTGTGCAAGTGAGTCACACAACACGGCTATCACCAAATTCAACATAATAAACGAAGATACTAGAATGAATGATATCACTGGAAACCATGCCCAAGAATGACGCTTGTTGATTTGACGTGTCATCGCACCCCAATCCTCTAGATTCATAAGCAGAAACAACGAATAAAAAGAATCGTGTAACTCTCCCCAGTAATTTGGATCATCCTCGCCATAACAATAATAAACATCTTCGTCTTCCATCGACATGTCAACATCAACATCAACAGTACCGTTGATCTCCGATGTCGTTGAATTCGATACCACTCCATCGAGATCAGCTGTAAACTCACCCAAAAACTCAGGCGTAAATGTTCTTGATGCACGTTCGTTTTCGCAGTCCGAAAAGAGCTGGGTAAACATCACTCCGAAAATATAAAACACCAATACTAATACGAACAAAATTGACACCATTTGTTCACCTGTATTAAACAAGGCACTGAGAATTTTGTTCAAAGAAGGAACACGCCCAAACAATCGGAACGCACGAAAAATTCGGAAAGATCGAATAATCTTTAAATTTGAGAAACATAGTGAAAGAATAATCGATGCTAGATCAAACATTCGCCATGAGTCTTTATGGAAGATGATATTGTACGCAAAAATATTCATAATCAGTTCAACGGTAAACATCCAGAGAATCACCTCGTCCACTACGTCTACAGTTTCCTGTGCGTCTTCATCGTCAGTCACAAAATCAAAGGTAGCAACTCCCATGAGAATACTATTAAATATAATCAAGCCAATAACGAAGAATTGGACTGAATCTTTGTTTGCAACATTGTATACAATTTCAAGTTGGGGACTTGTTATGCGGCCCGGATCGGACAAAAGTTTACCAGTCTCTGGGTTTTTCGTATCTTCCTTCACAAAGAAGAATCCAAGAAAGACATTTTGATCTTTGTTTCTAAATTCATCATCTTCCTTGCCGAGTATTGCATGCCCATTTTCATTAACTTCTTCGAGCCCTGAGATACCAACTGCATATCCGTTGCTACTATTACTGCGACTAGCTGTTCCGTTTGACATATTAATAAGTTCTAACTATTACACCAAATAAGTTTCTTTTTTGGTCAATGAGACGAGATTTTGATAACAGCACTACGTGAGATCATGTGAGTGACACCAACTCGTATGTAATTACATGTAATGTGTTCGTTATCGAAGTAAAAAATGAAAAACTTTGTTTGTGGGTACATGTATTAATACTTCTCGAATCGCAGACGTTGTCTGGGATGTTTCTCGAATCGCCACAGGTATACATGTGTGTGTATGATGACTTCCTTCGATAAGGGATACTGCGATAAGAACGTATTTCCGATTCATGTTCATGTTGAACACTTTGTTATCGGATAATTTAAAATATTACGACTCTATAAATAAAATTTGATGAATAACGTTTTCTTCTCGTCATCTTACCAAAAACATATAAAGCCAATGTTATACACAGATAAAACTTTCAATAAAATAGATGTACCGGTGGCATATATATTATACGTGTGTATAAACGACAATGAAAACTTCCCATATGTATGAACACAGGCATCTAATGCCAAAACTCTCACTTATCCAATCTGAAATGAAAATTATGACGAAATCACAAAAATCAATCATAATTTTTCCAACTGTTTTGTGGTGCATTGAGGAAGCGTCGCTCTCAACATTTTAGCATTTCCACATTTCCACCAGGAATATGTCTCCCAACTCCATACCTCTACTCTCCAGCTGTTATTCGAAAAGACGAACAATCTTTTATTGAGTTACGGTAATTCATTCTCGTGTTCATGGAATAGGAAAATATGTATTATTGTATGAACACGTGTACTGTAAACCTTGATAGGAATGATGAATAAAGTTATTCAGTGCTGCTTCATAGATGATAGATAACCGATTTTTTCAGATGGATGGCGATTTGGCTATCTTGTTATGATATTGTCGAAGACCTCAAATGCTTCTTCCTGTACATTTTCACAGGCCCTTTCGATTCTATTTTATATACAGGAAGAAGCATACGAGATATTTTTGACAACATCATTCCAAGACAACCGGAACGCTATCAAGTTCGAAAAGGACGAACGATCGTAAGGAGCAAGCGGACAAGGCACACCGACTTCTTGATTACTGATCGCGCTCATGTTAAAATTTGACATTTGGATACTTCCCAGTGCTTGAAATACTTGGTGAAACCTTTGTAAAACCACTCCAATGAAAGTTGTTCTGGACGTTCCTACGAAAATATAAAGCGAGAGTGACCCCAACAAAAGCTCAAGTAGTTAGGATCACGAAAGCACATTCGTGCGCTTCGAGTCTCGTAATCCCGTGTTTTTGTTTCGAGTATGTTAAAGATTATATCAATTTTTGAAATCGCTGTGAACGCTGGGTATTCGTGAATGAGGGTTTTGAAATATTCAATGATCGAGGTTTTTTTTTCATTATCACTATGGGCATAACATGTACTCGACAATGTGTAAGTGAAAGCTCAAAAAGAGGGCATATACGGGTTGAACCATGTCAACAAAGTGAGAAACAGCGGAAGGATAAACATGATCCTTATTGGTACGATGATTTCTCATCAGGTATCAGTTCTTCATCATCTTCATCAGATTCTTCTATGCAACATTTTAAGTTGACGAAATACCCTTTGCTTGAATCGCATCAAACATATCCTCTCATGTCACCGACAGCGATGCTGCTGAAAGATAATCTTACCACATTAGATATTTCATCTGATTCCTCCACCGACGCAGCGGGATGTGCAAGCACTAACCTTCTTGAATACAAAAGAGGAAATAAAATCGAAGATGTAGCCTTAGACGCCGATCACTCATTGAATTGGGCATCTTCATCAAAAAGTTCATCAGCCTCATCATTTCTTGAATCAGCGGCTGAAAGTGATTCTTATGAATTAGATTTTATTTCATCCTCATCTTCGGGAGAAGTGTATGATTGGTTAGCAGGTGAGACTATGGTCGAAGATAAATACGTTTTGAATCCAATGTATGACGATGATAGTTTACAACGAATTGAATCACCAAACAAGCATCGAAGAAGTGCTTCTCGATCGAGCTTGAACGTTAGTATTCCCCACAAAAGTCAAGCAAAGTTGCCCTTAAAGAAAAGCACAATGGTTTGTTCCACCAGACGTCGCGCTCCCATAAATAAAAGGCACCAACGATCCATCATACCAAATATTGCCACCACAGATGTTGAAGAACATGTTGTGAAAGATACGAACAGAGTCCATCGAAGAAGAGCGAGCCTTCCATTAACGAAACCCGACGCGAGATCTGGTGATTGGCTTACGAATCGTTGCACAGTTAATCAGTATATTTTACTTCAAGAATTAGGTCAAGGGTCTTATGCACATGTTCGCCTTTGTAAAGAAAAAACATCAAACACTCTTTACGCAATGAAGATAATGAGTAAAAGTGTGTTGCGTAAGAAAGCAAGTAGTCCGAGCTCTCCTTTGTGCGTACTTGATGATGTTAAAAGAGAGATTGGTAGGTAAATAGTGATATTTATGTAACACAGGTCGTGCTCGTATGTCTACTCACTGTATTTAAGCCATAATGAAAAAGCTCCGTCACCAAAATGTTCTTCGCTTATTTGAAGTAATAGACGATCCTAAATGTAATAAACTCTATCTTGTCCTCGAGTACCTAAGAGGGGGTGATTTGTTTACAAACGAGAAGTTAAACGATTTGCAAGTGTGGAATATTGCGCGCCAAGTAATACAAGGACTTGCATATTTACACATGAATAATGTAATACATGGGGATATAAAACCACAAAATTTATTGAGAGATGAAGACGGAAGGGTGAAAATTGCCGATTTTGGGATAAGTACGATAATCAATGATAACGAAAAACTTTCAGATACTGCAGGTACTCCAGCTTTCATGTGCCCTGAGTTGTGTGCTGGAAAACGATACGATGGTAAGATGTCAGATATTTATTCACTGGGGGCAACCCTGTACTGCTTAAGGGTAAGTCGCATATAGATAGTATGGAAATTTCACTTTCTTCTATATTTTTATTTACGTGTGATGTTAGTGCGGGCATCCGCCATTTCAATCTAGCAAATCAGCCAAGTCTCCCGCTCATCAGATTGTAAGTCTCTACAAAAGAATTATGGAGGATGTCCTCGTCTTCTCAGTCGCAGATATAAACGAAGGGCTGAAAGACTTGATAAGTGGGATGATGGAAAAAGACCCATTGCGTAGACTAGATTTAGCAAACTGCCTTGAACATCTTTGGCTTCAGTCTGAACCAAGAATTGAAGGGCATGCACTTAACAACGCATCTTCGAGAAGCTTTCCCTTACACTCAGAGTATTCGAAAGTAGAGGTTACTCATGAGGACATATTTAGCTCTGTAAGAGAAATTTCACAACCTGAAAGGAGTTCTGAAATGGAAGATGATCAAAACGAATTGTTACATGTATATGACAGAAATGTAGTACAGGTTAAAAATTCTTCGAAAGATGTTTCATCAGATATAACAGACGACATGTACAGTGATGTTAGCTCGGGAGAGGAAGATATCATGAAAACCCTTGACCTGCAACATGCTCAAGTATGTCGATCGCCTGGAATATCAGACATTATCTTAAATAAAGATGTGCCGTGTATAAGCGGGATGCACAATACCAGGGCTTTCCGCGCTTCTTTAGCAACTGCGAAAGGGAGAAGGCCTAAGCAAGAGGATGTAATTGAAGTGATGCTCAACTTTAACAGTAGAAGTAAAGAATGCAAATCTATGCTTGCTGTTTATGACGGTCATTCAGGTAATAATTGTGCATATTTATTAAAGCAGGAGTTGGGTGCAGAATTCAAACGTAGTTTTTGTCAAGACGACAAACAAGTTCATTGTTGGATAAACGAGACATTCAAAATGGTCGATGTACGTATATGTAAAAAACTTCGAAGTGTAGATGATGCGAGTGGATCTACAGCGCTCATTGCGCTTGTTGATTCCCAGAAAATAATCATTGCAAACGTTGGGGATAGCCTATCCTTACTCTACGGGAAAGAAATTGGTCTGCGGATTCTCAATGATCAGCATCGCGTTAATAATATGAGAGAAAAAGATCGGCTTCTTTCTGAAAAAGCGATAATTCAAAACAACAGAGTCAATGGTATGTTGGCAATCACGCGCTCATTTGGAGATTGCCGACACAAACACGAAAATGGGGCGAGAGGCTCGATCGATCCAGTACCGGACGTATTCTTCCACGAACGTACAATGGATGACGAATTGCTCATTCTCGGTTCTGACGGAATATTCGATGTTCTTCGTCCAATTGATGTTGTGAAGCTCATCAAGTATAAATTGATCATGACAAAGGATCTTGATGAAGCTGCAAATTTTATCGTTGAAAAAGCCCTCGAACATGGATCTATTGACAACGTGAGTGTAATCATTGTAGTCCTAAATAACAACTAAAAACAAATAGTAGAAGTTAACATAATAAAAGCATACAGATTTAAAAAAAACAAATTACAATTTCACTGCGATAAGCTCTGAAAAAGGCTAATAACAAGTAAACGTGTTAAAACCTCCAAACCGTTACAAACCGTTGCACGTTAAAAACGTTGGAAGATCCAATCTAACCAGTCCCGTAACAAACCAAGCTTGACACACACGTAGCATTAACTCATAAATATAATCAACATTCGTAATTCATTTCAGAGTTTCAACAGTTGATTATATTATCACCGGTCCAAGCACCACTCCCAATAGCCCAAGAGCTCCCACAAATACAACTATTACCAACGAACTACCATCACCCATTCATCACCATGAGCTACGCCAAAATGAATCCCACCGACATTGAAACAATGTTCGAAATCAATCCCAACGACATGCCCAAAATGTCATCCGTCGAATTAGGCAGACCCACCTTCACCACCATCTACAAATTTCAGAAAGCTCTAAATTCCCAAGCCCTTTCCATCCCAAGCACAAACAACCCCGACCTAGGTTTTTTAGGCGAAGTAATTCCTGTAACCCAATATACTGAACTCAACGACGGCATCGCCTATGTAGTCCCACAAAATCCAGGTATTGCTCCGACATTCAATCCCGATGCAACACAATTTCAAATCAACGAAGCAATCAGGTTACACGGCCTCTCCGCCAATGAATATCATATCTTTCGCAACGTCCGCACAGTAACAGGATGGTAAACAGTATTGAAGAAAAGTACATCTCCGCCCTTTGCCATCCCATCACTAGATTCAACACATGCACTCCCCTCAACCTCATGGAACACATATGGAGCACCTATGGTAAAATAGCAACATTAGATCTAACCGCCAATGAGGAACGAATGTACTCAAACTGGAATCCACCTAACCCAATTGAAACCCTCTACGAACAACTCACTGACGGACAACAATTCGCAATGCAGGGAGGCGAAACGATCCACGACTCGCAATTGGTACGCAAAGGCTATGAGATAATTAGAAGAAGTGGATTATTCACAGAAGACTGTAAGGAATGGAGAAAAAGCCAGAAGACGAACAAACATTCGACAATTTCAAACAATTTTTCACAGCCGCTGATGATGATCGCCGCAAGAACAGTGCAACCACTGGAAGTGCCGGCTACAGTTCGAACACAATCGAACAACTCGTTCAACATCAAATGAATAATATCCTTCATCAGTGGATGCAACCCGACGAAAACCCAACTCCACCACCACCAACAACAACACCATCCACAAATGAATCTGCAAATTCCACAATCACAATTGAACATATTAGATACGAAATTATGAAAATCAGCGACAAAATCCTTACCGAAGTTAATAATCAACAAAAGCAAAGCCAAAACCACCACCCTTCCAAGGAAAAGTAAATGGAGAAAACGTAACTTACTGCTGGTCTCATGGCATCACTTAAATCCTTGGCACAACAGCAAGACCTGTAAGCGTCGCAAGGAAGGTCATCAAAATGAATCCACTCTCAACAATCGAATGGGCGGTAGCAACGAAGGCTGTGAACCATTCAACAACAATTCATACAACAAGAAATTTGTTTAGATTCAATTAACACCCGTACAAACAACATTTTTATTGACAACATTGAAGTTACAGGTCGCACCCTTTCAGATCAAACCTGCCGTTTTTTTTGTCCCTCCATATCAGGCAACAACTACGTATTCATAGTTTACGACTATGACAACAACTCTATCCATGCAGTCCAAATCGCAACACGCAAAAAAGAACATATCGTCGCAGCCTTCCAAAAAATCGTCAAAAAACTAACCCACAAAGGTCTCAAACCCCAACTACACAAACTTGACAACGAAATTTCACAATTAATGACAACTTACATGGAAAACGAACATCGTCGCAATCTAGCTGAACGGGCTATTCAAACATTCAAAAATCACTTCATCTCTGGGTTATGTAGTACTCACCCCGACTTTCCCTTAAACCTTTGGGATAAACTCCTACCACAAGCTGAACTCACCCTAAACCTCTTGCGGCCGTCACGAATTCAACCGCATCTCTCAGCCTACGCCCAACTCTACGGTCCCTTCCAATACAATTCAACACCATTTGCCCCTCCTGGCATAAAAGTTCTCCTGCACGAAAGCCCAGAACAACGAAGCAACAGCTGGTCTCCTCACAATCTTGAAGGCTGGTATCTAGGCCCATCAATGCAACACTATCGTCAACACCGCATCTGGATAAAAGCAACAAATGCTGAACGCATTGGTGACACTGTCACTTGGCTCCCACACAATGTACATATGCCCACTTCAACTGCCGAAGACATAATCATTTCAGCTGCCAACGATCTCACTCAAGCTCTGCTTTAGTCTGACTCCTCCCCTCTTCTCCCTCCATTCAACACCGAAACACGCAAAGACAACTACAACAAATTTTCACTGACCAATTTGCCCACCCCCTACAACCACTTCCTTCCACAACTTTACCAACACTTACCAAACTTCCAAGGGTGCCCAAATCTGCCATCGCTCACAAACTTCCAAGGGTGCTAACCACCAAACCTCAAAAAGCGTCCAATAAAACCATAACAAACACAACTGATTTTCGCCAATTATCCACCATCCTTCATCAACGTAGACGTCTTCGCGCAGCCAAAAAACCAAAATCCACACCATCAACAACTCCAGTCGTCCGCTCACAACTCCGCCGCTCACTTCGCACTCGTAAACCCACATCCTACTACAAAGAGCAAGCAAATGCAGTGTTAGATCCCATCACAGGCAAACTCTTAGAATACCGAGACTTACTAAAAAACCCAGAAGTAGGCAAAATTTGGTACGATGCATGTTCCAAAGAATTCGCACGCCTATGCAATGGTCGCTCAAAAGACAACACAAAAGGAACAAATAGCATCCGATTTAAAAAACCGAGTCAATTATCACCAGGAAAAAAGCTACCTATCTCCGGATCTGCGCCAATTACCGCCCTTAAAAATCCGATCCCCACCGCATCAGATTCACAGTCGGAGGAAATCTTGTCAATTATGACGGAGAAACCTACACTCCCACATCCGATCTCATCACCGCCAAAATCCTCCTAAACAGCGTCATCTCCACACAAGGTGCCAAATTTCTCGGCATAGACTTGTCAAACTTTTACCTCATTACGCCAATGGAGAATGAGCAACAGTACGAATACATGTACATTCCAACATGGGTATTTCCTGAAGACATCAAACGCGAATACAACATTGACATTTTATCTGAAAATGGCAAAGTTCTCGCAGAAATTATCACAGGCATGTACGGCTTGCCACAAGCCGGAATCCTCGCTTATCGTAAACTTGTCGAGCATCTCAAAGATGCCGGATTCATCCCTGCCAAGTTCACTCCAGGTCTTTTTATACACTACACTCGACCCATCTCCTTCAGCTTAGTGGTCGATGATTTCGGAGTAAAGTATATAAACAAAGAAGATACAGAATACTTGATATCAACACTACGAAAACAATACGACGTCACAATTGATTGGGAAGAAAAGATCTTTTGCGGAATCCACCTTGAGTGGGACTACAAAAACATAAGATTCACATGCTCCATGCCTGGATTCGCCCAAAAAGGACTACAAAGATTCAATCACCCAATCCCATCTCGCCCACAACACTCACCTCATCCATGGACAGCACCACGATATGGACACAGCATCCAATACGCACAAATCAATGCCAAATCCAACATCATCAAAGAGCAAAAGATACTATTACAACAAATTATAGGCTACTATCTTTACTATGGTCGTGCCATTGACAACACAATACTTCCATCCCTTGGATCGATCTACACTTCACTCAACACATCTACTTGGAATGAACTATCATCACGTGTCAAATGGTTACTAGACTACATAGCAACACAACCAGAAACAAAAATTAAATACCGAGCCAGCGACATGCATCTGATTCATACCGATGCATCCTATCTCAATGGATCCAAAACTCGCTCTCGAGGAGCCGTCTACTTCTTCTTATCTAACAAACCAAATCTCCCTATTCACCCCGATGATTCCCCACCAACCATAAACGGTCCCGTCGATGTCAACTGCAAAGTCATTGATGCAGTCATGTCATCCGCTCAAGAATGGGTTTTATCAATGCCAAAAGTGCCGTCGAAAAACGACTAACTCTTGAATTTCTCGGCCACAAACAAGGACCCACACCAATCCAATTTGACAACAAAGCTGCTGTCGGAATTCTTATAGACCAAATGACACAACGTCGATCTAAAGTCATGGACATGCGATTCTACTCGCTCAAGGATAAAGCAGCACAAGGTCAATTTCACATTCATTGGAAACGCGGAATGACCAACCTAGCTGATTACCACACCAAACATCATCCCACAAGTCATCATCGCAATGTAAGATCAACTTACGTATCAAATTCTGTTTCAAGCTATCCTAGCAAACGACACTGCAAGGGTGTGGTAAAACCTCCAAACCGTTACAAACCGTTACACGTTAAAAACCGTTGGAAGATCCACTCTCAGTCCCGTAACAAATCAAGCTTGACACGCACATAGCATTAAATCATAAATTTAATCAACATTCGTAATTCATTTCAGAGTTTCAACAAAACGTTCGACAGCCGTAAGGCCAACTCCTACTTACACATCATTGCACAATCTGAATTTTTGACCACATACACTCAATCCACTACACAACAGGCGATGGAACATTTTCAAAATGTGATCACTAAAGCTCCTTTTTTCAAAATGTGAATCCCTAAGCAGTGATGCACATAAATGTTTCGTCAGAAAATGACTCGTTCAATATCGGAGCGATCCCGAAACTACTTACTCACGTAAGTTAGACAACTAACTTGCGAACTTTACGATTTATACATGCATAAACTAAGAATCTCGGCGTACCAAATCCCCCGACTCACCAAATTACACTCCATAACATAAATCCTGAACAGACATCTCTGCTAAATTATCTCAATTCAAAAAGCCATACTCCGCACCCGCCTCCACACTCCGGACCGAAAAACGCATTCTACAACATCGACAATGCCAAGCAGAGGAACCAACTTCTCCTACCCCGAAGTCGACAGCCTCCTCGACATCCTCAGTGATGTACTACCGATCGGCACAGAGGAATGGAAGGAAGTAGAAAGACGCAGTCGCCAACATTATCCCCAGCTCGACCGCTCCCGCGAAATTCTGTAACGCAAATTTCGCGATCTCTACGACAAACGCCAACCAACGGGCGATCCCTCCATTCCGCCAGAAGTCCACAAGGCAAAGACTATCCTCGAAAAAATAAAGGTAAAACAAAACGTAAGTGACGGAGAGGGCAGTAGGGGAAGTGACTGCGCGTCAAGTGCTTCGAGTAGTAAATTTAGGCTCTGTAGAAAAGAGAAATGCTCATCTAAACAATGATTGTTGCGTAGATGGATAACTAATTGACTAGAATAGAAAAGAAATTTTTACAAATAATGTTAGAGTTGTTTTATATTTAAATTTGTAGGATTTCTTTTGCTTTAAGTATATTTAATTTTGTAGGATTTCTAGAACTGCACTCATTTTTGTCCTAGGATTCCTTACATATATAGCAATTTGGAGGAATCGTTTGCAGCTTCTAGAAGCAAGTTCCAGCAATACGCTTTTGTGGCAAGCGATGCTAATGTTCAGAGAGGTAGAACTGCGCTCATTTTTGTCCTAGGATTCCTCACATTATGCAAGCAATTTGGAGGAATCATTTGCAGCTTCATTTGTCACAGCTATGTTTAACTCTTCTATGAGATGATTCATAATTGCGTGTGGTGCTTGTGATCAAGTGCCATTCTTATTAGACACCTTGGTGAAAATCTACCGGTAGATAGGTTAAGTTTTGAGAAAAGGTGCACAATTAAAAATTATTTGCATAAAAGTTGGTTACTAAAAGAACGCGTTAACGGGATTTTATTTGATGCTAAGTAACACTAGACACAATTAACATTATACTTTTTGATGTTGCATTGATAAAGGTTGGAATTCTAGTCTAATCAACTTGTTCTATTATTAAGGAACAATAGGAAGAACTTTTTTCTAATATCAATGTCCATCCAATCTATGTTACATACTCGAACTATGAATAGTCAATAGTCTGTGCAAGCCTGCAAGTGACAAGCAGGATGACGATTGACGGAAACCAGCTTTTACAACACAACATCCTTTTTAGAAATCGCTGTTAGAATTCGCTGTTAGAATTTCTTCACAAAATAATACGAAAAGCTTTCATGCCTGATGAAATCTTTGTGTTGGGAGTGGTATTCCAATAATGGTACATTCCGAAAAATAAGATAGGTTCCGTGATGTGAGTTGGTACAATATACGTATGCATGAACAAACGTAACAGCTGGAAAAGTGTATATTCACAAGCAACTAATTTTCTTCAATAAAGGAAGGTGTGCGTACTTGATAACTCAATTTCAATATGGGTTCGTCTTTTTCTTTTCGAAGACCACTAAATCAAATAGTACTGGGAAAAATAGATAAATAATCAGAAATTTCGCTATTATGGCTAATAATAAATAGAGAAAAAGCACACTCTGGCCGATTTTTTTTGTAAAAAGCACACTCTGGCTGATTTTTAGATGACATTGTTTTTCGCTGTCTACTTATCAAAAATGCAATAAGTAAATTTTCAAATTTGTACCTCCCCATCTTACTTTTTCCATCTA
>Ga0209092_10003144_pt1 | contig 14604 bp, 13 predicted proteins | sample FraStrMetagenome_FD_187446 | JGI IMG/M metagenome (GOLD analysis project Ga0209092, IMG submission 187446) | Marine eukaryotic phytoplankton communities from Arctic Ocean - Fram Strait ARC3M Metagenome (SPAdes) (version 2) | ecosystem: Environmental > Aquatic > Marine > Oceanic | place: Fram...
ATTGGACAACAGAGAGTAATCAACACCATAGTAGGTACACCTGAAAAGTATATCACTGTGGTTTCTCCGCGTCAACAGGGTAAATCACTACTACTAATCAACCTAATCTTATACTATGGAATAAACCATAAGGGCAGTAAGATAGGAATAATAGCACCAATCTATAGCCAAGCAAGAAAACTAATGGAAGATCTATATGAAGCCATTAAAAATTCAGGCATAGTAGAAGCAACTAACTTCTCTAATCATGAGATAAAACTTAAAACAGGTAGCAAGATATACTTTAGATCATCAGAAAGAGAGGATGGATTAAGAGGGTATACATTCGACTATCTATTTATGGATGAAGCCTCATACCAATCAGAAGATGCATACCGTAGAGCGATCGAACCAACTGCTCTAGTACATGGTAAAAAAGTAGTCCTGTTTAGTACACCTAGAGGTAGAGACTATTTCTATAATATGTTTCAGTTAGGACAGAACCCTGAGTATCCTAACTATGCTAGCGTGCGCATGGAACAGGGTGATAATCCTTATATAAATCAAGAAGAAATAGCAGCAGCCAAAAAAGTATTACCAGATGCCATCTATAGAGCAGAGTATTTAGGAGAATTCTTAGAAGGAGAATCAATGGTCTTCTCTAACTTTAAAGTAAACACATTCGCTCAATACCCAACAAGAAATGGTAAGGTATTTATTGGTGTCGATTTAGGTAGAGAATCAGATTACACAGTAGCAGTTGCAATGGACCAAACAGGTAATGTAATAGAAATATACAGAGATAACCAAAAGGATTGGGAAGTAATGCAAAACAATATACTCTTATTAGCAAGAAAGTACAATGCAACCTTAATGATTGAGACTAACTCGATGGGTACAGTTATCTTTGAGTCTATCAAGAAACAATATCAAGATACTCATCCATTTGTTACCAGTAATTCTAGTAAGAAGGATATTGTAGAGAGTTTAATCCTCGCATTCAATGAGAATCAAATTAATATACCTGACGAGAACCTATTTCCAGAGTTACACCACGAACTCGAAGTATTTGAGATGTCATATAATCCTAAGACTAGAAACGTCAGATATGCAGCTCGTACACCATTCCATGATGATATGATAATAGCACTCTGTATTTCAAACTGGAATCGTCTACAAAATAAATCATATGGACAGTACACCATAATGGGTGGGTCTCCAAGTAGTCGAAGGTATTAGTAATTCATAATCAACCACATTTATATTTAATACTATATGAGCATCACAGTTAACATAGACAACACTAAGTACAGTATACCTGAAAGGTTTACCATTGAAGAGTGGCAACAGTTACAACAGTGGGAATTCGAGAATGCTGCACACTGGCCTTGGATTATCAATACATGTATGCATGTCCCGGCGGAGGCATTTAATGGTGCTGATCCTAAATCAATGGAATTATTTATAGGTCTTATCATAACAGCGATGAACCTAAGAACTCTGAAACACCAACCTAAATTAGAAGACATCAAGTTTGGTGAGTTCGTAGATCTAGATTGTTTCGTCTCTCTTGGTATTGAGAAGCATATCACAGATATCTTAGGTATCTTAAAGGTAGATACACCATGGGCAAATGAAGGCTTAGCAGCTGTCGAACAGTATGTCAAGTGGAGAGGTTCAATATATAAACAGTACGCTCAACTCTTCGATCTGAATGACAATGACTCTGACTACGTAGACACTGATAAAGAGTTTGATCCTAAAGATGTTGCACGTGGTTGGTATAAAGTAATAGTAGAACTAGCAGGTGAAGACATACTTAAGATGGATCAGATAACAGAAGAGCCATTGCATAAGGTGTTAACGTTCTTACAGATAAAGAAAGAGAAGGCGTTAGCAGCAGCACAACAAGCACGCAAACAAAAGATTAAATCATGACATACAAAGAGATTATAAACAGATTCAGAACCATAGTTGGTGAACACCGAATGTTGAAAGACTTTGGTTATGGACAACTATCAGACTTAAAGACACAGAGTCAATTAGGACCAGAAGAACAAAGTGTAGATTACCCTTATGTGTTCTTATTACCAGGTTCTAATACTAGGGATAACTCAGTTATGAACTACTCATTCAACATGATAGTAATGGACATGGCAAGAGGTGAAGAGGGTGATGAGTATGACAACTACATCTCAATCCAATCTCAGTGTCAATTGTACATCGATGATATGTTAGCGAGACTTTACTATTACTATAGAGATCAACCTGAAGTAACCTTAACTGGTATCACATACACTCCATTCAAAGAGAAGTATCAAGATGAGTTAGCAGGTATGACAGCAACTATAACAATACAAGTACCAACACCATTAGATGCATGTGTATATCCATTCGAATCATTTAAACCAGTAGTCTCAGTCTTAAACACAGTAGACAGAACTATAGGTGGTGAAGGTGGTGATGACAAAGCATTTACTTATAACGTCTCAGTCTTTGATCCTGAATTTGCATGGAATATAAACAAGTACACATCAACAATACCAGGTCAATATGAGTTTGTCGTAGATCAAATAATAACTCTTAATCAACCAGCTGTTGGTGAGGCATTACCTCCACAACCAGTTATTAGCCAATTGATACAAGGTCAACCTGGTATACAGATAGAAGCGATCTCAGCAGAAGGATGGCCAACTCAATTTGAGTCTACTACTAAACAGTACAGATACAGAGCCACTTACAAAGCCGTAATTCCAGCACCAGGACCAACATATGTATGGGAGTTTATCTACGTAAAAAATCCAGTAGGTGAGGAATCAACACTACAACAGTTATCAGGTGGTACACTTAAAATAGGAAGAGAAGAGTAATGGCAGAAACAGTAGATGATTTCATATTAGACTTAGCCCAATTAGGTGAAGCACTCTCAGATCCTCAAACACTCTTAGCAGAGATTGGTGATCAAGTAGTAGTGACTATGAAACAGAATGTACCTGTCGATACTGGTGCACTTAGAGGTTCTATCTCTTGGTCATTTACTGGTAGTAACTCAATAGAGTTTAACATGTTAGAGTATGGATGGTATCAAAACTATGGTGTCTTACCTAACTACAATCAAGCTTCATATCACAAGCCATTCTTGAGTGACTTTGGTGGTATTACAAACCCACAACCAGCACCTAATTTTGGAATGGGTAGTGGATATAGAAACAGAGCCTTTGGCTTACCAGCTAGAAAGTTCTATGATGAACTAATAATATCAGAATACATAGGATCACAATTCCTAGAAGAAATAACAATAGACTTTTAAATTATGCCAAACGTTATAACACCAACACAGACACCTTATAGACCATTTGATATGGCATATGGAGCGAATACTATTACACTACAAGGTATATCACCTTCACAACAGAAGTATGCCTTACAGATCACTGTAGTAGGTCAAGCCCTTCCTATCGCAGATATTAGACAATCACCTAACAGAGTTGGACGTGCTATCTTTGATGTACAGAATATCTTACAGACTCAAGTCCAACCAACTAAGTCAAACATAGATGGTTTACACTACTCTCTATCTGGTTTCGCAGCACAGAACACAAGAATGCAGATAGCAGATGGTGAATTAGTACAGTATCAAATAGCTTATACTACAGAGACTAATGGCCAATTAGATTTTCCATTCATTACATCACCTATTGTCTATACAACTATAGGAGGCCAGAAAGAGTATTGGCAAGTACCTTATGATGAAGGCGCAGAGTTTGTACCAATCGTAGATGGTACTGCAGCAGGTTGTACAGATATTAACTTCGCAGCTAGACCACTATCAGATAATGTATGGACTATAGCAGACACAGAAACTGGTGATAACTTCTTAACAGCTAATGGTGGTTACTCTTCACCCGGCGGGATAGACGTACATAATGTATCTCTTGGTGATCAGTGTACTAAATCATTCTGGCAAAACATATCAAGAGTAGCAGGACCATATCCAGCTAACACAGCAGCACAAGGTTTAGAAGGCTTTTGGATCTTACAAGTAGGTGCATCTGGTACTGTCTTTAATACTAGTTTCTTAGCTAACACACAATCAAGTGGAGGTGGACCTAACATAACATTAGGCCAAGGTCTAATACCATCAGGTAACTTTAATGTAATCACAGTAGCAACAGGACCTGCTAACTTTCCACAAGGTACACTGTCCGCTGCATGTACACACTACTATATAGTTCCAGTCTTATGGACTCCATTAACATGTGTAACTGATGAGCAATCACAAGCACCAGTAATGGGTGTATCAGCGTGGAGAACACAGAGATACAACATAATACAAGAACCTTGTAATGATTATGATCACATTCAATTTGCTTGGTTAAACTCAGAAGGATTTAGAGATCAGTTCACGTTTACTAAGAAGAATGAGAAGAAGATAAATACTAAACGTAATAACTTCTTAAAGGAAATAGCAGACTACAATGACACCAGATATATCGTTGATAAGCAATCAAGAGGATTTACTACATACTCACAAGATATTAAAGAAGTATGGAGTGCGATGTCAGGTTATATGAATGATGAAGAGGCACAATTGTTAGAGTCTATGTTTAAATCACCATCAATTAACGTAAGGTTCTCAGTAGGTGAATACGCAAACCAATGGATTCCTATTAACTTGATATCTTCGTCATATACTCAGAAGACTTATAGAAAAGACAGACTATTCCAATACACAGTAGATTACAAATTAGCATCAAACATTAAATCACAAAGAGGATAAACAATAGAAGATATAGTCGTATAAAGAAGAAAGCATTATGATAACAGTATACAAGATTACAAACACAGAGACAAACGTAGTAGAACATGTTGGCCAAACACAAGACTTGGAAATGAGATGGATTAAACATACTAAGAGAAAACCAAATAATAGTGGTGGTGAAGGTAAGTTTTATGGAAGAACTGACATTATAATGGAACCTATTTCAGAACACAGATATAGAGGTGAGGCAAAGAAACAAGAGAAAATCATGCAGATACATTATGACTGTGAAGATGGATGTGGATATGTAATGCGTAAACTAACCAAAGACGAAGTGAGATATATTAGATCTTCTGATAAAACTCAAAGACAACTGGCTGATGAACTAGGTATTAGTAATTCTACTGTTTGGAAAGTTAGAAATAATAAAACATATCAGATAATATGATCCAGTTAAAAGTTTACAAAACAAAGGGAGATGGTACAACCGCACTCTTCCTAGATCTATATGAGACGGAGCCTATTAAGTTGACTCTATCGATTGAAGACATTACACAGGCTGATGCTACTTCAGTGTTCTCTAAGACATTTAGAGTTCCTGCTACCAGACATAACAACGAGTTCTTTGAGAATGCGTATGAGGTAGACGGGATTGATTTTGATGTAACCTTAAAGAACTACGCAGAGATCATAGTAGATGGAGCAGAGTTTAGAGAGGGACATATTAGACTACAGAAGATCTTTAGAAACCAAGACTTAGATCGTATAGATTACGAACTTTTATTCTTAGGTGAGACTAGAGACTTTTCAAGTACAATTGCTGAGAAGACTCTATGTCAAATAACAATGACAGACTTTGATTGGGAAGGTCTACCACAGAATTATACTAACGCTGATGACTTCACAGGGCCATTTGTCTATAATAATATAACTGACTCTTGGCAAGCGTTTCCTCAGAATGCATCACTAACAGCAGGTTACGCAGACGGTGATATCTTAATGCCACTTATAGATCATGGTAATACTTATACTGATGGAGATCCTGATCAAGGTACAATAGCCTTTGGTTCAACAGGTGATGGTGTTAGATCATTTACACACTCTCAAAACTCATTGTCTCAAACGAGAATGAAGCCTATGTTTAGAGCTAAGAGAGTATGGGATCAAATCTTTGAAGATGCTGGTTATACTTATTCTTCTGAGTTCTTAAACTCTGATAGGTTTCATCAAATGTACATTAGTGCATTCGGTAACAACGAACAGATTGGTATGGTGATCGATCAAGTAACTGGAACTAACTTTGAGTCTAACAACCCTACTAATGGTGAGAATGATGTTGAGTCATATATGTATAATGATAATGTTATTACAAATGTTAGTGGTTACTTTACAGTAGGCGGTTCTGATGCTAGTGGTCTTGGTAATGGTTCCCACTTTACATGTCCAGCCGATGCATCACTAGGAGGTAACTTCTATATTATGTCAGCAAGTGCAGAAATGCTTGCAGAGATAGAACAATCACAAGGACCTAATGTATCAATAGGTGCTTATGTAAAGCTAGTTGTTGTTAATACACCAGGTGGAACTATTACACAAACATTAGCAACTGGTAACTATTCATCTAATGGAAGTACTTCATCACTTACATGGGATTCACGTAATGGTGGATATCAACCAATAGCAGGTGATACTATCCAAGTTTACTTAGAAACTGATAGTGGTTATGTAGATTATTCATGGGCTGATAATACTTATTGGGATTGTACTGCAGCACCTGGTGATTACTACGCGCCATTAGATCTAGATTGTGAACACAAACAAATAGACTACGTTAAAGACATCCTTACTATGTTTAGGTTAGTAATGCAACCTGATAATAAAAGACCTAATAACTTTATTATAGAACCATGGCAAGAGTTTATTGGTAGCGGTACAACCTATGACTGGTCTCATAAACTAGTAGAAGATCAAGACTCTGTCTTAGAGCCTCTGTTTAATACACAGTCAGCTACGATAGAATACTCTTTAGCACAAGATGATGATTTCATTAATAAATTCCACTTTGATAATAACAAACACCCTTATGGTTGGTTACAGTTTAATTCAACTAATGAATTACTAAAAGGTACTCGTAAGATAGATGTAAAAGGCATAGCTCCAACACCAATAGATCAAATCATAGATACTACTGGTAATCACCCAGAGCCTTCATTTATTTTACCAAGTATTGTAGAAGTAACAGGTGAACAGACCAGTTCGAATCCATCAAGACCAGAACAGTTACCTATTAAACCTAAAACTAGATTCTTATTCTATAATGGTAGAATACCTATTACAGTAAATCAGCATAGATGGTATCTAAATAATGATAGTGGTAATGCAGTACTACAAGATAAGTATCCACTAGTTAGTCCTTATGAGAATTGGCCAATACAACAGACATCGTTAAACTTAAATTTCTCTAACGACACTAGATATTATATTAACCCTTCACCAGGTACGGGTTACTTTGACCAAGGTTCAACTCTATTTGATGAATACTGGTCACGTTACATCTCATCAATATACAACAAGTTTAGTAGAAGACTAACCGCTAAGTTTATCTTAAACAATGTGGATCTACAAGATCTTACGTTCGATGATGTTATCTTTGTGAATGGTAAGTACTATAGACCTGAAAAGATTATAGATGCACAAGTAGGTGCTGAAACAACAGTAACATGTCAATTGATTACTCTTAATGATCAGAGACCAGTATGGGTAGACGAACCTCTTACAGGATTCTCTGTCGCTGTCTCTAATACGAACTGTATTGGTGAACAAGGTGATATACAAATAACTACTAATGGTACACCAGCATTCACGTGGGAGCTTGATGCTAGTGGAGCACAAGGTAATGTAAACCCAACAGGTACAGCACCATTTACTTTTAGTATCTCAGCACCAGTTGGTATCGATACACTTACAGTAACTGATTCACTTGGTAGAGTAGCAATAGTACAAGTTGATGTACCTGCAAGTACATCAACTCCAGTAGCTTCAACATTTGTAGTTACAGACCCTACAGGTGATTGTTATAACCAACCTTGTAATGGTTCAACCTTAGTTACTCCGTCGGGAGGATCAGGCGCTCCATATACAATAGATTGGTTAGATAATAACAATACATATTTTAATAGAACCTTCATGTGTGCAGGTACTTATCAGTATGTGATCTATGATTCAAATGGTTGTCCTTCTGATACTTACACAGTTGTAGTAGAGTGTGATGATGGATTACTATATTATCAAGCAGAAGAATGTGGAGGTGGAAATGTTATTGTAGTGTCTTCTACTGTAGCTTTAGTAGAAGATGATGTAGTAAGTTTAAATGAAATTGGAGGATGTTATACCATTTTAGGTGAAACACAATCAACATCAGCTATTGCAACTGTTGACAACACTTATCAAGATTGTACAACATGTGAAGCAGCTCAACCAACATATACTAGTTGGAAAGTACAATCATGTACTCAACCTTATGATCCTATTTACCATCCTAATGCAACTAGGTATGTTATACTTGATCCAGCAATCCAAGGACAACCTTGTGATCCTGCACCTAGTGGTCAATTAGTACCTGGTATGGTAGTAGCTGATACCATATATACAGATATTTATGGTCCTTGTTATACAGTAATAGCACAAGATTCTATTGAACCATCTAACATGTGTTATGATCAGTTACACACAGACTGTACTACATGTGCTATGCCAACTACATTTGGTTATTATGCATTTGCATGTGATACTTCTAGTTTTCCACCAACATACTTCCAATCAACTACACAATTAACAGTAGGTGGAGTATACAAGATAGAAACAGGGACTTATGCAGGTATATGTGTTCAGATAATTAGTACACAAGAAACACAATCTGGAGAGTACTTATTACCTTTTGAATACACAGACTGTGATGACTGTCAAGGTATAACACCGCCACCAGAACAAGTATGTCATTCTATTGAAAACATTGGATTAGGAACAGCAACAGGTACATATACCTTTGGTGTAGCTAGTTACACTTGGACAGTTGGTAGTGGTAATACAATTTCAGTGTGTGCAGAAGTTGGTTCGATAGTTACTAATACAGGTACTGTAACCATCATGATATCAGATAATCCATGTACTAGTCCAAAGCAGTGTTCTTTGCCTCCACCTCCTGCAAGTGTTTATACTATTGAAGATTGTGAGACTGGTTTAAACTGGACAATGGATACCATGGGTAGTCAATTCCAATTAGGTGATGTGATACAATATTATCAAAACCTAACTGCAACAGGTGCTAGATACTGTGGAACTATAGTTGTATCACCAGCAACTATTCCAAATGCATCATTAGCAAACCCATTTGTAGCTTATGAATGTGGAGATTCAATACACTGTTTACAGTAATTCAAATGACTAATAATTTATATTTAATAGTATGGCAGATAAGATAGTTAAAATAACCTTTGAGATCGACGGTCTAGAACAGTCGGTCACAAACATAGATGATGCCAAAGTTGCATTACAACAATTAGAGACACAAGCCAAGAAAGCTGGTGATGCTGCTGATACTGCTGCTGATGACTTTGATAAATTAGGTAAAGAATCTAAAAATGCAGGTGAAGCTGGTGAAGGTGCTATCTCAGTACTTGATGAAGCAACTGGTGGTTTAGCTAGTAGGTTTAAGAATGTGATTGGTGGTATCGGTAAAATGGGTAAAGCCTTAAAGGTTTCATTTAAATCAGGTATAGCTGGAGCAAGTGGATTAAAGAAAGCACTTATATCAACTGGTATTGGTGCATTAGTCGTAGCACTTGGTCTAATCGTTGCATATTGGGATGATATAGTTGGTTTAGTTAATGGTGTTAGTTCAGAACAAAAGAAAGTTAATGCACTAGCAGAAGAAAATGTTAAAACACAACAAGAAGGCTTAGATGCTATATCAGCACAAGAGAACTCTCTTAGACTACAAGGTAAATCTGAAGCAGAAATCAGAGACCTTAAGATACAACAGACTGATGAAGTTATAGCAGCTACCATTGCTCAGTTAGAGCAAATGAAGAAGACTAAAGAAGCTCAAGTTGCTGCAGCTCAAAGAAACAAAGACATCGCACAAGGTGTAATTGCATTCTTAACTCTTCCTATTACAATTCTATTAGGTACTGTTGATGCATTAACTAATGCCATTTCCCTAATACCTGGTGTTGATATTGGTACTAATCTAGCAGATGATTTCACTGGTGGTATTGCTGGTATGATATTTGATCCTGAAGAAGTTAAAGCAGAAGGTGATGCTACTATCAAAGAGACAGAGGAGCAGCTGATGAAGCTTAAAAACTCTAGAGATGGTATTATACTAGCGAGTAATAAAGCTGATGACGATGCAGCTGCAAAGAAGAAAGCAGATCAAGAGAAAAGAGACGCAGATGAGTTAGCAGCAGCAGAAAAACTAGCAGCTGATAAGAAAGCGATTAAAGATAAAGCTGACGCAGAGAAGGCCGCAGCAGATGCCGCATATCTTGCGAACAGACAAATGATTGATGACATGTTACAACAAGCAGACTTAGATGCTATTGATAACATGTTTGTACGTGCTGCTGAAGAATTAAGAATACAAGAAGAATTAGACATAGCAAAGTTAACTGCAGCAGGAGCAACTGAAGCAGAGATCAATAGAATCAAAGCTAGTTATGTTAAGAAATCTAAAGATCTAGCAAAAGAAGAAGCAGACTTTAACAAAGCAATGAAAGAACAAGATGTTCAGAATGCATTAAGTGCAGGTTCTGATATTCTTTCTAGTATTTCATCCTTAGTTGGAGAAGGTACAGCAGTTGGTAAAGCAGCAGCTATTGCATCTACAACCATAGATACTTATCAATCTGCGAATGCAGCATATAAATCAGTAGTTGGTATTCCAGTTGCAGGACCAGTACTTGCACCTATCGCAGCAGGAGTTGCTGTAGCGTCTGGGTTGATGTCAATCAAAAAGATTATAAGTACTAAGACACCAGGTAATAAATCAGCTGGTGGTGCTCCAAGCATCTCAGTACCTAGTGCACCAGCATTTAATCCAGAAACTGCTTTACAAGCTGGAGCTAATGCAGATACAGCAGAAAATCAAGTAACATTAGGTGAACAAAATGGAAGTAGTGGACCACCAGTAGTAAGAGCATATGTAGTCTCTTCAGAAGTAAGTTCACAACAAGAAGCTGATGCAAAAATAAACGATTTAGCAAGACTATAATATATAACTTATGATGAACAAGATAGTAGAACTTATAATCAACATGGAAGAATTCGAATTCGAAGACTTAGGAGTAGAGATCATGTCTCTCGTTGATAAACCAGCAATAGAAGTAAATTGGATGGCATTCTCTGAAGAGCAAGATGATTTCAATGAACATGTATTAAAGATAGCACAAGAAGTAGGTGAGACTATTAATCCAGAAGATGTTATCTATATAGATGGTAAATTAGATGAGTTTGCATCTGTAGGTGATTACTTACAAGGAGCAAGAGCATTAGATGCATTAGAAGGTTTAGATCCATCAACACCAGCAGAACTAAGATATAGATATGCAGGTCCAGCGGGACAAAGAACATTCTGTGCTACTTTAAAAGCTCTAAACAAATCATATTCTAGAGAAGATATTACAAGAATGAACAGATTCAATCCTGGATTTGGTGCACGTGGTTCTAACTCATACAGTGTATTTGAATATAAGGGCGGACCTAACTGCAATCACTACTGGGAAGAGATGTTACAATTTAATAATGGAACACGTAATGTATTAGTTAGCTTAGGACCAGCCACTGGATCAGCAGGAGAGACGAATAACTCATCAGAACCATCACCAGATGGTAGTGTTAGTAACAATGCATACTTAATGAGTAAACATTGGTCATTTAGTACTGATGATCAGATGATTGTCACGGGACCTTCAATGATTCCGCTAGCATTAATACCAAGAAAAGATGAATTAGGTAATACATTTCACGTATACTTCTCTAAAGATACAGTACAAAAGATTGCAAAGAAGTTTTTAGAAGATAACAACACACATAATACAGATATAAACCACGATGATAACATTGTTAATGAGAATACTCTTCTTGAAAGTTGGATTGTTTCTGATCCAAAGATGGACAAAGCAACAGGATTAGGTTTTGATGTACCCGAAGGAACGTGGATGGTAAGTTACAAAATAAATAACGAAGAAACTTGGAATCAAATCAAAGAAGGTAAACTTAATGGCTTCTCTGTAACTGGTAACTTCTTAGAAATCGTACAAAAAGACTAATATGATAGCAGAAACTAAAGACTCAATAGCAAACCTAGCTACCATAACTGCAGCAGGCAGTGCAATAGCAGATTGGAACAGTATATTTACTATGGGATAATCATCCACAGGTATTATACTTAATATTATGAGGATAAGAGCACATAATAATAAAAAGAAGGACTAAAGAGTATACCATTTTTTATCATGTACTCTGATAGCACCTTTAAGTACTAGTCCATTTAGGATAGCACTGATTCTTTTCCAGTTTAAACCAGTTGCAGACATTAAATAGTTTACATTAACTGGTCTCTCATTAACTGTTGCATTGTAACAGCATCTAAGGATTATACCTTGTTCTACTGTTAGCTCATTCTTATTAATCATTTCTTCTACTACTCTCATGTAGTCTGAGTAGGTTGGTAATTCTACACTCATAATTGTTTTATTTAAAAGAGAGAGCTTTCGCCCTCTCTGTTTGTTTTAGTTTAAGATTACATACTTTTCTTTTGTTAGGAATCTTCTTAGTACTCTTAGGTCGTCTGTAGATCCACACTCTAAGTTTACTTTGATAAACTTTCCTTTGATCTTGTTGATCTGTGCAAAGAATGCATCTGGGTATTTCATTTCTTCCATTGCTTCTTCGATAATCGTTTTAAATAATTTCATAATGTTTGTTTTAAATTGTTATTATACTAGTTATACACTATATTTTAAAAAGGTTTCAAATTATTTTAATCTTTTAAAACATTGGTTTTAATAATGAGTCCTCTAAATACTTTATTGCAAGTAACTTTTCAGCCTTTCTGATGTAATCGATTAATTGTTTGTCAGTATCTAAATAACGATCTAGACTTGTTAAGTCTCTCGCATCATGCTGTATAGGATTAAGGCAGTCAGTTTCTGCTCCCCACCAACAAAGTTCTTCAATTTGTGTACGTAGTTCAATCATTAAGTCTTCCAATTCTTGGCTTGACATAGATTTAAGTTTTTTTAATGTATTCATTTTAATTTAGTTTAGTGGAGTAACCTCCGTTATTATTATACTAATATACCACAAATAATTGATATAAAAAAACTTTTACGCATTTATTTTCAAATTGTTCGCAAGTTAACTTTTGTCAATATAAGCTCGATATATATTTAGTTCTGTCTGGAGTATCCAGATGAATTTAAAAAAAATCAATATTATGACAGTAAACGACATGGTAAAGAAGCTAAGAGTTATGCTCGCAGCTGACAAAGCAGTTGTAACTGAAACTAAGTTTGCGGAAGCAGAACTAGTTGATGGGACTATTGTTGAAACTGATGGTGAATTGGAAGTTGGATCTATCTTATACGTAAAAGTAGAAGAAGGTGAAGAAAGACCATTTGCACCTGAAGCGATACATGAAACAACTGAAGGTCTGTTAATTGGTGTTGGTCCTAATGGTGAGATTATGGAAATCTCAGAAGTTGAAGCAGAAGCTAAACCTGAAGAAATTATCGAAGAGGTAATGGAAGAGGTAGAGGTAGAAGTTCCAGTTTCTGAAGCAGCTATTCCTGCAACTGAAGAGTTGTTAACAGGTATTGCTGAAATGATTGCTCCATTCACTGAAGAGATCGCAGCGCTAACAGAAGAAGTAACAGAGCTTAAAGCTAAATTTGCAGTAATTGCAGATGAGCCAGCAGCTAAACCAATTAGAAACACATTTGCAGAGAACAAGAAAATCGCAGATGATAATCTAGCACAAAGAATGGATTTCTTGAGATCTGTTCGTAAAAACTAATTAAACAAACAAAAAACAAAAACAAACAATTATGGCATTTGGATTTAATGTAGCAGCATTGCCTGCTTATACAGACCAATTATCTTTAGATTTAATCTCAAAGGTAGTTTTAAAAACAGACCTACTTGACTATGTTGATCTTAGATCAGGATTCACTTCAGGTACTGTTTCAATTAACTTAGTAGATGCTGCATTGCCAGTATCTGCATTATCTTGTGGATGGACTTCAGACGGTGAAGTAACTTACTCACAAGTAAACGTAACAATCGAATCATTACAGTCTAAAACTGAAATGTGTGTTGAAGACTTAAGAGCTAAGTATCAATCAGCATTCATGAACGCAGGAACTGGTAACGATATGATTCCTTTCGAAGAAGTAATCTCTGAGTCTTATGCAGACAAATTGAGAAAATACAACGAAGGTTTCTTAATCAATGGTTTCGGTGCAACAACAGGATTAAAAGCACAAGTTACTTCTGCTAATGGAGCACAATTACAAGCTGGTACACCAGCTGCATGGGATGCAACTAACGCATATGAACAAGCTTTAGACCTTTATGATGCAATCGACGAGTCTGTAAAAGACAGAGACGATTTAATCATGGTAGTTTCTCCTGATGCATATAGAGCATTAGTAAGAGCTTTAGTTGCTCAGAACTTATATCACTTTAACTCAGTTGAAGGTAATGATATCTTAATCCTTCCAGGAACTAACGTAACAGTTGTTAAGTCTTCAGGATTAGTTGGTTCTGATTACAAATTTGCTGGACCCGGGAAAATGATCCTT
>Ga0209092_10003147_pt1 | contig 14599 bp, 5 predicted proteins | sample FraStrMetagenome_FD_187446 | JGI IMG/M metagenome (GOLD analysis project Ga0209092, IMG submission 187446) | Marine eukaryotic phytoplankton communities from Arctic Ocean - Fram Strait ARC3M Metagenome (SPAdes) (version 2) | ecosystem: Environmental > Aquatic > Marine > Oceanic | place: Fram...
TCTCAGGTATTCGATGTTTACGTGGTGACTTGCGAAAATAGAATTTGAAATAGGATTTTGAAGAAGAATTTTTGAAAAATGAATTCAAAGGCAACTCGAGATAACTCTTCCGAGCCGAATAAAGGATGATTGCTCTTGAACAAACTTGTAAAAATTAAAGCCAGAACATTTCTTAGCTTTCGATTAATCTTCTGCTTCTGATGCTGTAATTGGTTTTTTGTGAAATTGGATATTTCTTGAGAAAATCGAGAAATTATTTTCCAAATTGGAAAAAAAACGTGAAACGTATGTATAAACGTACTAAGAAGTAAAATAGAGTTTTTGCAATTCAAAAAGATTTTTTCGCGTATTGTCCTACGTAGATACAGTTTTCAAGAACATCAAAAACAAAAAAAACTTTTTTCTTTCTACGTGGGTGTAAAAACGTGAATATCTCGGGAAGGAGAAGGAATTGGGCCAAATAAAAAAATTTAAAATTCACAGAAAAATTAATAGAACCATCTAAGTAAAGTATTATTTAAGTTTAATACTTAGGGAAATAATATTCAATTACGAATATTCATTTAGGATAAATTATACTAAGTGAGAAAATACTTAAGTCTAAAAGGGAGTGATATTTAGAGACCCTAGATTCCCTAGTAAGAAAAAGTTGTAACAAAAAGTATTCAAAGAAACGAATAAGTCAACTAATTATGGAATGGAGAATAAATGTACCTATAATGTTATGTTATGTTATTAACATGTATGTGTTATTCAAATGAAAGACAGATTATGATCCAAAGACTGTGAGTACTCCCTTCTGGTGGCGATTTGAAAAGTTGTCATTTCTCATACATTTGTAGTGATATTCACCAACAGCAGGTGCAAATATGTTTCCATAAAAGCTTGCATCAGCATTATTTAGCTGGTTGTTGAGTCGACCATTGTATTCCTCATTGCACTCAGCACTGGTTTCGCATTGATAGTATCCACTTGTAGCCATGCTTAAAGCGAGATTGAAATCAGCATTTTCTTCATTACCCTTTTCATGACTGGACCAAATCCAATCAGCATTATGGAAGAGAGTTTGATTGTGGAAGGGAGCAGGAAAGTTAGCTTTTCTATTGAGAATCTGGACTACATTATTCCTATCGGTACCACTTCGACCTTCACCTGCATCACCAGTCTGTCCATCGCCTCCTGGATTGCCGTTTTTATGAGTGTTTGAGCCAGTCCATTGAAAATGGATAGCATCTCCTTCTGGTATAGCAAGACGGTTAGGGACGAAGTCATATTCAACTGCTGGATATGTCTGTACAATATTTCCTCGCTTTCCCCTCACAACAATGTTATGGATAGTAAGATTATCAGGAATTTCATCCGGACGCTTAAGAAGCTTGAATACATGACTACGATCTTCAAAAGTCACCTTCACTGGAGCTCGAGCGATGGTGACACCGTCAGTTCCATCAGTATATACGACATTGTTCCTTCCAGTGATTTCGTCCTCGTTAGAAGAGATGATATAACGAATTCGCATTACACATCTCTTGTTTTCTTCGTAATTAGGTAAAGTCCACGTGAATCTTGGTGTCTCTCTTTCTCCGTTAGCATTACCCAAATATCCATCTCTTGTATCCGGAGCTTGGTGACACTCTACATCAGCAGGGAGAGCAATACACGATTCTGGTGATAATTCATCATTTCCAAGATCTTTCCAACTCATAGGATGACCCCATACGTAAGTTTTAGAGCCACCATTGAGGGCCAAACACGAATTTTTACTAGAAATATCATCGCGAATATCCCCAACTTTGTAAAAAACTGTCCAATCGCCACTATTATCTTCACAGTCTGCTTTATCTGTGTACTGAGATTTATGCATCCTTTTTCCATTATCGTAATACTCAACACATTCGGGGTATTCTTTTTTGTTCAAATTTTTAATGTCATCAGTACAGGCATTGGCAGAGTCGTCAGTGAAATAAGCCACGTCTACCCATGGAGTGATAGAATCATAAGGCCACTCATTTCTTTCGTTCAAACATTCCATACCATATCTGGTACCCGGTTCATCTTGACATCTATCATAAAATTCCCATGATTCATGAAGTCCGATATCCCTATCTATGCTTTTAGCTCTACGACGATTCTTTGCGTTCTGGCCTGATTGCTGTAAATTCCTACGATTGCCACCAAAATTCTCGAAAAATGAGTTAAAGAGAGTCTGAAAAACATTGCAGCCTTCATCATCAGGCCCTTCGGGAAGATTAATAGTTTGGTCAATTTCTTCTTCCTCTTCCGTCTCAGTCGTGTCTGTTTGGTTATTTTCAAGTGTGTCCAAATAGTCCTGAATAAGTGAATCAATCAAATATTGTTCCAATCCGTCATCGTTGAGGACTTTATTTGCATCATCGGTATTGCATTTCTCATCGTCATCGCATTCCTCAACTACTAGATCATCAAACATGGGCGCTTCGGATTGTTTGAAAGTAGGTGCATTGCCGTTTGCAAGGTAGACGTTTTGCCTCCATGAGTCTCCACATTTTCTTCCTGAACCATCGAGACAATCATCATTACATTCATCTAACGGAACTTCTCCATATTTTCCAAAATCATTGTCGCACCAGCATTCACTTCTAAACTGAGTTCCAGCATAAAGAAACCCTCGTTCGTTGCATTTATCCATACAAAATTGAATACTGTCAGGAGCATTACTGGGGATTCCACCACGAATTTTAAAATTTAAATCTCTGGATCGAGAATCCACGTAGCATCGACCTTGTGGATCAAATGCATCATTTGGGTCAACTTCGTAATTCATTTTTTCCCTTTTCTTTCCATTTCGAAGACTGTATGAGTCAGATGGGGGTATACCGACAAATTCATCAGTTTGGCAATTCGATTGAATCACAATCTCGCAATTGTGGATTTTATCGCCATCTTCGTCAAACCCGCATCCAAGTAGGTTGGTCCATTCAACAGTCAAGATAGACTCGCCGCCACTATTTTCAGGACCACTTTGAAAGTACTGCATGGAGTATTGTCCTGCTTCATCACGGAAGTCTGTGTCGGTTTTATCCCCAACGTTATATCCACCTCTGCGGTTATTGTTGGAGAAAAAGAGTCGTTCGTCGTTGGTATTCTGAGCAGAATTCTCGTTGAGTCGATTATTTGATCCTCTCGGGGAATGTAGATAAATGTTTCCTTCTGCTAGCGCAACAAGAAGGAGGGCTGCGGAAACTTTCATTTTTATTGAAGGTGTATTTTGTTGTCGAGATCTTTTTATGTGCTCCAAGTGATAATTTCAATTTTAGTTTCGCGAAGTCATTTAGTTAGTTATTTCTTTGGTCCAAGACAAGTAATATTTATAATAGCTTTGTCTTGATCTCACTTAGAGATGAAATGCCTCAATAGATATTTCGCATCTCGGCAAAATATATGATGTGCTAACGTAGGCCATTTAAATGAACGTATTTATTCTACAAAGGATCAAGTTCTTACAATATATACTATAGGCACGGTAGTTTGCATTTTCTGTTCACATCAAATGTAAATGACTTCTAAAGCTACTTACTACATGGATCGAGATAAATGCAGTTATTCACTACATCTCCTTCTAAATATACGGTACCCTAATTTTTGTGGAGCTTGAACTTCATATCCTGACGAAATTTGTGGAAACTTTCCAACGAAATTAACAAAAATTAATGCTTACGGTTTTGGAAAGGTTCTCATTCAAACTCATCATTTCAGCTAAGTACGGTTGTTGTTGTTGTTGCTGTGTTCTTTCTAGAGGAACGTGGGTACATATCATAAAATGTTCCAAAAACATAACAAAATCAACTGGATTTCTTGGTACCGTATCTTGGTTTAATTTTTGTGGAGCTTGAACTTCATATCCTTACGAAATTTGTGGAAACTTTCCAACGAAATTATGTAGTTCTTAAAGAAAGGCCATTTCAAAATTTGGTGTACCTGCTTTACTATCCGTAACGAACCATAATAGCTATGTAGTTCATATTCCATTACTTTCTACGAATATCTTAGGAGGCTTAATTTCTCATGTTAAAGCAAGAACGATGACTCTTGGATCTATGGATTCATAAAAAGGTCATTTCATAAACAATATACCTTCACTGATCTGCTATGTGCTAATTACTACTTGGTGTCAAGATACCTATTGCATTATTATTATTATTACTCTTAGATTGTGATGATCGGTGAAGTAGTGAGTTCTTTATTATTTTTAATGTTTACTTTTATTGTTCATATACAATTTTGAAATATTACGTATCCAACTTTCTGAAGAAACGTATTATTATTATTATTATTATTATTATTATTAGAAGACATTTCATATCTAATGGAACAACGTAACATTTGTTTCAACAGATTGTCTTGCAAGACATAAAAAACAGTTTGAATATTTAGTAGCTTATACTGAACGATCCGTCTTCGATCCTAAAACTGTATACATCGGGCAAAATAATTTTTTCTCTCATAGATCTTATCATAATTTGACTTGTGTCTCTAAATTGGAAAACTTCGACATTGAAAGCAATCAAAGATGAAATACCTTCTCGCCACTTTATTGGCTGTATTCCCCCACAATGCGACTAGTGACATGTATATGCACTTCCCTCCCGGTGGAAACAATCGCCTAAATGAACCCAACCGTGCTCGCCGTAACAACAACCGTCTCTTCGACAGCCAAAACAATAACAGGTTTGGATATAATCAGGCTGGACATTATTTTCTGACCGATTCGATTATTGACTTGCAATGGACGGTTCAACACTCCTGTGGACCAGATTCGAATGTAAATTGTGAGGTTGTCTTGCAATACGCCTGCGATGATCAACTGCGTGATGGGCAGGTCACAAACACAATCCCTGTTAGAGATAGCGATTGTGCCGGTGATGATTGTAACTCCGACTTCAAATATGGAATGCATGAAAACTACCAATATTACCAACATTGCTCATTAAGGGAAAGGAACAAGGGTTTATTCCCAGCTGATAGGAATATTAGAGGAAACAATGCAAGGTATACCAGGCAAGAAGATAGAGGTACCAGGTACGGATATGAATGTAATGAAGAACGTGACTATTATCCGTATTGGCATCCTACAATTTGGAAGGATATCGCTATTTTCACGGATGACACTGATAGGTGCGAATATTATCAAGAAGAGTCTGAGAATGTAAAGGGAAGGTGGTATTGTCAAGTAAGTGACGAGTTTTTGGACGCCAACTATAATCCAGGAAGTGGTTCTTCCATCATTCCCATCAACGAAGAAGGCTGTAATGCTCTTGAGGGAGGAACTTGGGTAGAAAGTAGTCCACATCAATATCCCAATGGAAAAGCTGTGGAAGCTCCAGTTTGCGAACCAGCTCCATTCCAACGTGATAATCATCATGGAAATGGTGATGGGCGATACTTTGTTGGGTACAAATGGAAAGTGCCAGAAGATCTGGTTCATTCTAGTTGTGCTGTTAGAATTAGATACAACATGACAAGTTCCGATTTTGATGGATGGAGTACAACTAAAGAATCGAAAGAAATCAACGATAGATTAAACGATTATCCACACACTTATAATGGAAAATGCTATGGACTTGGAGAAGGCGAAAATAAATTTGGGATAGTTTCTGGAATCAGGTTTGACGATATTTCTAACTTTGATATTGACACTGCATTGGAAATTAATCCGAGAAGCGATGGCCGTATCAAGCTTACCCGTGAGTCTATTGATTCAGACATTTGGAGGGTTACAACTTCAACAAGAGGCGGTTTCCAAAGTGTTGGTTGGATCAGTGATGATCTTGGATATAAGAAAGTGAAACTTAGCTTTGATATTAAATTTATCAAGAAGCCAACAGGAAACAGTTATGGTGCTTTATTTTTTAATCAATGGGAACGAGAATGGGTAGATGACGCACCTCTTAATGAATGGCACTCTGTTGAATTCGAAAAAGTCTTACCAAGAAGGGGAAACAGCGAGACAGTTCAACTTATTTTCGATCGTACTTCTGTGGAATTTGATCTAGCTAATTTTACTCTTTGCGTGATTGATGAGCTTGCTGAGAATGGTAATCCTTTTGCCGAAATCCAAGATGCATTTGGTTTTGATCCCTATGAAGCCAGGCAAAGAGGGTATGAACATAGAAATGATGCGAGAGTTCAAATTTTTGATAGAATCGGCATGGAATTGCAAAACCCTTATAACACTGATCAACTTGGCCGTACTTTCGAAGATAGAAGCCATAAGCTTAAATTTATGGAGCTGCCTGCGGATATCAAAGCAGATGTTGATGCAAATGATAGAACTGTGTATAACCTGAATGCTCGTGGAAAAATCGGTAACAATGTGGAAGTATATCCTGGTTTTGAGTATGCCTTTACTCCAAGTCGAATTGTTGCAAACGAGGGAGACTACCTACACATTCAATTCTCAGGAAGTAATACCAATGACTGGAACAATGATCACAGCCATTTGGAGGCCAACGGAGACCCAGTTCATGTAACTAGAGGTAAAGACCGATACAATATGGTTGCTATTGATTCCATGGATGATCTACGCCCCTCTACAGACCCTCTAAAACTAAGCAGACTTCTTGGATTCGACGAGATCACTTCCATGTGCATTGCTTTTGGTGGTGTTCATGGTGGTGACAATGAATATTTGCAATCTGCAGGTGCTTACATGGATAACGAAGTCAGGCAACTCAACAAAGCCGGGACGCATATGTTTTACGCGCCAATCAATACTAGACACGGTGCGAGAACAATGAAAGGAAAGATCATCGTGAAAGAGGATGATTCCTAATTGCTTCGACACCAGCCTTGAATCAAAGGAATGAAAAATTGAAAAACTTGAGTGCTTAAGATCATAAGAACAATAAAATAAGAATGAATCCATAAGATATTTATTACCTTGTGTAGATTGTGCTTGTCGTTATCAAATAAAGGTTTGTTAGAAGTAAAATGCAGTTGACGCTTTGAGTGAAATCATGACTCACTTAAATATAAATGCTGGCAATACTATGTATATGGAACTGAAAGATCAAAGATATCGTGTTGAAATGTAGAGGGATGACTGTAAAATAAATGATAATGCAAACACAATATTAAGATACATTAGCATTATTCCTTCAATATTGGTAATTAAGTGCACTGTGCTATTTTATCTCAAAATTGTATAATTTTCTAATTTCCCTCCTCATCACTATCTTCTTCACCACTTAAATCCAATAAATCTAATAATTTGATTGCTATATCAGCAGCCCTTGTACGTCGTTCCTTGTCACTAATGGTATCCGCATTTGCTTTCGTAGCTTGTCGTATTTGATTTACTTGTTGTAAAAGTGAATCCAAATGATGAAATTGTGCTTCCGAATGCTCTTGTATCGGGGGTGCTATTTGCTGTAAAATGTCTGATACCTTTGTTTGGTTGGTTTGTTTTTGGATACTAGAATCGTTTGTGGTAGTTTTTTCATTTGTCGATTCCTCTTCATCAAGATTATTATCATCATTATCCTTTCTCAAGATTGACTTTTCCAAATCGATTTGATCCTGTAAGTGTTCCTTTTGTTGATGATTCATCATCTTTTTTACCTGATGTCTACTAGCTGTCGACCAAATAGTACTCTGAATCGCTTCTACAACTCTTGCAAAACCTTCCTTTTCCCTCTCCTCAAAACCTTGCTGTATTCCAATAGATGACAAATCAACTTTTTCTATATATTCATATCCATGATCTAGACACCATAATACTCGTTCTGAATACAAATCTTCTTCTTCTTTTGATGTGACTTTTTTGGAGGGGGGCGATATAGGGAGGATGGATACACAAAGTCGAAGTGTATCTCCAGATCCAGTAGCTGTAGCTGATTGATTCATGGGTGTTAAAATAGTAGAAATGGCATTGGGATGATGATGGTCAATTAATAGTATGATTCCGTCTTGTGCTTTCAGTGGATCTTCTTTGTCTTCTTCTTGTACATCATTATTAGGATGAGTGGTGATGATGGAGAAGGACTCTAGATTGACCTTGGCATGGAAATATTTATTTTGAATGTTGAATATATATCCATCTTTTTGTTTCATTCGTGAACATGGGAAATGGTGGGAAAGTGATTGACATAGTGTATGAATATGATTTGGATCACCTCCTATTCGAACACATGAATAAGGTTCATTCGGAGTGGTGCTCATGATGTTTGGTTAGATGGAGTGATTCTGGCGTAATATAATAATAATAATAAAAAGTTAAGTATAGTTAGTGGTAGTTACAGTAGCCATGGAGGTGGACGTTGATCGTAACGTGACGTCATGTATATCAGAGGAATAATGTGTAAGATTTCATCCAAATTTGAGTCCTGTATAGTCCTACGTACAGAAAAACAATACGAAATATTCATGAGATATTCTCATCATTGAGGAATTTCTACCGTACTATACTATACTATACTATACTATACTATACTATACTATACTATACGATATCCTAACAAAGCAGTGATGTTTGCGGGCATTATAATTAATACTGAATTCAGTAGGAACATAAATTGCGTAGTACAGAGATATTTGAAAATCGTGTATGTATACGAGATACGATTTAGAGACGGCGGATGTTATTTATTAATTACTTCAAATGTCGTTTTTGGATGAGAGTCTTGCATTTCAAAAACAATTTTGAGCCCAATTTCTGGGTTGATCAATGCTCTGTGAAAAATAAGTTGAAAGAAAGTGCACAGGTCTAATTTGTTCGTGCAAAATAGTTTCTTTTCCATCATTATTTTGCATCTAGTCAAAAAATCATCTTCAATTTTCATAAATGGCAAAATCGGAAGGAAAGGGACTCCCGACGAGTGTCCTCATAGATCGGCTTCTGCACGCAAGTGACTCTAGCGATGCGCAATCATCATTGGAATCTCTTTTAAAGAATATTCCAGAAAATGAAGAATCTGCTGTAGATGCCATTACAGGATCTAGTTCTTGTTTGCGAGCTTTATCGAGTTTGATCGCGCAGTCATCTCTGCCTTCGGGTATCGAATTAGAGGAAGGCCAAGTTACAGCATTGGAACTTATCCAAAGTGTTTTGAAACATGGAAAATCATCGAAGGACGCTGTCAAACCTCTTATATTAGAGTCGATCCCATCCTCCAACGAAAACGATGATAGTCAAGACAATAAACATGTAAATTCAAACACCATGTTGCATTCATCACCTTTGCTTCACGCGTTGCTGGATTGTCTATGCAATTCTAATACACAAACTACATCCACATATCCACGTATACTTTCGTTGGAGATCATCACTGAAACTCATAAACTTTCCTCTACATTGACACAAGAATGTCTACTTTCAGCTCCAGAGGGATTTCATCGTTTAATCTCTCTACTCCATCCTAATACGAATACCAGCAACACACCTGAGTCCATACGGAATGCCACCTTATTGCTATTGACGAAACTCTCTCAAAATTCAAGTGTCATCCGAAAACTTCTCCTATTTTCCGAAGGATACGAACGAGTTCTTGGTATAGCCGTAAATCTTGATGTCAATATGGAGAAAGCAGTTGTTTTGGATGCATTGTCGCTTTGTCAGAATTTACTTGTAGAAGATGCCGCAAGTGACTTTGGTGGTTGTGAAATGTTTTTTGGTGGAGGAGGAAAGCATCAGGTGAATGTTGGTGGTTGTGTTCGTTTACTGGATACTAGATTTTTCAAACATGCTCAAGACGTGAATATACGCAAACCCATCTTCAAAGGAAGTAGTGACGAAGGTGGAGATGATCTAGATGACTTATTGAATTCTCCATCATCGAAATCAGAAACAAGTATTCAACGTGAAAGTTTCCTGGTTCCACGAATGACGAAAGAGGAGGAGGAAGTAGGTCATTCTGTTTTAGATTTGTTTATGTTTGCCATGGAAGTTGGGGAAGCCAATAGAAAAGATAATTCTACACAACAGACCGTGGAGATGAAGCTATTGCTAAATCAAGCAGTAATGGGAGCTATTCTTTCTCTAGCTCTCTATTCTCCTTTTATGGAAACCCAAATACCTTACTATGCATCGGTTCCATCTTCTTCATTACAGTGTCATGCCTTGGATATTTTGAGTCGTATCGTTCCTGATTCAGAATCATCTCTACTTACATCCTCCTCCTCCCCGATGTTAACCAAATCAACAGAAAATATACCTTCTCTTCAAAATATTTATCCCCTTTATGAATTTTTCCCCGGAGAAGCTTCTCAACCACCATTAGAACGTCTAATATCTCTCTCCTATCAGGAATTCAATTCCTTAGTTTCTTCACATTCCCGATCTTGCCTTCGACATATTTTGACCTCGGAGCAAACCAATTTGATAATTTTGCACTCATTGGCACCACCTCCACCTGGCGATGATGATCAACATCAAACTCAAGGTATAGATCCAGTCGTAAAAGAAATGATTCAATCCCTGTCCAAAGATGATATTACAAAAGAGAAAAAACAATCGATCCTTTACACTGTAGACGTTCTTTTAGGAAATGGCAATGACACAGCTAAGGAACTATTCCTACGTTACCCCTTGGAGGGAAGGGACACGAATGATCCCAAAACATTATTGACTTATTTATTTGAAACATTGGAAGGCGACATGAATCACGATCAAAATCCTGTGTTGCATTTGCTTTGCTCTTGGTCATACTCTTGCCCAGCTTCAACAATGCATGCTTTATTGTCATTTCCTCAAACACTTACTATATCACTCATGTTGGAAAATGGTAATCCACTAGCTGCTATTCTACTGGGATTATGGTTGAATTACTTTACTACGTTTGAGTCGGAAGAATCTAAACTGAATGATTCTGAAGCAAAGGAGAACAGCAATGATATTGATATAAGCGGATGGTCGAAAGAAACTATAGTGCAATTGATTCAGCGCATTGGGATATCTAAGTTCACTAGCCTTTTGGATTCCTTTGTGAAAAAGGAGGGAATAAATAAAGATATGGCAGCCTATCAAATATCAAAGCAAACAACTCTAAAAGTGATCAGTGAACAAGAGCAAAAGGAAGTATCGGAAGTGCAAACGAAAATGGTTAGCACAATTCGAAAGTCTCTTGTATCTAGTATCACATCATCTTCTTCATCTTCAGAATCTCAGGAAATGGTTGAAATGACCCAAATGTTGGAACAATACCAGACTGAATTGTCTTCTTTTGAAACAAAATACCTTGTAGAGAAAGAATTGGTCTCAAAACAAGCTTTGGAAATCAAAAACTTGAAATTAAAATATCAACCGGTAACTCCCGTTGATGAGGCATTGGCAAAGCAAGTTGATCTCACGGCAATGGCTGAGAATCGGGTCGAAGAATTAGAAAAGAAACTTAACACCCAAAAAGAAGATGTATCAACTTTAAGAAAAGGTAAATTTGATTTAGAGGAAGAGATGAAGGCCGAGAAACAAGAGAAACAAGATAGGGAAGAAGAATTGACTGCTCTATCATCAGCATACAATACTCTAGAAGAAGAATATAGAAAAATTTGTGTCCCAAGTGGTAATCAAGATGAATCCGGACAAGAAGTCCAACTTACACCGCTTGATATTGTGAACATGAAAAATGAATTACATGCATTGAAGGAACAGGTCAAAGCTGGAGACGATTGGATGTCAATGGCAGTAGAACGGATGAACGATATGACTGCTGAAAATGTAGCTCTACAGCAACAAATAGCAGACCTGCAATCTTCATCACCTCAGAGTATCGAAGATAAAGCTGAAATATCTAGATTGAACGAAAAAATTGAAACTTTGAATACCGATAAAGTCCAATTAAATGAAGAAAAAAAAAGAATTGTTGATGAACATGCAGTACAAATTGAAGAAATGAAACGAGAGCTAGTGAATTTGTCAAATGATTTGGATGTCGAACGATCAAAAGAATCTGAACGAGGAAACCCCTTTTCAGCAACAGTAGAGAAGGGCGCTGTCGAAAGGTTAGAACAAAAGGTTGATGCTTTGTTAAAGGAATTGGAAGAGAAGGAGAATTTGTGCTCCTCAAAGGAAAAGGAACGGGTGCTTGAATTGGCAAGAGTCCAAACAGAGTGCAATGATGTTAGAACAGCTCAAGGAAACGAGTTGCAAAAATTAAAGGATGAAATGGAAATTCAGCAAAATCATCATGAAGTAGAGTTGAAACAAAAGGATATGGACATAACATCTCTAAAGAAAGATATTAATGATTTAAGCACTAAACCAGACAATGTACCTTTAACAAGCGCCGAGGATTTCTTTTCTGCAGCCCCTACAATTGAAATAGACGAACGCTGTGGTATCAGTAAAGAAGAAGAACATATGCTTCGTGCTGAGCTAGAGCAACTTCGTGAGGCTCACGATCAGGCACAAGAATGGATGGCAAATGCTTACGGGCACCAAGAGAGTATGGCTAATGATATTGAACTTCTCAAAGAGGAAAATTATAATCTGAAACACGAGATTGAAGTGCTTCAAAATGCACCAGACCAAAACAGCGCAAAAGCCTTGAATGATGTAAGTAGTACGAAATTAAATGAGGAGGTCAACGTGACATTGAAAAAGGAAATTGAGGAACTGAAATCGAATCTTGATGACGTCCAATCCTCCAAATCTCAATTAGAAGCGAAAATATCTGAATTGAATTCTAAAACAGGCGAATTAGAAGGAACTCAAGAAGATGTCGAGGCGCTCAAGTCTAATATTGCAAACTTGAAAGATATTGAAGCAGAATATGAGCAATTAAAATCTAAGGTTGATGACTCTCAAACTTCTCTACCTCAAGTGGAAACAGAAAATTCTGAATTAGATACGGTGACTGGAGAATTAGGTGAAGCTCGAGAAGAGGTAGAGGTTCTAAAGTCTAAGGTCACTGATCTTCAGTCTGACCTGGAAAATCTGAAAAATAAAAGTGAAGCAAATCTCGATTTTAAGAGCACTTTTGTAGACCATGCAATTACTTCTGATTATAAACAGGTCAAAATCTCGTGTCAAAACCTACAAATTCAAGTTGATAATTTAAAGCAAGAAAACAAGGAACTTCTGACAGAGCAAGAAAGCTTTACAGAAGCGATGGATCAACTCAAATCAAGATTATCAGAATATCAAGATTGGACCAAGACAGCTCAGGATAGGATTTCGGAGCTAGAAGAGGAAAGAGATCAGATGGAATCAAAGTATGAAGATGTGAAACAGACACAAACTGAATTGGAAGAAAAGGTTGGTGAGCTAACCATAAACATAAGCACGCTAGAAGCTAAATTGGGCGACACCGAGAAAGAAAAGCTTGAAGTCGTAGATGAAATGGATCAAATGCAAGAGAAAATTCAAAATATTACAGAAGAAAATAGAAAGGTTACGGAACAGCTACAAAATGATGGGGACCAAAAAGCTTTAATTCTGGATAAGTTTGAAAGCACTCATAATAAAATGCGAACTCTCCTTGGACACATCCACGATGACGAAGCGGAATTGAGAAACATTGCAAATGACGAAATCTTGAAGTTACTGGAAGAAAAATTACTTCTGCAATGCGAAAAATTATTTCAAAGCGAAAAGACGCTTAACGACCAGGAAGATGTAATGAAGAAGATTGCGGATCATAATGCTCTAGAAATCGAGAAATGGAAAGGTACGCTTTCAAAAAATTTAATCATGTGTTCTTTTCTTGTGAACCACACTCAACGCTTTTGCCAAAAATGAAAAGATGAGGCAAATTTATTACAATCAAAGCTTCATGATTTACAGATTGAGCTAGATGAGTCCAATAATAACGCACATGAATCTATAAGGCAGTGGGAAGAAAGATGTAACTCTATTTCTGTGCAGCTGGAAGAAAGTGGGCATATTCATGCAAAGAATCAGAATTTGTTTGAAAAGGTGGAAGCTCTTGAAGAGGAGCTGGTGAAGACGAAGGTTTTAATACCTACAGAAGATCAAGTGGAAAAATGTAAAACCCTTAGTATCCGTATTGGACAACTTGAACTTCAGACAAATGAAAAAGATGAAGCAATAACAATGTATGAAGAAGATGCAGCAGAAGTTATGAAAAGAATGGAAGAGGATCGAGAAGCAGCTGAAGACGCATTGAGTCAGTGGAAAAGTAAGAATTCTCCTTTCAAGTTCAAAAAAGTTCTTTTTGTGGCCACTATTTAACTTTTTTCATTTGCTTCATTGTTATAGGCACTGCTGATGAATTGGAAAATACTGTTGAATCTCTACAGCAGCAATTGCACGAAAATATTGATTTTGTTAAAGATCAGAAATTGGAGGCAGAGGAAGCAATTGCTCATTGGGAAGATAGATGTTGTGTACTTGAGGAGCAAATGGAAGAGCAAGAAAAGCAGTTGGACGAAAGTGAAGATAGGATAATAGCTCAAGATGAAGAAATAAAAGAGTTACAGCAAGCTGATACGATGATTCGCTCGATGCTTGAATCTTCGGAGGCACGTATTATGTCATTAACTAAAGACATTGAATACAATAATGCCAGATCTGAAGAGGAACGTAAAGTATTGATAGCTGAAATTGAATCCAGAGTAGAGCAGTCCTTGTCGCTTGAGGTTGAGTTAAATGGAGCTCAAACAA
>Ga0209092_10003148_pt1 | contig 14599 bp, 11 predicted proteins | sample FraStrMetagenome_FD_187446 | JGI IMG/M metagenome (GOLD analysis project Ga0209092, IMG submission 187446) | Marine eukaryotic phytoplankton communities from Arctic Ocean - Fram Strait ARC3M Metagenome (SPAdes) (version 2) | ecosystem: Environmental > Aquatic > Marine > Oceanic | place: Fram...
ACATCATATATCTTCTTTTGACATTTTAGCACAAATTTTGGGAATCTTGGAAATGTGACGTCATTGCTTCTCAGCTTTGATCTAAATGGATTATGTGTATTAAAAAATGACGACTGCTGCTAAAGTCGTTTTGGTTGTTCTCATTTCAGCAAGGACAAGATAACTACCGACATGACAAGCAAATAAGAGATCAAAAAAGAACAAGTCAAAACATTTGCTAGCTTGAGGGAATTTGTATTGTTAAGTATATTTTATGGAATTGGTTATAGGTACTGTTGATAGACTGGCGGCGAAATAAATGAAATATATTTTTGTACCATCAAAACAAAAAAAATAGTAGATACAGCTAGATGAAGTCGAACGAGATCAATCTATTGTCTAGATGAACAAAAAATAGCAAGGGTTATCTTGAATGATCATTTTCAATAGAAACCTTTTAAGAAGCAAGAAATGTTGCCCTCTACTACACCAGAGAGAAAAAAAGGATAAAACGAATGATAAAATAATAGGATCAATCAGATTTAAAGCAGAGCTTTGACCTCGTTTTCAAAAGCTGTTTTCCCGGATTGAAACCAGGAGTCAATTCCAAGTATAATCTAAAAAAATGGGCAGTAAACAAAAGAGCTTTTTATTTCTGTCAACACTCTCTAGAAAATGGTATGATATGCGCAAGAGATAGCATGGTTTATTTTCAAAATATATCACTCTGAATTTGAGATAACCGCAACCCATCATTCAATCCTTTTCAAATATCCTCCTTTGTTTTAAAACATAAATTCTTTGCTGAGCACCTATTTTCCCAATATCCTTCATTATGTGAACCTCCATCAAAATTCAATGCACTCTTTATCTTAGGCAAGACTGTGCACACGACATTTCAGATATATAATATGATAAAATTTACGTAATATTTACATAATAAAGTAACAATACTTAAAAGATATAGCCTCAACATCTTAAGATCATCTGGAGCTTCAATTAGCAACCGTGGAAGCTTTATTTAGTGTTCAATAATAAAAATTGTCTGGTTTCAAAAGATCGCTCGAAGCCGATTATTTTCTTTTGTTCTTTAAAAATTTGCCTACCATCACCTCAACTTCAACACAGATATGAATCGTTAAGATTTCATTGCAAGAAAGATTCCCCACAATTGATCATATTCTAATGGCTTCGACAAAAGCAGATGAAATCATTGATTGTCTTTGTGATCAAGAAATAGACTTGTGGAAGTTGCGCGGATTTGCTCTCACAGAAGGCGGGTTTCTGAATAGTGAGTATTATATTGTCAAAGACAGTTCATCCAGATTCGTGATATAAAGATTGGAAGCTTATGTTGTGTCAAATTTCTTTTTATTTTGAGAGACTCGATTAGGAAACGAGTTTGGTCAACGTTGTTAGGAATAGACCTGAAAAACAAATCCACGACATCCAAAAAAGACCACAACTTTGTATCGTAAGTTTTCGTGGAAGAAACTGTACATGAAATCTTTGCATGCCTGAAATTCAATGATTTAAACTAATTTGTTTACATTTTTATTGTTGGGAAAGAAATGCATCGGGCTTTCCATTAAATGTTGAAATAGAACAGATTGATCGGGATGTGATCCGGTCATCATGGCATTTATTAACATTGAAGCAACGGCAGGAATGGGAATCCGACTTATCTGGAAAAACTGGGAAAATTCTTGAAAAGAAGCAAATGAATCTCTCTAATCTGATAAAAACTGTTCTTCAGGAATCTTATCATCTTCATTACTATCAAGGATTCCATGATATAGCAGCAATATTTTCATCTATCTTCACTAATGGTTCAAAAGTAAAGCAATCAGGGAAACCATCAAAGTCAAAAAATGATCTTTCTATAGCTTCAATCTTGCTTCAACGCGCAAGCCATTCTCATTTATATGATTGTATGCAAAGTGATTTCACATCTGTCACTGCTGCCATTCAACTTGTAATTTTTCCAATGATACAATATTTTGATCCCAAGCTCCATGCTCATCTCATGAAAAGTCGCGTTGAGCCTTATTTTGCATTATCATGGATATTAACTTGGTTCTCGCATGATATTCGTGATACCAAGACAGTTGCTAGACTTTTCGATGTCTTCCTCGCTTCTCATCCAATTTTTCCTTTTTATTTGTCAGTAGCAATGGTATTACATCCTGTGAATAGAAAAAATTTAGTTGATACTGAAATTGATTTTGCCACCATGCATATGGCTTTGCAAACTTTGCCGAAAAAAACATGCTCTGTAGCACAGCAATTAGAAGGCTCCAATGCCACAACCCAGGCCAAAAATGGAGACTATTGCTCACTTAACTTGGAGAGGGCAGTTTCGTCTGATCAATTATCACTAGAGAAAGCAAATCCTCTGATAGAAATTCAAGACTTGATTGATAACGCAATTTCTTACATGTAAGTTATGAAGTGTAATCTACTGGTTTTCTATGTATATTGTCTTATCATCTATAACAAACATTGATTCTTTACATCGATGAAACCTTTCATATAGGTATATGCTTCCTCCTAGAAAACTTATTCCACTGGCTGAGAAATATGAAAATGGAAAACTTCATCAATTCTTAAAAGGGTGCTCTGATATCAAATTACTACAGAATCCTCCATTTTGGGCAATTGCACCTACAATCCCTTCTGATACAAAATCAAATCCACAAAATATTGCATCTAAGAAATCATCAAAAAAAAGAAGAAAAAGAACAACAGGCAAAACTGCTACCTCAAATTCTAAATCAATTATATCAGATAACGTATCATCTCTTCATGAAAACAAAAATCAACTCGATGATGAGCTATTCAGGAAATACGGCAATGCAGTAATTGCATCTGGAATGGGTCCTGATGGAACAGATAGAAAGCGACGGAAGCTTCTCATCTTGGGAGGAATTGGATTTGTAGTTGCGGCATTCTCCATAGGTTATGCATGGATCAGATGGTCACACGAGGATTCTTCTTCTGTACAACAATATTGCGACTCAAACAATACGACATGTCCCTTGAAACCAGAGATTACATTTGATGAGAAACTAAATCGAACGAAAGAGAAAAATAATTGGATTCTTTCAATATATCAACATGCAAAAGTTTCTTTGAATACAGAAGCTGATATTGTGCTTTTATAGATTTTGCTACATGACTACATGATGAATTCTTACAAATATGAGGCACTCAAAAACGAATCACATTACCTATTGTGACTAAATAACGATATTACGGACTGAGGATAAAAAGTAATTTCAATAGGTTAACTATGCTAGAATTTGGATTTCTAATCTTTCATCGACAACAGTTTTTCATTGTTCTTGTATATGTTCAAAAAAATAGTAAATAAATCTAATAGTATACGTATATATATAACCATACACGATAATAATATTGTAGATTCTCTCTACATAGGGTTGGGAAAGCTTTTACGTAAGGTATGGACGTGAGGTCTGCTGCTGACATCACAAAATAAATACTCTATGCAAATGTTCGTCATGATTGTCTAATCGTGTGAATATGTATTAATGTGAAAGAAACTCTTCGAAATAATTTATTTTCACAATTTTTTTGTTAAATGAAAATTTAAATGGAGGAGGATATGTACTTAAAAAATACACATGTTCATGTATTCTGCCTAATTGATATTTTAGTAATTAGAAGTACTAAAACTTCTTGAATTTCCATGTAAACCGTGCGTTGGTTTTGTGATGCAGTCGCATGTACCGACATGGTGTCGTTACTTTTGGTCTGGCAATTTTGATCTGCTGTTTAGGCACATGTTCGTCTCCAACAAGCGTATCTGCTGTAGGCTCTAGTTCATCATCTCCAATTGTGTAAAAGGCATTTATCACGACCTGCATTTCTTGCATCACCATTTGGCTGCATTGAATTAATTTTGATTAGAACATGTCTAGTGAAGCAAAAGTAGAGATTACCTCATCCTCCATGGGCACAAGATCACAATCTCGACAGCAAGAGCCAGAGGAGAAAAATGAGGATGTAACTCAAAACGGAGGTGACTTAAAAGAGTACACTCCTGACGACTCAACTTCAAATAAACGCGCTCGTCTTACAGATGACGACGAGGGGAGAAATCAAGTAACAAACCCTTCCATTGATACTCTCAAAGCCCTAGTCTCCAAATCAGCTGTTTCAGTTGCGCCCAGTCCAATTCCTTTGGTAGCATCGTTGTCGGCCCTACCAGCTACTCCAGTACCTCCCGCTGCACCAGCTATCTCACAATCAAGACGAGGTAGAAAAGCGTCATCTCGAAGAAGAACTGTCAATCATAAACACATGAAGATATTATCTCCAGTACAAAGAGCAACGTTAAGGAATATACCTGGACAAGAGATTTTGAAGGATATGGCATTTTATATGCAGCATATTTTAGGAAATTCTAGAGAGAATATTAAAAATGTTATGAACAAAGTCATGATGTTGGTCAATGGATACGGAGTTCGACATCAGACTTCGACCTTTCCAGGGAATGTATTTAAACAAGGGATTCAGGTAGGTATTATATATAAAGTATTCTTGAAATTATTTACTTGATTTCGTTTTTTTCTGTGAATTAACGGTAATTGTTTTATTTTATTCAAGATCACCCTGGATCATGATTTTGCAGCGATGGACATAGAAGCCAATGATTGGGTTCATGCACATGGAGGAGACGTCTCACATGGATGGTTGATCAAACTTCCTCTTCGAAAAATGTGGGTGTATCAAGTTGCTAGATTTGAACGAGGGGGGCCTTTTCTGGATCCAAATGCCATGCCAGATCCAGCCCTAAGTCATTATTATGCGAATGCTGCTTTTAATCCCAACGGACTTCCTCGTGTTCCTGGATCTAGAAAACCCAGAAGATCACCAAAACAAAAGATACAAGATTTATTAAAGAATGACTATATGAATCAAGCACAGAGAGACTTATTAAATATACCAGCTCCCACATCAACCGATGCTGTAGCTTCGTCAAATATTGAAAACACTACTACAGAAGCTGCTACATCTCCGGATCAGCTTGAGACTCTCCCGACTGATTACAATAAACAATACTACGAAGTATCTAATACGGCAGAAGTGTAAGGTGAGGAGTAGTGCATTTCTACCTCATATCAGAATGTAAAAAGATATATTATGTGAACTGTTTAGAATTACGTTAATTATTATTGTTAGGCATACTTTTATTGTTGTTACATCTATTCATGAAATAACCATAGATATAAAGTAGTATCAAATTGACTCAAATTTGATTATAGATTTGTTACTACGGGATTTTGCTTTAAGATTTCCTCATCAATCACTTCTAACGAACTACGTCCTTCGCCTCCTTCCAGTCGTAATCTTTTATCGTGATAGTTGAGTAAGGAAGGTCTATGTCCAACACTTATGTACGTTGTCCCTGGTCCAGTGAGTCCATTTACAGTGTCCATCTTTGCCATGTCCTGTAGTAACCCATACATTTTTGCCTCTGTTTCCATGTCCAAAGCAGACGTAGCTTCATCCAAAATAATCAACTTTGGTCGATTCACTAACACACGTCCAAAAGCAAGACGTTGTTGCTCTCCAAGAGATAAAATATTACTCCAGTCCATTATGGCATTCAAACCACGAATAGGATCCCCATCACCAGCTCTCAAAGGAAGTTCAGATAAATCTACTGCATCAAAGACTGCTAATAAGTCTTCGTCTGATAAATCTCGTTTCAAAACATGACCATTTCCAAGTTGGTAATGACCGTCATTGCCGTCATCATTCTTTGCTGCCTCTGTGTTATTCTCATTTTTGTTCACACTTGGATATAGTAATTGATCCTTCAAAGATCCCAAGGCACAGTAAGGACGCTGTGGTAGAAAGTACAGATCTTCATCGGAAGGGCGGACTATAGTCCCTGAGCCTGCAGTCCATAAACCTGCTACGGCACGGAGCAAACTTGATTTACCTGCTCCCGAGTTACCGACAATCAATAAATGCTGGCCACGCTCAAGAACAAAATTCAATCCACTTACAAGAGTTCGTTTACGGTCAGGTGTAACAACAGTCACATCATGCATAGAGAGAAGTGTATTTTTATCATTGCTTTCTGTGACAGTATTTGTGAGTCGAGTTTCTTGTAAAATCGGATCAAAAGGGAGTGGACTGGATTCTAATTCTGTTAATGTAATCGTGGAGGTGCCCTGTCTTAGAGAAGATGCATCATGTGTGTGTCCTTCTACGTCTGCGTCTACAACAATGCTGCTATCTGTCATATTTTCTGTTGCATTAATAAACCTCATTAGTGGAGCATCTACACGATCAGGATCTGCATCTTTAATTGCCTCCATAAATTGCGACAAACGATCAATACCGGCACTGAATGTTGATAATTGTTCAAATTGATTCACAATAACACTCAAATCATTCAAAATATGATTGAATGCGCCAGCAGATTGTGATACTACACCTAACTCAACTTTTCCCGCAAAATATTGTGGTGCCACTACTGACACTGGGACTACTTGAACCAAATATTGATAGGCTGTAGTAAAGAATTCTAAATTTCGCTGTGCTCCAATGATTTCCTTTCTATTTTCAATAACTTTGTTGAAACGTGCATCGACTTCTTTTCCCTCTAAATCCTCTCCTCCATAAAATGCAATTGATTCCGCATTTTCTCGAATTCTAACGAGAGAATAGCGGAAATCTGCTTCTTTCACTAATTTTTCAAAATTCAATCCAACCAACTTACGTCCTAAAGCTGTGGTGGTAATTGTTCCAAAAGCTGCATATCCAATAATGGCTCCAAACAATTGAGGTTGAATAGAATACAAAATTGTAGAAAAGGACACTAAGTCAATGACGGATGTGACGCAAGTTAAAAAGAGTTGAAGACTAAAGGCTGTAAAAGTTCTGACATCTTCAGCTATACGTTGATCTGGATTATCAATTTCATTTTCTGTGTTGCGCTCGAGAGAATAGTATACCCGGTTGTTATAGTAAAGAGATAGTACCCGTTCTGTCATCCATTTACGCCATTCAACAGCAAGTTTTTCTCTTTGAAATCTTCGTGCAGGAGGCATTGAGTTTTACATATTGCAACAAAAATGAGAGCCATGCATGCTAATATAAGACATTAAATATAGGAGTACATGCGCCTACCTGTAGAGGACAGATACAGGAGCTCCAGCAACTAAGGCAGCACTAAACTTGATTAACACAGACGTAAATTTTTCAGGGTCTTTCGAGGAAAGTGCACTCCAAAAATCTTTCCCAACGTATGAAAATGCCACGCTTACACCACTATTCAAAAGAGTCATTCCGACCTAATACATGATGAAGAGCATTTAAGGGTTTTGATCAGAAACATTTTTCTTTCAATTTTAAGTTTATGAAATACATACCATGCCTGCAAAAAGCCACTTGCTAGCACTACTTTCATCAAAGTAAGGCCATGCCATCTCACGAAAAGCTTTAAACTGTTTCATTAAAGTTTCCAAATCTCCACCCTTTTTCTCCTCTCCTTCAAGATCATCTAGGTCATTTGCACTATTTTTTAATTTTTCGTTGATATCACTGTCATTTGATCCACCGGAAAAAAGAGTATTCAACCTGTTCGTCTTTCGACTGGAGAATGGCTGAGAAAGACATGGGCCGTTTTTCTTAGACCATCCAGCAGCTGAAACAAAAGCTGAGGAAGTTTTCCATTGGCTAGGTCTCACATTTGGGGAAGACTGAAAAGCTGTACCCTCATGATAAAGTCCTAAAAAGAAGTAGGAGACTACTAAAACGAAACGAAAAGGCATGACCATGCCTTTTATACTCAAAAAAATATTTGAGACACCAATGCTCAAGACCGATAATAAATATTGAAAAGCGACAATATTCACAAAAACGTCATGTATGAAAAGCACAGAGTTGTTCTGTTGAATGATTCATCTGCTGCTGTGCGCGAAAACATTACGTAATAAGTCTCTTCTACGTACATACTTATGTTAACAGGCTGAGGATGAGAAAGGCATGGTCTGAACACATGGACATGGAAATTCAACATTAAAAGTTTATTTATTTTTATCTTTGTGAACTCACAAAATTCAAATTAGACCTTCAAGACCCATTGCAGTTATTTTGTTGCGTTTATCGAATGACGCATACAGATAATTGCATGAGTCCCATTCTTGGGAAAATAAATGGAAATCTTTTCATCAATCATTTGTCATCGATCCTTAGTAGATCAAAGATGTCGTAACAAGAGCATCTTGTAAAAACATAAAAAGCAGTAATGTAGTTGAGGATACTATCATATCTATGGACACATGCCAACTGAGCCTAAAGAAATTGCCTCTCTTTCTTTCTACAAAAATTACAGCAGATAACTCAACAAATGCCTATCAAAGCATTTATCAGATAGTAGACACAGCGGATTGTAGAAGTACAATCTTTAAAATATCATAGTAAAATCTAATATGAAAGATTGCAATCAGACTTTTGTCAAAAAAAAGGATACAGTGAAACTAAAATATGGTAAACATGTACCAACTGCATGTAATCAGCACTTTTGTATGCAAACGCACTGCGAAAACTCAGGATTCATAACACACATCTTCTTTTGAAGCTTAGAAAGGACTAAGACTATATTTTTGACTTTCCATAATATTTTGGCATTCTAAAATTAAGTATAATATTAGGAATAAGGTGACTTTGTAAAAAGACATAATTGAAATAGAAAATATGCAAGTTCAAGACATCGATTCAGTAAAGTGACAGAAACACAATATTAGCTATATCTTCTATGACAACAAATTCAACTGATCACAAAACACTAACTCACACCTATTTCTTTTCTTCTCCTTTTTTCCAGATGTTCCAACAATACAAGTGATAATAGAATTTTTCTGCAAGGGAATGAAAGGATTCTGACTGAAGGGGTATCTAGCTCAGATAAGGAACATATCCTTAAGGAGACAGAAGAACTGCAAATGGCCAGCCATAATACTAAGGCATTGTAGGGTATAGAAGTGCACAAATGATGGATGACATTTTGACAAAGCTTCTATTATTATGTTTCTAACTTCTTCTTTTGTTTTCTTTTTCTCATTATTTGCATCTACATCAGGGACAGCTCCAGCAAAAGCTACTATAAATATCTTGTCTTGGGTGTTATTGTTCGTGGAGCTCCTTTGATACTTGATATGGGTATCAAAGGAGGAGCAATGGTGTGGTGTAGCCATTTTGTCCTTCTCATTGACAATGGAGACATCTATATTTGTCAAATCCAGTATGCTCTTACTCTGGAGCCATAGTGATAGGTTGCAGATCTCTCCAGCTTCAGGGAGAGTCTGCCAACCGGTCTTTTGGGACATGTGATTAATGCTTCATCAGCATTATACATCTGAATTGTGATTGGGTAAAGTGAAAATAGAAGAAATTATTTAGCTACAAACTCTTGTATGAAATTGATTTAAATAAAACTATCGTAGAGTCCTAAGGCATAGTAGCCTAGTGTGAAACTTGTATGGCCAAATAACCTACGCTTAAAATAAAATATTTGCATTGCATAAGTTAGCTACAAATTAAAAAGAAAAAGCAAACTTACTATTAATGTTGGACACACTCTTTGAAAACAACATACCCTTTCCTGTTTAGGATGGCAGAGGATCTTGTATTCCTTGACAAGGCAAGGAACGCAGAGCTTGTACATGCATACACAAGCTTTCGCACTGGAATCTTGCCTTTTTCTGTGTTACTGGCAGAGATCGTGTTGCTTTTATCAACAAGGCCTTCCATTTCCAGTGACAGTTGGCCTTTGAAAATGCCATTAGGGATTGACTTCAAAAAATCAAAGCCCATTTCAAATCATGATGCTAAAATAGAAAGCTTGTGGGCTCCCCACAACAATGCATTTTTGTTGCAAATATGATGCTAGTTTCTAGTAAACAAAGTATGACAAACAATACCTAAATAAATAAAACATAAATGTAGATTAAATTCTATGTAAGTATTGTTTTAGAGTACATTTTCTGCTGGCTGGCCTTCTGATTAAATGTTGTTGTTTGAAGTATGGTTAGAATCAAACTGTGTACCTCTCTAAATGGAATATTTTAAAAATGGAAATAAAATTTATTAAATGTCGAAATTATTTCATTAAAATTTAAAGATATAATTTAAGATTAATGAAATCACATCAAAATAAATATTGATATGACAAAATATTATTTGGCATTTTACAAAATTATTTCCCTGATGTGATAAAATACTGAGAGATACTGCCTTAATATTTAAGTGAAATATAATTTAAATACCAAAATATCACCCAAATCATGATTATACAAAAATCAAACTTATGATAACAAAATATTACGTGAGTTTGATGAAATATATATCTGTAAATCATAAAAAATCATCAAAACCTCCAAAGTCATCTATATTTGTTCCTCTGATGCAATTACTACAATGCAGCAATCACCAGGTATTAAACACAGACCAACACCAATCAACTCAATCATCACACCATGTCATCCAAGAGAGACCAAAACCAACATGATCAAAAGACTAGCCCTTCAATGGATATACCTTTAAGAAGAGGTAAAAGTCGATACTTCAAATGGAAGTCTATAGATTCATTATCAGAAGAGGACACCCCTCTTAAAGATTGTATTACCAATTATGAAACGGAAAGCTTCATTCTATCTTACTATAGAAATCAGCCTCTAAATGAAGCACCAGTTCCTATAAAATATATAAACTGTTGAAAATGAAGCAAAATTTCAATCTATACACCAATGGTGTGGTCAACAAAGTTCTCTGTCTGTGTGGATTAATTATGAAATCTTACTATGAAAGGGTACTTTAAAATGTTGTGACCTGAGCTCAGTCATAAAAAGTGATGCTTAGTAAAAAGGTTAAGTTATTGGGATACTTTCTGAGTCAGATTTAATGAGAAAGAATTTACTCCAAATCTTAAATACAATTATGGTTTTAATCTGGTGATAATAAGCAAAACATATGAGAGGAAGTTGTGAGGTTAATGGTTTCAAGACTTTTAAATGAAGAGTTTATTGGTGAAAAAGTAAAGAAAAGGCAGATACCCCTAAAGTCAACTTAAGAGATTGGGGAAGAAAGACATATATATACCATAATTGTTCAGGTTGTATGCAACACATAAAACAGTTCTAACCTATTCAGAGGGACAATATTTCTTACCACATTGCTTCTAAGGTGAATGAAACAAATGAATCTATGCACACAATGAAATTATGCAAAAGGTCAATAATTATTATCACATTGCTAATGAACCTATGAATAATGGTATTGAAGAGATTGTCTCACCTATTGATGTTGAAGAAAAATCCTGTGCAAGAAGTGACTCTAAAGCAGGCTAATTAAAAATGAGAAGAAATCACATTCAATTGAATCTTTCTTCAAAGCTTGTTTTGAACTTCTTAAAAAAAGTGCAGATATTGAAAGTATACCACATATCAACTTAGTTCAACTTAGTTCAACTTAAACGCAAGATGCTTTCTCATTTACTTACTGTATTGCCAGAAGAATTCAAGAATGTAGAGCTTGATTGGCATTCATTGTCTCAACTATTTTTAATGCTGGTAATTTCTTATGTTACTTGCATTACTTCTACTACCTATGTTATAGTTTTCTTTGTGTTCTAACATACATCCTAAAAATTTATTGTAAGTACTCAGAAAAATTAATAAAAATACCCCAAAAAATCTGTTTGATGTTAGGGTATACATGGTCTATTGTAAATTACATTAAAAATTCGTTAATTGTAATACATAAGTGTATCTGTTCATGCTTTCTAGAACTTATACTTCTTAATATGTATGGTTTATGATAACATTTACATTTAGAGTGAAACGCATGTAAATTAGCTAATTAAAACATACTTCAACTTCAACAAAGTGAATTTTATTTAGATTCAAAAGTGAACAAACAATAGAAGGTGTATTTAAATGAGGTGACATTGTATCATACTATTAAAGATGTTGTTTTATTTTTTAACAGATGAACAAATTCAGCTATTCATCTTTGATGATTTAGCACATACCCAATTGAAAAGAATTGTTGACTTCACTACCACTGCTGTTTCTAAAAATGATTGGACTTTATGTGGAGATCATTTTGATATTGGTAAGTCCCTAACGCAATTTGTATTGTATGCAATCAATTATCTTATCATACTTATCATTCCTATTCGTTTGTACTTGGTAGAGGAGATGGAGAGATTGGAAGCTCACAATTCACCAAGGGAAGTTGAGTATTCTGAACTCAAGAAGTTCCATCAAGTCAAGAATGAAGAATCCCATGTCTTGTCACATTGGGAGCACCGTATTTCTGTACAGGTAGGCGACAATGATGTCAACTACCTTTTGGATTGTCCAAGTAGGAAACCAGGTGATTTGTATGCCCATTTCTATTACTATTTAGATGGCTACAAGGGACTTGACATCGAATGCAACAACAATAGGGACCATTATGTTGTTAGAGTGGATTTCTTTCGTACGGATAATCCAGTTGTGGTGAAGAATGATGAAGATAAAGGATACAAGATTAGTGGAATTACTATTGCAAAGAGGAGCTATTCTCTCCTCTAATTTTCTAGTTTAGTCTTAATCAATATATAATATCAAGTGTTTAATATGTGAATATTTGTTTTTGTTCAGTCATATCATCTGTTCCAATTGAAATTGAAATTGAAATGTTATTAAACCATTATTAGAAAATCATTTTAACAATGAAACAAACCTCTGTATGTCGATATTTCAGGTATGTTGGGCAATCTGTAAGTTCTAAGCATCGTGATTTTGACTATACTTCCCTTTATGAATATGGGGACATTGATGGTGCCAATTGTGATTATTGGGCTTTAGATTGTACTATTGATCAGTACAATGTTGCAATCTATGCAGAGTTCCATACACCTCCGCGAAAAGAAAAAAATCAAATCCTTATCACCAAGTACTTTCCAAAGATCCAAAGATACTGTCGAATCAGGGTTAAGAGGAGATTATTAATGAATTTGATCAACATAGTAAACAATTAATTACTCCCACACACAAAACCTTTTATTTATTTAATTAGTTAATAGATAATAATTGAATAAACATATTAAACGAACAATTATTCTCGGACAAAAAGTCGTTCTTATTTTAATTACTTCTCTATTAACGTTGAAATGTTTTTGTTAAAGCAAATGATATTGATAAACATAGTAAACATTTAAATCATCTTACACTAACAACCGAAAAAATATGAGTTTGATGAAAATAGTAAACAAATAATTATTCTCACACACAAAAACCTTTTTTTTAATTAGTTCTTTATTAACGGTTATATTTTACTCACTTAAAACAATTGGAGTTGAAAAATAGGGATGCACGAAAGCTGGATTATTACTGTATCTACTGTATGGTTGACCATTACTATGCAAATCGCGATTCTCACGCAAAGAATGGTCGCGTGCAACGTTTGTGCTCAAACTTAGGTTATCTAAGTCCCAAGTATTTGCATATGTTACGTCAAAATCCGTTGCACTCTTAAATACTTTAACTTTAACTCTTTCTTCAATAGCCATAAATTCCTGAATCTGTCCAATACGCTCGTACATCATACGTGGTCTGGTTTTGTTCTTATACCAAAATTCCGGGCTAAGTAGAACATAATTACCTTATGTCCAAGTTTCTCCAGAAATCATACGTTCTGTAACTGTATTTCGAGCTTTTCTATTTAAAACAGCATGTGTAACTTTCTTTATGGCACATGTAGAGCTAGTAACAAACTTACAGGTATGAAAAAGGAAATGTTTCTCTTGGCGTTCTATAGTATCTGCTATGGTGTGTCCTGGTCTCCTATAACTGATTGATTCTGATGTTAAATCCTTCATAATTTCAACTGAATCTGTAGTATCTGATACAAAATCATTACATACATTCTGCAATTGCACTACTAACCTATCAATTTTTCTATTCATTTTTGCTATTTCTACCTGATCTGCATTCATCTCTCTATGGTCATGCGGGTTAAGATAGTCACTATAGGACCAATCCAAACTACTATCACTATTTTTGCTTCTCTCGCTAGAGTAGCTGCTGCTGCTTGTTGTTGATGCTATCTCAATTATTTCATCCATTTCTTTTTAGTGATGTAATTTTTATGAGATAACTAGATTAGTTTTTATCTTTTTACTTCTTGAAATTATTTTTCGCTGCTAAAATAAGTTTTTAATTGATTTCTTATATTATTATTAAGAAAACACATATGCTCACAAAAATATTTGTTCGCTAATAACAATAAAACCGCATTTGTAACGAAATCAGATCGCTAATTAACTAAATAAATTATAGATGTCTTCTCATGTGTAAATAAATAAGTGCGTACAATATGAGTGCAACCTAATTACATTTTTTACATAGAATAGCTATTTGCACATGCCGTGTTTCGATGTCATGAACACAGCATTTATCTTTTTTGCTAACCATGATATTAACCTAATTACATTTTTTACATAGAATAGCTAATTTGCACATGCCTTGTTTCGATGTGATGAACACAGCATTTATCTTTTTTGCTAACCATGATATTCAACCATGATATTCAA
>Ga0209092_10003150_pt1 | contig 14594 bp, 25 predicted proteins | sample FraStrMetagenome_FD_187446 | JGI IMG/M metagenome (GOLD analysis project Ga0209092, IMG submission 187446) | Marine eukaryotic phytoplankton communities from Arctic Ocean - Fram Strait ARC3M Metagenome (SPAdes) (version 2) | ecosystem: Environmental > Aquatic > Marine > Oceanic | place: Fram...
TTGCTTTCTTACCATCTTTACGTTGCAGTTGCTTCATAAGGTCTTGGAAGTCTGCACTCATTACTTCTCCATCTAATACACAATCATATGGAGCAGGAGTACAACTTAGTACGTTCTCAATCTCTTTGATAATGTGATCAAAGTTATGAAACTGTTTGCCGTTACGGCTAAACAATTCTACCTTGCCACCTTTGCATACTGCTAGTACACGAACACCGTCTAGTTTAACTTCAATCTGTTTTTTGCCTACCATCTTCTTTTCATGGTTGGCTGAGTCGTGTGCTAGGCTACAAGTAAACACAGGAATAGCATATTGCGGAAACTGTTTAGCTACTTTGTTTACAGTCTTTTCGCTCATACCGCAACGTAGGTCTTTGATTAAGATACGTCTGTAGAAGCCATTCCACTGCTCAACAGTAGCAACACTCATTACTAATTCAATAGCATCACGTGCCGCGTGGCCTGTAAGCTCTCTATTAATAAGTTGGTTAGCAAGTACTTTGAAATCTCTCCAAATAAGGCCTTGTCCTGTAAGTACATCTGAACGCTCTGGTACTTTCTTAACACCAAATGTTACTAGTGGATCAAGTGCCATACGTACACCTTCGAAGAACTCGTCCAGTCCTTCTTCCATTGCTTCTAGCACAATTGCTTGTTTAGCTAGTTTGCTATTGTCTGCTTCTAAACGTGCGATAATTTCTTGTGGTTGCGTTCTCATATATTCACCTGCTGTTGTAAATTTTAAATCAGTCATTACGCAACCGCCTTAACAGCGGCTGCATAAATTGGAGTTGCTTTAACTTTGTCTAACACTTCAAGTAGTGCAATCATTTCTTTGCGATATACAACATTGAAGCTAGGATCGTTTGCACCAATGTCACTTGCGTTATCAATGATGTCAGCACACTTTATGAACTGTGCATCTGCACTAGCGTCTGCGGTGTGTTGCGCATCAATTGATTTTCTAGTTGCTCTGTTTCCATCATAGGAACAAGAGACATCTGTAAGGTCATCGACAAGATCAGCAATTGTATCACCAAATGTATCACGGATAACATCAATAGTAATATGTGTATCTTCTACTACATCATGCAAGTAAGCGGCACTAATCTGTGCTGTATCTCCGCCGTATGTACGAACAATATTAGCAACACGAATTGGGTGAACAATGTAGGGTGCTCCGTCATACTTTCTAACTTGCCCAACAGCGGCGTGTGCGGCTGTTGCAAATACTTGAGCTTTATCTGTCGATATATATGTTGTCATTGTATTGCCCTCTTTTTCTTAACTGTTATATATAGTATAGCATCATAGTTACAGAAGTCAACCTAAATTATACCATTTTCTTTAAGAGTGTTAATTGTTTGTTCACTTACTGTAAATTCTGTTCTTAAAGACATTTCAAGAATTTGATCTTCTAGTTGCTGCATGGATCTTTTACTTTGAGCAAGTACTGAAGCAAACCCTGTGACATCTTCTTTTGTAAGTACATTTACTGTTAGTGTAGAGAAATCAGCAGTAGTTGATTTTCGTATCTTATCTAGTTTACCTGTAATTGTAGTCATGTCATCTATTACAGGACGAGTAGACAAATCTTTAAAAAACTCTATTTGATTTTTCAAAAGATCTATGTCTGCCATCATATTACCGATCTCAGACATTGAATAGCCCTTTTCAATGTGCTTTTCAAGCTCATACATTGCCAATAACATTGCATCTCTATTAATTAAATTTTTAGCAAATGTTTCTTCAACTGCTGCAATTGTATTTACAGGCATTTGAAACTCGGTCATCTCAAACTGTGTTACAAATTCCATATCGTTGATTGCAGTCCAAAGACTGTCTCGTAAATCTTTTGCTTTTCGTATTGTAATATTCACTATAGTTTCCTTATATCTAATTTATACTTATTATAGCATCGTATGCTATATTGTCAACCGTAATTGGAGGAAGATGTGGGATTCGAACCCACGGAACCTTGCGGTTCAACTCCTTAGCAGGGAGTTCCGATCGACCACTCTGGCAATCTTCCGTAATTGGTCGGAGTAGTAGGATTCGAACCTACGACCTCTCGCTCCCAAAGCGAGCGCACTACCAAGCTGTGCTATACTCCGTAATTGGCACCGGTGGAAGGAATCGAACCCTCAGCGTCTGGTTTGGAATCAGAAATGTTACCATTACACCACACCGATAAAAAACTTCTTTTAAAACTACACTATCTTTGACCCTTACGAGGCCTCTGTCTCTGCAAAGACACCTTATTGCAGTAAGGCGTAGTGTAGTCATAAAAAAAGCCCCTAACACTATTAATGCTAAGGGCTTATATAATATTACTTTTGTTAAAAAGTCACATCAAGACAAACCCCTACCTTTCGGTGGGCACCAATAAAATGATTGTAAGCTCGTCTTGTGCATTGTAATTCCTGTTGTTCTATTGTTTAATGTATAACTTAATTATACTATCTTATTTATCACCTGTCAACCATTAAGTTAACTTTATTTGGTGTCAATTAAGGAGTCGAACCTTACCGCAGTAGTTGACATGACGCCTGTGATGTCTGTTACTGTTAGCAAACCCGCATTGACAAATCGATGTGTCTGCGTGGTAGGTTCTCAACGCAGACTATGCCCGCTCCGCCTATCCACGCTAACGACAAACACTTGCCGGCATACTTGCATCGAGCCTTTTGTTGTGATTGCGACATCACTTCTCATCATATGGGACTTGCTAACCCATACTAGTTGAGGAGCAACCTCAACACGTCCTTGGCTGGAACGATAGGACTCGAACCTATACTCTACGCTACCAAAAAGCGGTGCATTACCATTATGCTACGTTCCAAAAACTTGATAAATGCTAGTTAGACATTTAATACTTATAAGAATTAGTACACACCCAAATACGAACGGAACAATAAATGCTACTGATCCTTTTTCATTACGTCTTATACCTGTAGCATAAGTTAGATATGAACCAAAAACAAGTGCAGGAACAGCTACAATTAACAACATGATAACTACTGCTACGCTATATTGCGACAACAACATAACTGCAATTATTAGCGTTAATAAAAAATATAATCGTTCGAACATTTACTTCTTTCTTTTATTGGTGCTCCGAGAGAGACTCGAACTCTCACGCCGTGAAGCACAGGTACCTAAAACCTGCGTGTCTACCGATTCCACCATCGGAGCATTATTTGGAGCGGGTAAGGAGAATCGAACTCCTGTCTTTAGGTTGGAAACCTAAGGTCTTACCATTACACAATACCCGCATTAACTGGTGCTCCCACACGGACTCGAACCGCGGACCTATTGATTACAAATCAATTGCTCTACCAGCTGAGCTATAGGAGCGTTATCTTCTTACTCTACAAATTGGACAAAAATCATTATGGTCCAATTCAAATTTACATTCTGCACATTTGTTCATGCAGTATTTATACAGTGGTTACTTCTTCTATAACTAATAACGACTCGTCATCTTCTTTTACTTCAGCTGTGTATTCACGCTCTGTTTCATACTGTCTAATCATTAGTTCTTTTAGTTCAGCAACATCAAATTCACCACTTTCAAGTTTTCTAATTGCATCTGCTGCTCCGCTAGCACGACCCGAACGCTTAATAAATGCTAGCAGTCCGATTATCTCTGTTCGACCAACTGAGCTTACTTGCATTGCTTCTTCAATAAAAACTCTTCCCATGTGTGTAACCTTTCTCGTTACTTATTGTTATTATGGCGGAAGCGTAGGGATTCGAACCCTAGGAAGGCTATTAACCTTCGTCCGCTTAGTAGGCGGGTGCTTTAAACCACTCAGCCACGCTTCCGTATTCTTTTAGTTCTTTTGGAACTTGATTGTGTAGTTTTTACCTTCAGTACTAAATGTAACTGTACTGTGGCTATAAACTTCACGTTGACGTTCTTCGTATCGTGTTTCAATTTGACACTGTCGTTGTGTGCCGCCGTTCTTGTTGCCATTCTTATTAACAACATCTGCGCCAACAATAGCACCTAGTACAGTTGCAGCATCTTTACCTTTACCGCCACCAAACTGGTTACCAATTACTCCGCCAACAAGCGCACCAAATAGTGCTTCACCTGTGCTAGCACCACCTCGAAGCTGTACATCTTTGCATACTTCTACACGATAAGGACTTTGTTCGATTACAGTCTTATAATGATCACGCACTGTTTCTGCAAATGCAGGAGTTGCTAATACAAATAGTGCAGTAGTAATGATTGTTTTCTTAAACATTTGATTATCCTTGTTCTACAATATAATTATACAACTCTTTCCAGGTTGTAACTTTCTTCATTCCTGTTGGAATAGTTTCGTGCATATTCCAACCATGTTCAATAAGTATTGGGCGTAACCCTACATTTTGTCCGGCAATTGCATTTTCAAACTTATCCTCAATCCAGTAGTAGCCTCTGCCACGATATTTTTCGAGTGCGTGTTCTTTAGGTGCATTTGTGTCTAAACACTCTAATACTGTAAATGCTGTAGAGCCAAACAGTTTGTCAAGATTCATTTGACGTAGTTTCTTTGCACTATGATCGAGACCTAAGCTAGTAACACAATGGAAATCGTAACCAAGTTCTTCGTGCAGGCGTTTTACATAATAACGTGCATCACGTAGTGCTGGAAGAAATCCCATTGCTGCACTTGAATTAAATATTCTAACTAGTTCAGCTGCCTTATTACCAGATATGCCAAACCGTACAGCTAGATTATATTCTTGGTTACCTTTTGGTATTTGCTGATAGCCTCGTGCATCCATCCATACGCAAAATGCGTACTCCCAGTTAAGTAATACTCCGTCTGCATCTGTTACTATAATCTTTTCCATATTGCCTTCTCTATTGCCTTATAACTTACTACTATAGTAACATTACTTCTCGACGGTGTCAACCTTTTTATTTAACTACATCCGGAGCGTTGTCCCAAAAGGTTCCAAAACGTACTTTGTAGTCTGCTTTGTCCACAACTTCTATTTTAGTTACACGATCGTAACGGAAGCTACGAAAACCTTTTGCTTCAATAGCCCATACTGCACAGACCTTGTCCGATACTTCTCGAACTTTCTTTTGCGACAGTGGATCGTCTTTCTTAGCAGGAGGAAGAAAACTTGTAATAAGTGTACAAGGCATCTTACGTTCATCACCATCAAGTTTTTTGAATGTTACTTCTAGTATTTCCTTGCGTAGTGTTTCCATTAGTTCGTCCCGTGTTGGAATTCCCTTTAGTGCCGCTACTGTGTCGCTCACCGAAGATTCTGTGGACGACATTATTTAATCTCCATCATAGGATCGACTGACTGCGAATCATGCCAATCAGTTTGATCTGAATTAAATTTACGTGTTGTTGTTTCTTTACGTAACATACCGTCTTTGACACGATATGTAATTAGTTCTTGTTTAACAACACCTACTGGGTCTGTTTCGAACGCACTTACAAATGGTCCTTCAAATTTAGTGTTCATTATAGTTCCTCCGCAATGCCTAATACTTCTGCTATGATTAATAATGCGCCGGCTGCTATAAGTGGCACAAACGGAACTTCTAATGCATAACCTGCATGTATAAACATTCCTCCTGCTCCAATGCGCACTACACTTTTTACAAGACTAATATAAAAATGTCTCTTACTTGGATCCACTGGTTGTGGAACATGATCTTCGTATTTAATAGCCATTAGTTCTCCTTATCGTTTGTCTACTACCATGTCAGCAAGTCCATGCTCTACAGCTTCTTGTGCTGTTAAGAATGTATCAAACTTCATAGTTTCAAACAGTTCATCATATTTCTTACCAGCTGTATTATGCTTAACATAAAGCTCTGTAAGACGCTTATTAACTTTCTTTGACTCTTCCATCGAACGTACAGCATCTTCAAACTGTAGCTCTTGTACGTGTACACTACCGCTTGTGCCTCGTGTACCTGAACTTACTCTGTGGATCATTGTACGTGACTCTGGTAGTACAACACGCTTGCCTGCTGTGCCTGCTTGTGCTAGGAACGAGCCCATCGAGCAGGCTTGGCCCATTACAATTGTGCGTACATCACATTTGATATATTGCATAGTATCGTAAATAGCCAAGCCTGCTGTCACTGCGCCGCCTGGAGAGTTAATATATAAGTTAATATCTTTACCTTGTTCTTCTGATTCCAAAAACAACATCTGTGCTACAATTAAATTAGCCATGTTGTCTTCTACCGGACCGTTAAGCATAACGATGCGGTCCTTCATCAAGCGACTATAGATGTCATATGAACGTTCGCCGTTTGATGTTTGCTCAACTACCATTGGTACTAGTGGCATATTAGTATACTCCTTTATTTGAAATTTTCTTCGGGCCTGGAGTAGTAAATTCCATACCGTGTGCATTGCCTACAAAAATTTTGCCGTTCCAACGCATGTGTATTTTTTGAGATGCAAGAAATGCATCTAGTGTTTCATTCTCACGAACATTATCAATCTCTGCTTCGACACTTACGTCTGTGCGAGTATTAGTTAACATTGCTCGGTCTTCGTATAATGGGGTCATATCTTGCCTGCTAGTTTAAGGTTTAAAACAAAGTTCTCTACTAACAGTTTAACAATAATTGCACCATCTGTCAAGTGATTTCTTTCCATTTCTAATACGTGGGTTGCCATCATTATGTACGCCTGTTCTTCTGTTATGTTTAATCCTTGAAAGTCTAAGGAATCAAACTCAGATGCGGCTTTAGCTAGCAACACTAGATTAATTACTGCTTCGTTGTCGGGGGTCATCATATCAGACATTTTCTAATCCTCGTATTTACATTAAGTATACGCTCGATTATATAGTTTGTCAAGTTTATACTTGTTTTTGATTAGTAAATTTTGGCCATAGTGTTTCAAATATCATACCGTCATCCGGATGTTCAAAATGAAATGTGTGTTCGTAGACGTGTGTGTATGCAGTCATACTCCATTCGTGTCTTTCTGCGTTCGAACGACACCACGTTTTTCCTTTATCAGTTAAATCACTGTGCAAACGAACAGCATAGCCAGGCATCCAGTTGCGTTTGTAATCATATTGTTCTATCGGTGTCATGATTTCTCCTTACATAAATAATTATATGAATAATACATATACAGAGGCTCTTTTTGAAGCTGTGAAAGAAACATCTGCAACAAGCGGATACGACTTACCCGAACCCATTGAAGCATATGTTGTTATGCTCCTTGCTAATTTTATTGACAAGCCTGATTTCCTTCCTGATACGTTTGGTCCTACGTTGCTACAAATTAAAACAAGTACCCAAGCAAAAACTCTTGGAGATACTTGTTTGTTCGTTACTGGAGTGTTCCCGTCTTATGGAGAACGTAAGGGTATTAATAGAAGATACTACCAAGACATTGGCAGCACTTCGTATGAAATGGCAGCAGAGGCGCATAATCCTGAATTGTTTATTACGCTTGCTACACATTTCAATTTTCTTAGCAACTTTATTGAAGTAGTTACAAACTCGCCTGTAAGTAGGCAGTATAATTTATTCTCTTAAATTTGTACTGAATAATGACCTTCCCCATTAGGATCAATTCCAAATTTTTCTACGCACATATTAACAATGCCTTCAGGTATCTCCATTCCTGACATTGTCTCCGGAACCCAAATACCTTTAAGGCTTCCGTCACATCCTATTATTAACCCATAGTCTGTTGGGTTGAGGCTTGTTTTAAATTCTAAATCTATCTTCGAATGACTCATAGTAATCTCCCTTAGTGCTAAAGTCGTTTTACTCAGCAGCGTTGCATTGTACAAATCTGCCCTCTTGGATCTTAAATAAATGCACCGCCCCACTCGATCGAATGTACTGGCGGCCACCGTCAATCATCTGCCCATCTATTTCTTTATAATCGTGATGCGATTGACTGTAATAGTATTTACCTTCGATGTTAATCATTCCAAACTCAAAAGACTCTACAATGTCAGCATCAGTAACTAGTGTTTGGCCGTTGTGCCGTAGTAAGCCAAAGTAGTAATTACCAAATTCTGGATGAGGAGTTTCTCGGTAAAAAATATCTGCTGGTATGTCACTGTTTCGTAAATCAGTGGTGCATACATACTTTACTTCTACTCCGTCCTTTTCTGTATAAAGCTCTTCTGCTTTTTTTGTATTAAACAGTGGCGAGTGTCGAATGTTCATCTGCTCTTACCTTCTTTGCAATAGTTTTATGGATACCAGGGTTAACTTTTAATACGTTCTGCATCATTACGTGTCTAACATAGTTACGAGTATAACCTAACTCGACGTTACTCTCGTCTTCTATATAAGGAACATTATTTAGACTTGCCCAAAGCTCTAAGTCACGTTTTCGAGTTAAACGAAACGGACGAAAGATCCTATCATTACGACTGTAGGGGATAATCTTTCCTGTGCCATGCATACTACTCCAAACCCAAGTTTCTACACAGTCATCTAGATGATGTCCTGTAATGATGTCTCGTTCAGTACATCGTTCTAACCATTCGTAACGAATACTGCGCCAGTATTCTTCTTGGCTTTCTCTAGGAGTCTTTTTTCTGTTGTTAGCTGGAATATTAGTTAGCCAAGGAATATCTTTGTCCTTACAATACTTTTCAACAAACTGCATTGCCTTGTTACCGTGTTCTGTACCATGATTAAAGTGTAGTACAAACACATCATGCTTTCTGCTCAAGAAGTCAACTGCTGCCATGCTGTCAACGCCTCCACTGCAGGCAACATAAACTTTACGAGGCAATTTACCTTGTAGTTTGATCATACCGTATACAGCTTTACATAGTTTAAACGTGTTTCGTCTGCACTAAACAGCCTGTTCTTTGTTTGTGCTTTTACTTTGCCTTTGATTCGTTTCATAGTACCTACTTCATGATCATACTTGTTCATAAAGCTAACTAAATTGCCATCCATAACTGCTGTGTAGTTATAACTTTCCCACTCTTGGCTAAATCGCTTGTTAAGAATCTTAACAACACCTTCAACAATGTCTTTCTCTTTGCCTAGATGCCTGCTGTCACGATACTCAATACGGATTTCTTTTGTAAGTCCTGTTTCATGTTTGTCACGGTTTACAAATTCAGGAATAAATGCAACACGGCCTAAGTTGTTTATAGCAACTGTGTCTTGTGAAACACTGTCAATCATTTCACGTTTGAAGTCGTTTAAGTCAGCAAGTCCTAGCATTACATATCGACGCATCCACTTTTGGATTTCAGCTACTTGAGCATAGTCTTCTTCTGTTGGGATAGGACGTATAAAGTCCATAGGTAACATGCCTGGACGTTGTTCAAAAGCAAACTTAACAATCTCTTTATTACTAAACTTTGTTTTGTTTTCTGCTTCTGAAAAGCGTCTAGTATCTTTGATATAAGCACCGTTAATACGTTGCGCGGCACAAGCCATAGCAATTGCTTCTTGTGTAAGGACTGACGTAGCTCTAACATTCCGCTTTGTTTCATGTGCTAGTTCGAACGCAATTTCATCTTGTTTAAACTTTGATAATGCCATTTTGTGTGCCTCTGTAGTTTGTGCCTATGTATTAATAATATAACACACATAGGCACCATTGTCAACCTTTTATTCGTCTTCTTCAGGCGACCATAATCGAGAAATACGCATTTCGTTTGTCATATGAGCTAGTTTAGTCATACTACCTGGACCATCCCATATTTCATTCATTAACTCATTAATTTCATCTAGTTCAACTGCGTCAATGTGATGCCTGTATCTACTAATTGCAGTTTTCTTAAAACATTGACTATGATAATGTTCTAGTAAAAACTCTACAATACCCTCTGGAATTAGACGGTGATCGGTAAATGCAAATGTTCCAGCAAACCCATTAATAGTTTGCGGATCGTCTACAGGCTGATTTGCCCAAAACTTATTACGATGCTCTGCTTCTGGAATTAAAAAGTTATGTAAAATATTCATATTAGTATTACCTTAGTTAATTAGTGAACTATTATTATACTACAAAATACTTACTTTGTCAACCAAAGTAGGTTTCTTTCATTCCCTTACAAAATGTTTGTAGTTCATCTATAGATGCCATGTCGCTTTTAAATTGATTTGCTTTACGACTTACAATGACATAGTTGTCGATCTCGTCCTTGCCGCCCAATGAACGTGCAAGTTTATGATCTACTGTAGGCTGAAAAAAGCCGTCAAAATTATCAATGTTAGGATTGGTTACTTTATTAAATCCCCTACCATAGTCTAATGGTGTACCAAACACTGGACACACATCAGGTGCAAGTCTTGCTAGTTGGATAGGATCCCCGTCCCACTTTACTGAGTGCGCCCATATAACTTTTAAGAACTGATCTTGTTTTGTAGACTTACGAAACATATCATAAAATTTTCCGTAAGTTCTAGAATCGTCTTGTACATGATATTTGCGTGAGGAGAGAGCCCGAAGGCCCTCTTCTCTTATTTTAAGTAAACTACTCATTACATAAAGTCCGCTAACTCATCAGCATCGTTCTTTTGAGATTTGTTGTTAAACTGATCTACGTCAATTTTAACTGTGTGGTTACTAAACTCTGAAATTTTACCACCTGCATCTGAATACACATAAGGTACATCAATTGTAAAGTCTACACCACCTTTAGTAACAACAGGAAGTTTTATGTCGTATCCTTTTTGTTTTCCAGGTTGTAATTGAATGTGTGCTTCACGATTATCAATAAGTGATTTAATAGCGGCTGCAATCATTAGTCCTCGGTTGCTACCTGATGTAAAGCGATGATCTTTCCACTTAGTGTATTTGCCTGACTTAGTTTTCTCAGGATACTGCGAGCGAATACCTTTAAGTACATCAGTCCATACTTTACTACTTGAACTCCAACGTTCACTCATTACTTGCCCGATCTTAATCAGCAAGTCATCTGTTACAGCCTTCTTAGGCATTTGGCTAAACATCTCTGCTAACCCCCATACCGGTGCATGATCAATAGCTGAGAAATGCCAAGCATTACGTACACATTTGAGAGCCATTTGGAAAGCAAACCGATTAGAATAACTGTCTTTACAGAACTCTTTAAAGTGCTTCTGCAGATGCGCAGTATGTTTTGTTTCACCGGCACCTGGTGTTGCACTCTCCGGTACTAGTGTAATGTTTACATCATTAAGTACTTTTGACAAATTGTATGCTGGCTGATCTTCTAGTTTAACATCTAAATTTGCTTTCAGCATTTCTATTGCACGATTGTTATGATTTTTCACAAAGTCATAATCTGTAATAGGCACAACATCACCATTACACGCAAGGAACTGATTGAAGTCAATGTATGGCATATCTTTCATACTAAAGCCTACAATAAGAGTTTTTACTCCGTGTAGTGCAAGTGCCATAGAACCCTGCATGCCATCGTTTAAGAATACCCGTTCTTCATCAGCTGCAAAACGTCCTTTGGCACCAAATACAAGACTGCTATCAAAGTTCATTGCAATCTCAAACATGCGCCACAAATAGATTACTCGTTGTGCTTTCATATTCATAGCAACAAGACTTTGATCTACAGCAAGTCCATTCATTACTGCTTCTTCTAAGTTATATGCTTGTAGTTGTACGCCGTACAATACAGGCTTGCCTGTTTCAGTATCGATAATACTATGCATGGCATCTAGTGCCATTTTAAATGCTGTAACAAAGTCAACAGTGCCCATTGACTCTAGGTTAAGAGCCCCTTTACTAACATTTAAGTTAGGTAGATTAGCACGTTTAATTAGTGATAGTTTACGTTGGTAATCTTCAGGCTCTAACAGCTTGATAGGTGTCCGTTCTTCATTTGGTCCAAAGAAGATCGATAAGTCTTCTCCGTAAGCAGATTTAATGCTGTCAGCATATCCGAAGTTAATTTTTTCTTTCCAAGTCTCTGCTTGCGCAAATAGTCCTACGTATGGTTCTTTCATTGCTAATTCTCCTAGCGTTTAAAATTAAAGGAACTTTCAAGGTTCCATATACAACAGGCTCATCATCATTGACTTGTTGCCTCATTGTCTATATAGTATAGTATCTTTTTAGTAAGTTGTCAACCGAAAAGTTTTTCAAAAGTATTATCTGCCTGTGCCATAGCACCATAGTCAGTTGCTTCATGTACTTCACGTGGTACAAACAATCTGTCCATATACTTTTTAATTTGTCTATGCTTCATGCCTATGTCTTTGCCAAACCATAGTCCACGTTGCTCTGCATTTGCAGGCCTACGGATTGCACTTACACATACATAATCTCGATCTGCAAAGAAGTCATACAAGTCTTGTGGATCATAACCAAACAACTTACATTGCTTCGGAACAATCTCAACTTGTACACTTGGACGACACCTATCGATTGTGTCTGTTGCTCCTTGCATTACAAGTAACTCGCTGCCTTCAACGTCTATTTTTATTGCGTCTACGTCCTCAAAATTATAACTATCTAATGTACGTGCTGGTACAGGCACAAGATTCTGACTCGGACGTAGTTTAACATTATCACTGTTTAATACAACATGATTATGTCCACCGTGGTCAGTGTGATCTAAAATATCAATAGTACCTTCATTGCGATTAGTTGCCGCAACTTCATGCACTGTTGTATTTGCTACTAGGTTCATACTTTGATGTATACCTTTGTATGTGTACCAGCCTGCTGTTGCATCTTCGTCTCTATATACATTACCTACTTCGTCAGTACCTTTCCAATATATACCGTTAAGGTTTTGCTGGGCAGCAATAGCAATATTTGCTTTAAGCATAGTAAGTGTAGTTGGAGTAGGTTCAAACGATTCTACATTCTTTGCCCATTCACTATAGGCAATAGTGTTGTTGCCTACGTTAGCACCGACATCAATAATGCGTGTTGCATTAGGATAGATAGTGCGCATTAGTCTTGAGTTGTTACCTTGATAGTATACATTATTACCACTAAAACGTGGACCTTGCAAATTATCGTGTGCAAGTAACCAATAGCAACGACCAAACTTGTTTACTACTAATCGAAACTTAGGGTCGTTATACAACCCGCTTGTTTCTACAAATCCAAAACTATGTTGAAATTCTTGTGCTGTTATTTCAGCTGTAATCTTTTGCGGCATATCATTTCTCCTTTTATGACCAATATTCGCTCTAGTTAAACTTGTGTCCAACTAGCTGTGTGATTATTACTTTCACAATATCTTATGAACAATCCTGTTTCGCGACCGTGTGCTTCTATCTCCCAAGGAAGATCCCAGTAACTTACTTTTTTAGGATTGTATGTTTTGCCCATCCACTTGTCGTTTACAGGATGGAACTCTCTGCGAGCATACTGCTTAACATGCACCATTTCGTGTGCTAATGTTTCTAGTAGTTTCCTCAAAGATAACGTTCGATCTATTTCGATCTCAAACATTCTATTATTATCAAGCTCTAAACAATATCCCATAGCGCCTGTAGGCCTACACAAATTTACTGTAATGTCTAAGGTTTTCATTCGCGGCATTAGTGTATTGATACAAAACTGTACCATACTTGCTACATGCTTCTTTTGCGATGCTGAACCGCCACTGATTGTTATATTGTTCATACTACTATTATAGCATAAAATACTAGATTGTCAATCTATTTTTTCAATAATAATCGATCCTTGGTCTCCCCAAGATATCTTTAGATTGTCGCCTTCTTTCCATCCCTGTGCTTCCATAATTTCTGGAGGAATGGTAAACTTAACATTCTCGCTATCTCCGGGAATATCTTGAAAAATATCTGCCTGGTCGTATATAAATGTTTCGTTGCTCATATTGTATTTATACTCTCATAATGGTCGGTTATCATTACATCCATATTCCAAGATATAATTGTTTTCATTTCGCTTGATTGATTTTCTGGTGCTCTGTGTATAAGCCAACTAGGAAATGTAATAATGTCGCCTTCTTCTACATCAAACTCGTGTGCTAGTTTTGATACAGGATCAATCCATTGTGTCTTAGGACTGTCCTTAGGCAAGTCTAAAAAATATACATTAGTAAAATTAGCGCCATGTACATGCCAAGCGTGTTTACTTCCAGTATTATATTGTTGGAACCAAATTTCATGTATTTGGAAAGTATCATAATCTAAAGAAGCTGCCCACTGATCTAAGTGTTCGTGCAATGCTATACCCATAAGTCCTAACCATTCTCTACTACGGTCAAATCTCATATCTGACCAATCACAGCGTGTAATGTTATTATTTGGTCCAGTTAAATTTTCAACATTTTCTTGTCTAGCAATTGCATCTAACAGTTTGTCTTTGAGTTCATTATGTTCTTTAAATTTATTAATACGAACAGGATATGTGACTAAATGCTCTTTCATTAATACTTCCATACACTTGCTGAATATCCTTTACCATTAGTGTCGCCGCCTGCATTATCAATTTCGACTCCATCGTACTCGACTAATGTAATAGTGTCTTCGCCGTTCATGTATTCTGTTGTGTATACTTTTAGTTTCTTAGCGTCAAACTCACCTACAGTTTCAATAACACCGTCAAAGAACTGTCCTTTTTCGCTTGAGTATAACTGTGCAATATATTCTGTACCTTCTGGTGCTTCGTCTTCACAACCCATTT
>Ga0209092_10003152_pt1 | contig 14589 bp, 6 predicted proteins | sample FraStrMetagenome_FD_187446 | JGI IMG/M metagenome (GOLD analysis project Ga0209092, IMG submission 187446) | Marine eukaryotic phytoplankton communities from Arctic Ocean - Fram Strait ARC3M Metagenome (SPAdes) (version 2) | ecosystem: Environmental > Aquatic > Marine > Oceanic | place: Fram...
GTACGCAACAATGCAATTATTTAGGAGACCGTAGGACCTAACATCCTGAAAGAGCGTATACGGGTTCTACCACAGTTCAGTAATGCCGTATGCCTCTAGAAACAACACAGCAACAACAACAACAACAGCAATACGACGTATAATAAATTTCGCAAGTTTGGAATGACGTCAAATTTATTATTTTATTCAGTTAAAATATTAAATAATTTTGTAATAAATAAATAAATAAATAGGCTACAACTTGTGTTGCATGACCATAATCTTCTTGTAAAAGAAACGCCGGCGATGATATACTTTTGATGTGTTGTATGATACCGTCCAATCTGTTTCATTTTTCAAATATATTTCAATTCAAACACTGGCAAAAATTATAAATAGAATTCATATTCATCTTAGATTCTGTTGAAACAAACAAAGATGACTTCTGAATCTGATTCCGAATCCTCCATGTCAGCCAAACCAATATCAGCTGCGGTTTTATCCCGATCGCGTCGTTCTACAGCAGGGAAACGCATGTCTAATTTGGTTGGCAAAGCAAGGGATGATGATGATTCCTTTTGGGGACATTCTACGTGGAAAGAAGACATCGATAAGGACACAAAGAAAAAGAAAGATGCTGATGACGAAGAGGATAGTGATATCGTATCTTCTGATGGAAGTTACAATGTTGAAGAAGAAGAAGAAGAAAATCGAGTGGATAAATTTGATTCCGACTTTAATGATTCAGAAGATGATTCTGACGCTGATACAGCTGCTACACCCTCGGAATCTCATTCCAAGCGAAAAAAAGACGATTACGATTTAGAGCCGAAAAAGAAGAAAAATCGATACGTTGACCCTACAACGAAGAAAAAGTTGTTGAAGCAAAATCAGCATTATCGACTGACTGCTGGGAGAGAATTGTTGAAGCGTAAAAAAGGAAGTCGCAAGGGAAGCACTAGACGTAAAGTGGGAGAAGGTACAGATGAAAACGCAGGATTAGTTTTACATGTGCAACCAGTATTTACGAATGAAGATGGCATCATTGTACCCATTTGTCCTGAAATTTACAAAAATAGAGTCACTCGGCAAAGATCCATGTCAAAAGAAGATTCCAATAATATGAAAAATGATGCAGCTGCAAAAATAGAGTCTTCCATTGATAATTTGCCAGTCAACCCCATTCCAACTATCGATTCGGCCATCTCCACAGATACTGCTACAGCTACCCCTAAGCAAGCACAAACTACTCAACTATCAGAAGCAACAACTGCAGAACATCCACAGCCTCCAGAACGACAACAACTTCCTCGAAGTGCACAAGCTCATGCTGCACCTATTAGCACTCCCACTGCATCAACTTCTTCTGCAACTCCTGCAAAGGCTACAGTTAAAACTTTTGAAAAACGACATCAACCTCGTCTAGGACGTACTGTACCATCGCCTGCAACTCCTTCCAATACCACAAACACCAGCAATTCAAGCAATACAACTAATAAACAAAAACGAAAAAAATACACCCAAGAAGAACTCTTGTTGGAAGCTGCGCGCAAAACAGAAGGGGAAAATGAGCGATGGCTCTTACAACGCAAACGAGTGCAAAGTCAATCACAGTATTCGAACTTGACAAGCAAGGGAAAGCATTTCCAATTCTATCAGCAAAATCAATCCAAAGTCTTACAGCAACGCCAGCATTCAAGAAGGGGTTGCTATACCACCATTACCTTCTTTGATATGGATTGTGTACCTGAAATGTTAACAAAAAGAAAAGTTTTACCAAAGATTGAAAAGAATGAAAATCAGACAAGGAATGAAGGAGACAAGATTAAAGTGTGTGTCATTACAGGAAAACTTGGTCGATATAAAGATCCCAAGACGGGGAAACGATATTTCGATTTAATGGCATTCAAGGAACTAAGAAGAAGGTTGGCAGCGGGAGAACCTTTGGAAGGAAATGATTCTGCTATTAAGAATCGTGATGATGATACTAAAGAGAAGGCTTCCATTAAACTGCAACACGCCAAATCCAAAACATCTTCACGCTCCACTCGTGTTAAATCTGTTTCAAATACAGTTTCTGACCCCGACGTTGCCATTTCAGATGTAAAAATGCATGCTGAACCTACTTCTAGTAATAGTGAAACAAAAGTCCTTCCTCCTTTTACAAAAGAATTTACGAAAACTTCGACAATCACCAAACACACCTCATCATTACAATCTAACAAAAATCCGTCAACCATTCTTCTGAAACCGGTTGAAGCAAAGGTAGTTTCCACAAGAAACACGAAGAATATAGCAAAAGAAGCTGCGAAGAAAACAACCATTGAATCGTCTAAACCACGTACTAGGTCCAACTCAAGAGATGTGTCTAAAAAGACTCCTGAAATACCAACTCGAGTATCGTCACGCCGCAATGCTCCTGTAAAAGAATTGCCCTCAAAAGACATTTCGGTCAAAGCTTCTACCAGCATAAATCCATCAACATTAACCAATGCAATACCGTCAAAGAAACGCAAAGGAAGCGATATTGCTAAGCCACTAACGTCTACGTTGAAAAAAATAAAAGCAGAAGATTTGCGGCAATCTCTAACGAAAGCACCAGACTCTACTCTATTGCCTTCAAAAGCTCCTATCACCAATGCCATAGAAGCAACACCCTCTATTGCATTAAATAAAAATGTACCTCCCACAAGTACAGCCAATTCGATCCAAATAAAACCGATTGTGTCTAAACCACCCAAACCAACACTTCTTTCTGAATCTTCATCATCAGGTAATGCTAAACAATATTCAGAAGGAGATGGAAAGAAGAAGGAGCAGATGCCTAAGAAAGAAGTCACAGCATCCAGAATGATAGAACAAAAGAAGGCTCTTATAAATGAAAAATCTGAATTGTTAAAACCGTCGACAGCATCAATCGAAACTAAGAATACCAAGAAATCGGAAAGTACCAGTATAGGAACGTTACGGAAGGGCTTATCAAATACCAATCCGAGTAATCCTCAACCCACATTAGTAACGAAACAAAATGGAAATGAAAACAGTACCAATCTTGGAACCAATGCAAGGCTTTTAACTCCATCAACTATTTCTAATAGATTGAAAACAGAAAACAAAATAAAAGAAGCAAAGACAAAACAGAAGCCTTCAATGAAAGACATTTTTTCGAGTTCGGTAGTTTCGGAAAAGAATCAAAATGCGCAGCAGGTCAAATCTTCTCAGAACAAAAAAAAATCAGAATTAGTGGTTGGTCGCGAAATTAGCACGCCACCTTTGAAACCTTCAATTTCAAATCATATTTTCAACCAATCTACTCTCAATAGCGCCCCAAAACTTTCAGAGAACAAAGTAAAAGTAACACAAATGGCTTCTCCAAATCGGTCAACAAAGCATAGTCCAAGTAAAAAACGGAAAGCTGAGACTTCAAAAGCATCATCCCAGAAAGTAGATACAAATGTTCTCAATGCTCAAAATGGTCAACAACATCCATTTCAACGAACACCAACCCAGCAAGAAATGTCACCACAAATGCAAGGAATGATGTATGAACAACAACTACATCGTTTGAATTCTCTGAATCCAATGCTTCATTCACCCCAAATGGTGTTTGGTGCTGCAGGCGCGCCTCCTAATCCATCCCTCGGTGTACATGGGAACAATTCCCATATGTCTCCTCTGTTAATGGCTTTGCAACAACAGTCATCGCTGAATAATACAACTCCATCATCTCCAGGTCAACAGTTTTCTATAGGGTTGAGTGCTCATAACAATCATCTTTTGAAACAACAACAGGAGTTTTTTCGAAAACAGCAAGAAGAAATCTTAATAGCACAACAAAAACTACTACAACAGGGATTCCAACAGCAACAAAACCCGCAACAACATCTACAAAGCTTGCTGCAACAACAGCAACAGCATCGTCATCAAGAACAGCTGTTGCAGCAACATAGATTGATTCAACTCCAACAACAACAAAACCATCAAAAGCAATCCCAACAAAATCTAGATCATCGCAATATGCTTCATTTAGAAATTCAACGACAGCAGCAACAAGTGGCGTTACAACAGCACATACAGCAGCAGCAACAACAGCTCCTGGCCATTCGTCAACAACAACAACAAAATCAGCAAAGTCAACATCAAAATCAACAACAAAATCAACCAAGTCAACAACAAAATCAACAAAATCAACGATTGTAACAGGTTGGAAATGCGTTTGCATTAAGTTCACGATCTAATCTGTTTGCTAATCCAGGAACGCAGAATTATAAGAAAAATGAAAGAGATACTGCATGCTTGAACATCTCAGACTGTAAAAGAATGCTAAATAATTTTGCTTTATGACGTTGACCCAGATTTAATAACCCATCTTTTGTTGAATGTGACCTTATTACAACTTCTTTTGGATTCAATTAATGAATATATTCAACTAATTCGGTGTTTTTTAATAAGTCATCTACAAAATGCACAACATCATCTCAAAGGCACGATATCTCTTGAAAAATATTATAAGTAAAGCATATGCTTCCCATTATCTCAATTTGACGAATGATTAGGTCCACCCCAACACAATTAAGTTCAGTGCACAGTTCTCAGTTCATAGAAGTGTGGAGATAAAGCATCTTGTGGTAATCAAATACATTTAATTTAATGATTCTGAGTGTCTATTTCCATGCATTTGGTTTAGAATATATATGGATATCTGATGCTTTTGCAAAACATTCAAAATTCGTTTGAAAAATGAAATAAAAAACAATTCTTATCATTATTAGAATATCTCTCATTTTATCAACCTGTTGAAGATGACGGAAATAGAAACAGCTTGTCTGCATCATGTAACAGCTTTAAATACAAATAAAACAGCAGAAGGTTTTTTTTACTTGTATGTAAAAATGACCTACGTATGAATCCGAACAGCAAACAAGGTCCTCAAGTAGTATTTATGACGAAATTTCAACTGTCTCCTGCCAATTGTTCAAGACAAAATGATGCCAATATTCGCCACTTGACCCATCTGTAACGGTCATTCTAAATACTTCTTTAGAGGAACATACTTTTTCAACACATGCAAATAGTCCTTATTTTTTCAGGTTAGGGCATAATGATAATTAAAGCTAATTTAATGATATGATATCGTGTTCGTGTAAAAAATCTCATGAATAAATTGAAAGATTGTCCCATATTAAATCTACACGTGACCATTTTGAATCGGTCTAAAATTATTATTTTGTCCATAATAAAAAATAAAATGAGAACCAAATACGCTTTATGACTCCTTATGCATATGTTTGAATCCTTTAAAATTCTTACAATCTGTCACAATCTAAAATATATAAAGAATATGGAAATGTCAAATTGTGTAAGACATATACAACAAGGGATCCTCGCTTGTCAAATTCAAAAGAACAAAATTGATTGCAAAGAATTTCCTAACGTTCTTACTACAACGCATCAAATATTTGTAACTCCACAAAATTCTGTGATAATGAAGCCATCAGCGCTGTCAACATCATTGGTCCCTTCGTACAAAAGTCACATTTCTTTAAATAACGATCAGATGATTTGGGATACTCCCTGGAGCGACGAGAGGGGACGCGATAAACTAAGGGTATCAAATAATTTGGATAGGAAGAAGATTCCACCAATGATACCACGACTTAAAAACACCAAAGGTTTATTGATTCAAAAGCGTTCTTCCAAACGGAAGCCAAAAATTCTTCTGAAGCTACGAAGGGACAAAGCTCTAAAGAGAATACCATCTCATTTGCTCCTGCCAGATCTTTGATCTGTAAAGACACTTTTAATGCCTTTATATTTTATAATCTTTATATAAGCTACATAGAACCATTTATCTCTTCCTTCAGAAATGAATTTGTGATAAGCAATTATTGAATGTCTACATGGAAGATCTACCTCCAATTTTTTGTAACAGGATTACAGAATACAATAGCAATATTGCATGCATCTTATTTCATTTAGTATGTACTACTTTCTATTCACTGTCGAATAAATCTTCAAAGTTTCGAAGCAGAACCTAAAAAGAGGGATATGCAAACGATTCGAGTTTTTTGTACGAAGAAGTTCATTGGTCAGAAATCTCACTGACATTGCGCCAAAGTTCAATTTTGCAAAGGGAGCAAAAGTAGACGTGGTAAGATTTTATCAGAGCAAAATGCAACTAGCAACGATCCAAACTCATCTTAAATGAACTCAATCAAAGCATTTCTATGTTTTTCATACTATGCATGACACTCAGATTCATTACAACTTGTTACCTAAAATTCTTCTCTCAAATCGTAAAATGAAGTATCTACCTTAATGCATACCGCAAGTGCTTACATCATAATTGTGATTATGTTTATAACACCCGTCTTTGCAAATATTTACAGCAGTATTCATGCATTAACCATTCGTTTCCTGAGTGAAAACATTATGTACAATATTTATTTGCGTTCGATTATAGTTTTGTGTTTAAAGGTCACAAGTTATGAATTGCATAGCGAAGGTTTCAACATATCATGCAGCAGCTGCTGCATCAGGAAACGGCACATCAAACGCGTATAACTTATGTCCAACAATAACCAAGTTATTCAAACTCAAACCAGCTTTTTTGTAAATCCTCAAAGCCTCGCTGTACGCTTCCATCAAGGGTATAACATCACCCCTTTGTAAATGGATATTTCCTATATCATTTAATGTTCTAGCAACAGATGGATCCTCATTCCCTAGAGTTTGTCTTTCGATCTGTAACGCATCTTGAAAATACAATAGAGCTCTTTCCAAGTCTCCATTTTCTCTATTCGCTTGTCCTAGTTTATAATTTGTGATTGCTACATCAGCGTGAAATTCACCAAGCACTTGCTTTTCTACGCGAAGTGTTTCCATATAGCAATCAATTGCCTCTTCGTAACAATCTCTTTGGTGATATATCAACGCAATGTTATACATAGTAAATGCAACGTCACGGTGTTCCTTTCCTAGGATTTGTTTGCGAATTCTCAATGATTCTAAGAATGATTCCATTGCTATGTTTAGCATACCCTTTCTGGAAAGAATGGTTCCAATTGTCGTTAGTGTAGTTGCTACGTCTAAATGGTCGTCTCCCAAAACTTTTCTTCTTATCCAGAGTGCTTCCTGAAGCAGAACTAATGCAGTACATGTATTTCCTTTATGATTATGTATTAAACCCAGGCAGTTAAGAGTAGATGCTACGTCGCCGTGCTCTTCGCCAAATTTCTTCCGTTGCAACATGAGGACTTCTTCGTAAAATTGGATAGCTTTATTATAGTCTTCTCTTTGTCGATGAATTTCTCCAATATTTGATAATGTGACCAGTACATTTGGATGATCAGCGTCAAGCACAGAACGCTCAATCCGCAAGCCATCCTGATATGCTTCAATGGCTCTTCCTAAGTCTTCTCTCTCAAAATAAAAATTCCCTATCCTATTGTACATCATTGCAATCTCTGGATGAAATTCTCCCAAACTTGCTTTCCCAGCTCGCAAAGCTTCCTGGTACAAATCCATCGCTTTCTCATATTCTCTTCTCTCTTGATGTATCTGTGCTACACCACTTAACACAACTGCTACATCACGGTGATCCTTTCCTAACTTACTAGTGGCGACTCTTAAGAATTCTTTGTAAAGTTCCATAGCCCGATCAAGCTCACCATTTTGATGTAGAGACTGCCCAGCATTAAATGCCGTGGCTGCATAATCCAAATGTTGCAAGCCCAATTGACTTCTCCGTATTTGTAGGGCTTCGTCATAGAACACCAATGCTTCTTGAAATTCATCTCTCTGTACATGAATACGCCCGATATTATTTAGGCAAGTTGCTACATCTCGATGATTCGAACCTAATTGTTCTCTTCTGATATCAAGAGCTTCTTGAAATAATTCCATTGCTTTTTCAGCCGATTCATTGGAAGTATGGTAGTGGAGCACTCCTAGGCTATTGAGCGTAGCTGCAACGTCAAGATGTCGCTCACCAAGAATTTGTTTGCCATGAAGAAGAGCCAAAGAGAAGGTTGCCATTGCTTCTAGAAGATTACCCCTTCTGTACTGAAGTTGACCAATATTATGTAATATATGTACAATGACAGCTTTTGATTGCACATTTTTTTCTTCCATCGTTTGAGATTGCGGAATGGTCGCATGAGATTGACTCGGTCTCACTGACGTTGGTTTGATAGAATTCAAAGTATTTCCACCCAAAATCATTTGTGGTAAAAGTTCATGTCTTGCTTTGGCGTAGAGTTCAGCCGCTTTGTCCAAGTCATTCAATCGACGATATGATTGACCAAGATTGAAATATATTATGGATAGATTTAAAGTTATGTTGGAGAACGAGTAAGTTTCCAAACGGCAAGTCGATGAAAATGCATGAAGACCTTCATCAAAATCCATGCGTTGATATATGTAGCTTGTGGTAGGCACTGCTTGAGTTGGCTCAATTGGATCAAGTTCGTAACAAGATGCTGGATTTTTGCTCGATCCATACGATTCTCTTGCGTGGGGTTTCGAAGTACAAGCTTGATTAAATTCGTTGCGGCACAAAGATTCTTGTCTCTGTAGAACAAGTAAAGAGTAAGCTTCCCGAAAGCATCTCATTGCTACGTCATACTCCTCTTTTTCATAAGAAGAAACTCCTTCATTATTGAGATCTAAATAGTTATGACGCTGTACGTTTGCATCACACATCATAACCCTGTTTCCATTGCAAGGCACAACTTTTCTCAAAGGTTGAGCATGAGAGTGAGAAGGGAATTCGTTGGATTTGTTTGCGTGGGGGATGGATTTACCGCTTGGTTTTACATTATCATCAGTCTTACTCGCCACAGCAGTCGAAAGCTGGGGAGGTTGTTTACTTGTACCCATAATTTTCAATGCTTCCTAGCTTTTGTAAATATTTTCAAGCGATGTCAAAGATTAGAGAGTAATTTAACTTTTCTTTTCGAGATGAAGCTTGGCTAACTAGAGAAAAAACAATTATGCAAATGTTTCTTTTGTCTTATCCGTATAAAAAAATCTGTGATAAATTCCAAATACTAATGGCGACTCTCTCTAGGGTGAAATAAGTATTTGCTGCTGTCTTAAATCGGTATTCCGATGGATTTTAGGTATTCTAAGTAAATTATTTCTGATCATCTAATTATATCTATATTGATAAACTTTGGCTTCCTGTTTTATGTATATCGAAATTAATTCTTTCGCGAGTCATCTAATCAGTCATTATTAAATACCATCGCAGCATGTATAATTCTCTTTAATTATTTCAGTAATTTCGAACATAGACCCACATGAAAATACTTATTGTTACATTGAGACATAAATCTAAGTGAACATGTGGTTCAATTTCAACACACGTTTCTTGTCTTGCATAAAATTGTGCTAAAAAGAATATTACTGTACCTACCGTGTAGGACCGTAGTCTGGTCAAATGTGATTCAACCGATAAATGTAGAGAATCGATTCACTGATCAAGTAAAACTTTGTAGAATTTGCCATTTTTAAATTTAAATAGTTCGGTACTCAATATTAGAATTCTTTGAATGGTTGATTGAGAGGGACTTACGGAGTATTAGACAACCACGTATTTGATTCTACGATAAATGAAGCAATCCAAACCAAACGAAATATATTTCGGGACTCTAGTGCTTTGGCTCGAAAAGTACTAGAGGGTCATTCTGGTACGTATGAGTACTAGATATTGACATACTAAAATCTACATACTGAGCACAATTCATTCAAATTCTTGATTATGAACGAAGCAAAAACTCACTTCTGATTTTTGAGGCATTATTATCGTAAGAAAGGTACCAATCTAGACATGCTCTAGTCATGGTAAAAATACTCAACGACATGGCACAGATACGCTTAGAATTTAAAACTCAATTTTACAAAAAATCTAGCCATTTAACCTGCCGGAGGTGAATTGAAGGTCTTGTGTACTCATCTCTCAAGTTTGGATGAAAGTTGTTCATGGTGTCATGAGAAACGGCGATGCGCATCTAGTCATCATGGTGACCATCTAGACATTATACGTACTGGTTCTACACAAGGCACTAGAGTAGTTCGATATTTGTTCTTTTCCCTGTAGGGAGTACGGTAGATGTAGATAGAAAGAAGGAACGAGTAACATTTTGGTAAGGTGCATAATGCAGATAACTCAAAGACACTATTTTTCCATCCTGTGCTCTCAATCCAAATTCCTTTACTTTAACGAATAGAATTTTTCTTGACATGAAAATTCCTTGTCATGCAGAATGTATATAGTAGTTTATAAAACGAGCAAAACTGTCTATTCAATTTATCTGAGAAGTTGACGATAAAAGGAATTCTATCTATTAATTACCAACTTGGGAAGGATACCTGCAGAGAATAAATTATATATGATATCAGGTTTTGATAAATTCATTATGCGTTGTTAAAACCCAACAAAGATTATAAAAAAAATAGACACGTTGACTCATTTCAGTCTCTCTTAAGACATGATGCAAATTCCCACAAAGAATTCATTTCTTCTGTGAGAGGATTTTGTGCATCTCGTTTCGTATTAGAGTTGCCCCAAATGTAGGCCTATCTTAAGTTTTATAGCCTCTTTGTAGTCAATAAGATCCTTTCTTATAATTTTGACTTCATGAAACCAAATATATGCTCACTTCAACTAAATCAAACAAGATTCAAGTTGATATGAAGAATACAGCAGAATACTTCGTGGACCTCGCATGCAAATTTAAAAAAGGATCTCTTTCGAGAAAAACGTTATCTTTATTAGAAGTAAATACATATGTTTATCCGAGAGACATGGAACATGCTGTAACATAAGTGGTAAAATAGCCTTCCACATAAAAGGTTTGCATGCGACATTTGGAGTTTTTAAAAAGGAGCTTGCTTTTCGTCAACCTTCAATATTTCCTATTGAATTTGTCGGAGAAAAATGTGTTTTGCAATCGGGCAAAATCATTTTGAGTACCTTTTACATTGAAATATTTCTTGTCATTAGGCAATTGAGTGCAGGTATTTTCTTGTTCAAAAAGTATCGTTTGATAAAACAAAATATTTGACAAAGTTACGGTAAAGCGCATCCTAGACAAGTTTCTACTTTAGATTCAAAGTTCGATTCTTGGAAAGTAATTCCAGTAAATTAAACGCGTGAGTTAGTCTTATACTATACTAATTTGATGAAATATGAAAAATACAACAAAACAAAAATAATTCTATAATGAATTAAAGATGGCTTTGTAGGTTCTTTGAAAAATCTCGCAAACCGTTGATTATTTCTATGTGCGTGTCTGATTCAATGGCATACTCAATTGGACATTTTTTATTGCAGTCTACCTCCAGTATAGTTGTTGGTCCTGCCTCCAGTAAGTCTGTTATTATCTGTCGTAGAGCATTATATGCTTGAATGTCTTCAGGTATCCATGGGCTAGTATTCTCATAATAGCATCGACAAGCTATATGAATGGGCAACATCCCGAACTTGTCTTGTTGCAACACTGCATTTTTATTTGCCTTAAGCAATTTTTGTATAATTGCTGGGGAAGCTCCAAATTCGCAAGCAACGTGTAACGGAAGTTTTCCGTCACAATTCGGTTTATATACAGCTGATGGGAACATCTTGAGCAAAGAATCAAATATATCTGTGGGGGGATTGCTTCCACAAGCTAGCAAGAATAGGTCTTGCGATTGACAACACTTAGTACTTATTGAAGAGACAGAATCTTTTGCAAGAGAGTTCTCATAAGAAACAATTTTCTGCAGTTTGGACCATTCTCTTTTTATTACCAGATTCGATAATATCCTTTTCTGTGATGTCGACGTCTCTTTATTTGATAGAAAGGATCGCATTTTTTATATTAAAAGGATGAAGAAACCGCTTTTCAAAAATGTGTGATAAAATGGTTGTTTTTCTAAAATATGCTTTTCTTTGTATCATTTCAGAAACAATCAATTATGTGTAGTTTAAAGCCTTTCTCAGAAATTGAGATCACAGTGATCCGCATATTGAAATGAAACAGGCTTTTTATCTTGACATTTCCTGCATAAGTCATATGTTGTATGATATTTTTTGTCAGCCATATCTTTATTTCAAGTTTCTTTCTATATGATAAAATACGTGTAAATAGATTTTAATTTATATTTTTAGTGTTATGATCTCATAAATGTTTCTATATAAAATCTCTAGGATGAGTATACTTAGGAAGATATCGCTAAACTTCAATATGAGCATGAATCCTTCATATGTACGAGGAATATTCTGATGATGATCTGCAATTTCATTAAAACCTAAATAAAAAATCTAGCATGTCATTACATGTCATATTGTGTCATGAAGTGTCTATAATTAACGCTAAACTAACCTCTTTTACGTCATAACTTCAATTAAGCTTTAAATATCAATGTAGAAAGGCTTTTCCAAAAATTTACTTTATGGATATTCTTCCCAAAGATCTCGGATTAAATTCTTTGTTCCAACCATCATATAAAAACTCAAACGCATATTTATTCAGAGGTTCTAACTCTATAACTTAAATAAGTATCATAATTCAAAATTGTATTGGGACAAAAGAAGATGTAAAGAAATTGAAATTAAACGAGATCAAAACACTGGTTTCAACATGAACATCATTATTTGAAAGCTTGTCAATACCTGCTGTCTTCTATATCAACCCTTCTCTAGACATATTCAAAGGAAACTACGTAAAGAAAAATGAAGTCATGATATCACGTCCTTGTAAATGTGCAATAATAATAATAATGATAATCATAAATTTATATTAAAAATATTTTATCAATGATTACAAATATTCGTTTTTCCATCCAGTCATGTAGAATTGTCGTGTGATATAAAAATGCTATCGATTCAAAATCTCTCTGTAAAGAGATAAATACAAGTTGCTCATATTATATCCAAATGGTACTTGCATAGAAAGTACAAGCGCTTCCTTCAATAATAAGGACTCTTAATAATTTGGTATTTTCTTATTCATACATCCATATCATGAAATGCCTAATTCCTTGGTAATACGAGCTTCTCTTTTGACAACAAATACCATTTAAATAAAGCTATCGTTGTGATGATCTATTGTGCTTGGTTCAGCTATGTGTTTCTTATAAAATAATCTTTACATTTTTAAGTTAATCTACAAATTCATAGATAAATCGTCATTTTTTCTTTACGTTAATGCTCTAATAAAGTAATGGAGAAAATTATGTACATTATTAATACATTATCCTTTGAAGCTAACGTCTGCCGTGTCCAGATTAGACGGAAAGTAATAATAATAATAACGAAGCCCTTGTGCTACCAGAAAAATAAATTATTAACTTTTGCTAATTTTCTTTTGGTAAGGAAGATCAAATGAACTTCCACTATGACAAGCATCGACAAGAGACGTAACAGTTACACCCTCTTTAAATCCGCAGATGACACTTTCATAAAAATGATCGTCAAGTATACTATTGTCAACATCTGATGCTATCAATACTTCGTCTAGGCCATCCAACTCATCCCCATCTTCATCGGGTAATTGAGAAATATGACCTTTATAGGCAACATATCAACGGGGTACAATGATGAGAATTTTTGGTAAAAGAATTAACAAAAGAGTGTAGAAATATTACCTGAAAAATGAACAAATACACTGTCCCCTCGTTGACTCTCCTCTATGACTTTGAAAAATGCAGCAAAAATATTTCCTCCTGTTGGCTCGATACAAACTCCATCATCTAAGAGTAAAAAAATATCCTCCTCAGAAAACCCTTCTCTCATGATATAATCACGTATTAGTAGTGCATCTTTATGGGATCCCTCTAATATCAATTTTGGATAGCCTGATTGGGTGTAATTGATACCAATTATAACTGCAAATTTTCTACCTCTTTTATTCTTTACGACCCGAAAAATCTCATCAGTCGGATCAAAATCCTCATGAGAATACGATAGAAGAGGGCTTTGTCTGAGATTACCTTGCATCATTTTTTGATTCATATATCTGACAATGTCCATAAAGGTTGGTCTTGAGTCTGGTCCTGATAATTTTTGGATGGCTTCAAGAAACGCATGTGTACAAGCTCCACCTTCGGCAAAATCGGCGGCAAGTTCATCATCATCTGCGGCACTGATTTTGCGAATGTTTGCTTTTATGTCATCGTTTTTTCTCGTTGACATGTCTGTTTTGATGGTAAAATCGGGAAAAAAATAAGGTTTCTTCTTTAGAGAGTCAAAACCGTATAAGGGTAATTAAAAAGGTACAGCATCTAACTTATGATATTATGATACTGCAGGTATGAATTAAAATTACTCCTTGATTCACTTTGTATGCCGTCCCTATCGCACTTGAGTTCTTATTTATTTATGTCACTACATATTTATTTATGTTTCAACCGTTAAATATTTATCTTTCCTACGTAGGGAGAGGATATACTTTTCACTAAGAACATAATGGAATTCTTGATGACCTTAGAAGTAGTAAGTTTGTTTGTTTGGTATGTTATAGTTTTTAACGTGTTACTATATGGCAATCACTCTTAGGCGTAACCAGTCTTCACGCCCTACTAGGAATTCCGACCCTCTACTCATACGAATAGTTCTGCGTCGCG
>Ga0209092_10003153_pt1 | contig 14585 bp, 15 predicted proteins | sample FraStrMetagenome_FD_187446 | JGI IMG/M metagenome (GOLD analysis project Ga0209092, IMG submission 187446) | Marine eukaryotic phytoplankton communities from Arctic Ocean - Fram Strait ARC3M Metagenome (SPAdes) (version 2) | ecosystem: Environmental > Aquatic > Marine > Oceanic | place: Fram...
GGCTTCGAGATGATTCATAGAGAGCGTTGAATACAGTTGAGAAATCAACCCATGTATTAAAGGTTGCTTAGTTAAGATGTATATCCAAAATAACAAGCATTCAAATTACATTCAAGAATCTATATTAACTTCGTTGACATAAAGAATCATATGAATGTAGCGAGAAGAAAATTAGCGTAATACCTAACAACTAAAGTAAATGTATTTTTACTTCTGTTTGTGTTTTTTTAACTGTATGCTTTTATTTGTGTTTATGTAGTATCTTCCGTAGTAAACATAAAGCATGTCGACACATTAGAACATTATTTCAAATACTCCGAAGTAATTTTTTTAGATACGAGTCATTGCATCTCTCTCAGTCACGTCACACGACTAGAATTCTGAAGAGGATACCTGATCTTTAAACTTTTTTAAATGTCACATCCTTCGATACTATCCCTAAATCATGATTCACAAGCGTTTGATCACTCTAAGACATATTATCGGTGCTCTGTTCCATATATGCGTTGCAACGGCTACATTATCTCATGGTATAACTTACCATGAGTACTCTAAAATACTGAGCAGTGAAATAGATGTTGAGACAGATCACATTGTAAGTTTTTTCGATAAATACTTAAGTCACATTATTCAGTCGGGAGCTCTCAATTTTTATATTAGGACGATGTAAGTACTTGGTGGGAAGATGCAACCGACTCGGGATGGAAGGAAGCATTTGATAATGAACGTTCATTTATACGTAGATTGCGTCATGCAGATGGTTTTGAAAATAACTCAAACCAAGTCATGTTTAAATTCCCGTTTCTGGTTTGTAATCGTCAGCGTCATTTATCGGGTTTAGCTCGTCTTCAGTTGATGATTCGACATTTTGCTATTCATGAAGATGATTATACGATATTGCTTAATAGTAAAAAGGAAACATGTATTAGTTTAGGAATTTCTCCTACTTTGGCGTCCAAAATCCAAGATACTATAAATGAATTTTATATTCTTCCACTAACTAACGCCATGAAAATTCGTCGTGGCGTAGTAGAATCAATTGTTAATGAAATAAAGCTAAGTAAAGGAAATGCTGAGATTTATTTGCAGTTTGGGAGTTGGATGAAATCTACTTCGAAAGATGTTTTCCTTGAAGGTATATTCGGGTCTACTGAATACAAAGAGATGCTTCGTCTTTCCAAACCAATAAACGCACATAATACGATTATTCGAACTGTAAATTATCGAAAAGATGAACGAGCTCTGCTATGGCATCGTGCTTTGTCTTCTGAAAATTGTAAAGTAGATCACGAGATAAATGATCAAGATTTGTATGTATCGTTAAAGTTATCGTCTAATGACTCAGGTAGAGATGATTGTATGCTTCTCTCATTACTATACCTAGCTGCTCAACCTGAGATTGAATCCATTTCTTCGAAACCATCAATTGGCCTATATAACATTGAGGCTCAATGGATTGTTCAGAGCGGGATCGATGGCTACAGACCGTGGTTTGATGTTGGGTTGACAGGAAATGATCAAGGTATGAGCTGGATCAGATTTTGAAATAGGGCTATGTGGGCTTATGTTGATTTTAACTTTTATTTGGAAGTTGTTAGTGTTTCTGATACTGGCTTGGATGTGGATAATTGTTACTTTTATGATGCCTCTGGTGCTGTCGATGCAAATAAGGAAATGAAAGTAGATCACAGTAGAAGAAAGGTTGTACAGTACTATTCGCATGTTGATGGTCTTGATTATGAGCTAGGACATGGAACTCATGTGGTAGGAACAATAATAGGCGCAAAAGCAGTAGACGGCAAGCATGAATCTGATGGCTTCGCCGACGGATGCGCAAAGTCGGCGAAAGTAGCATTTTTTGATATTGGAGACAATCGCGGATCCCTTTCTCTACCCGGAACAATCCGAAAACTATTTGAGGTAGGAAGTTATTGTTTTGTAAGTCCTGTTTGATTAAATCTAAATATTGTTTTCGAAAGCCTGGTCTTGAAGCAGGGGCGATGATTCATTCAAGTAGCTGGGGACGCAAAAGTGCTTATGATATTATTTCGCAAGCATTTGATAAATTCATTTACGAGCATGAAAATTTTCTTTCTGTTACAGCAGGTAAGTGAAAACATTCCTGGTAGTGTTTGATGTTATGTCATCTCATATTGCCTCCCTTGTCATGTGGGTTGGTTTGTATTCAAATAGCTGGAAATCATGGTGACGGTGAAGATTCAATAATTGAACCAGCGAATGCAAAAAATGTAATCGCAGGTAAACTACCATATTTGTGATTGTTATTAATAACATCTAGATTTCCTTATTTGATCGCTTTTAGTCGGTGCATCGCAAAGCAGTGGTGGAGATCTATACTGGTATGATTACGGAATGGATCACATCGCATACTTTTCTTCTCACGGTCCAACCGACGGTGGGAAAAGAATTAAACCCGATATTGTTGCTCCAGGAAGAACAATTCTTTCGGCAGGATCGAAACCAAATATGAGTGGAGAGTGCGATGGAGATACTAAGCCAGAATTGGGAAAGAAAATACTCGAGTCTGTTGGTCTCACGTACGCTGAAGGAACTTCAATGGCAACACCAGTTGTTGCGGGTGCAGCTGCACAGATTCGACAATACTTTGAGGAGGGCTTTTACCCTAATGGGAAACTTAATAAAGAGGACTCATTCACTCCCTCGGGATCACTCTTGAAAGCAATAATACTTAATGGTGGAAAAGAGATGGTAGGCGTTGATAACGTTGGATACGTTACCGTTTCATCGCCTTTCGATGGGGCTCAGGGATTTGGACGTGTTTCGCTAAGCGACTCCTTGCCCATTAAAGGAAAAACTAACTTTAAAGCAAAGGTCTTTGATCGGCAATTAATTGAGGAGGACCAAAAACAATCAATAGAAATAAGTGTTGATATATCTGAGGAGTGTGATTCAGAACTGTTAAGTGCGACTCTTGTTTGGATGGATCTGCCATCTTCTCCTGGTTGCCAACAGTGTTTACTCAACAATATTGATCTTGAGCTAAGAAGTTTATCCGACGAATCTATTCATTTTCCAAACGGCTTAGATAAAGACGACGACAGTAATAATGTAGAGCGAGTACGTATCATAGTTGAAGATGGGGATAGGTTTCGTTTAACTGTGAACGCAGCAAATCTCATAACTGCTTCCCAAACATACAGTCTTGTGGTAACAGGATGCTTTCATATTCATGGTTCACTATCAGTTAACGACGAACCGAGCCTATCACCTTCACGAACATCAACCATCAGCCCTTCATCATTGTCTTCAATATCAAGTCAGGCTCCTTCTGATCCACCGAGCAATATGCCATCACCATCAATTTATTCAACTACCAAACCTTCGATATTGTCTTCATCATCAAATAAGGTATCTTCTTTTCCGTCGAGCAATATGTCGTCTCTGAAGCCAAGTTCACTACCAACCGTACACCCTTCATGGCAACCTGCTATTGCATCAATAAAACCAACATCATTTAATAACTCATTTACGGGAGAGGAGAGTCATCTAAAAACCTTAATAGATTGGGACAAATATGTAACAGGGATGATGTTTGACGTCACCGCAAAAATCACTTTGTCTGTAACCTCGTTCCAACTTATGAAGAACAAGAGATTAAGTAATGCTGAAATTGAAGTCTATGTAAGACAAGGGTCACACATTGGCTTCGAAACAAACCTGAACGAATGGGTGAAAATATACAGTGCAGCTCCCGACGTGACCGGAAATTTAACGAAGAGTCTTTTCTCTTCAGTAACTATTAGCAAGGGTGCTACATGCGGATTTTACGTCACTGTTAAGAAAGTAAAGAATAAAAAAAAGAAAAGAAAAATTAAATGCAATAGTAAATGGGACGAAAGTCCTATTGCTTTTAATGAAGATATCAACGTATTCGCTGGACCTCAAATCAAGTATCGCTTTCGAAAGAAGGGTCCTATTTGCGCGTTTGTTGGTAAAGTTTTTTATAGCATCAACCATAATGACGAATAAATTTATGATTAGTACTGTCGTCCATCGTAAGGACGCGGTCTTATTTTGTCCACGTTGAATCTTAGATAATCATTTCAGCATTTGTCATAAACTGTAATCGCAGATATCTTTTGTGGCTCAATAATGTGGTAAACTTTAAATGTCTGTAAGTGCGGGCAAAATTAAGACGAATGATATTGTTCACTTTGGATGGAATGTTTGGAAGAGAGAAGTATAGGAAAGAGGGGGGGGGGGAGGGAGGATATTCCAAAAAATTGTAGAATTAAACGTGGTTGGGTAACCCATGGGTTAAGCCGAACGGCTAAGACACTTTCGTTGCCGTATCCTAGAGAGATCTGATGCGTTACAATAGAGTAACTTCCAGCAGTTTTTTTACGGTGGAGTTCTAGTCTACTTTACTAGTGAACTAAATTCTTCGGTACAACCCCTGAAGTAGCGAGTAAATGCCGGAGCATTGGCTCCATATACATTAGTCAAAGTCAAGTATTCCATCATGCAAATTGTAATGAGTTGTCGATAGCGCTGCAAAGAGTATAGGCGATATAAAGAGATATGCCACGAATGCAAAAACGAAGAGGATGCAAAGGAGTAGCTTTCATTGTAACGTTGATAAAGTTTATTGTAGTCGAAACGATAAGGAATTAATTATGAAAGATTAAGTCTCTACTGACTGACGTATACTTCTTGAACCTTTACGTGTTTTCTTCGTTGAGGTTGGATTTGATACTTCGAGAGAATTTTCACGGCAAAAACGGATATGTGACACCTGTTATTCAAGGTTATTCGTAGACACTACCATAAACGTAAACGTAAGTTGACAATACTCGTACATTCATTGTGGTAAAAGGCAAGTCAATTTTGCCTATTCAAAGAGATAATAGTAAATAGATAGATAATAAAGGGTCACCTCTATAGCTTATCAACAACCTGTTTGAACGATACTGCACTCTGTCGTGCCACAGAAAGAAGCTTCTCACCCTCGCTCTTGTTTTCCTTGAAGCCACTCTCGGCAATAAGTTCGTCCACCTGCTTTCGATCTAGGGAATTAAAAAATATAGATCTATTTTCAAGAGCGAAATCTTCGAGTTCAGCCAAGCTGAAACTCAGCTCTTCTCTTGCGTCCTCCAAGCGCGAAACAGATTTACCATCACCCAAAATCTTAAGGAAGACCCGTTCTCCACCTTTGACGCCAAAATATGGTTTCCTACATATACTTAAAACGTTCCCCTCAAAGTTGCTGCCTTCTCCTCGTAAAACTGATCTGACACCTGCCCAATCGGCCAATCCAACAACAACTTTCAGTGCATCAAGGCTCCTCTCAGTGAGAACTCCCAAACTCTGCAGATCAGCTTTAGACTGTAACGTCGTCTGTTTCAACCCCATTTCACGAATTGTTAATTCTGGAACAGAACTATCCTTCGTTTGCTTCAAAAGTGCCCCATTTGTTGTGGATTCATAATCATCCATTGTAGGTATCGCTGCTCGAGCAGGAGACGATGATACCATCCAACCGAGACCCAGTGCCATGGCAGCGGAACGAGTCAAAAATTCTCTCCGATCTTCACGAGAATTCAAACCTGTCGTCGAAATGTATGATTTCTTCACAGTATGCAAATGATTGAGTGCTATCGTCTGTGAGAAGGACGATGCGGATGCTGCCAACATTCCAAGGGGTAACACACATTTCCAGCTCATGGGATTCATATTATTGAATCAGGTGTACTGATTGTTGCTTTCTTTGGATGAATGAATCGTTGATTTCTAAACTGAAGCTTGCTCACATTGGAAATGTGATGGTGTTGGGCTTTTCTGCCATTTTACATGCTTTATCACATTCTTCCGTTCATTGCAGAGAGGGGTTAGTTGGATTTCTTTGTAAGAAAAAGATGATGTGGAATTGCGTGGCGCGTACGCAGCAAAGAGCAAAGTACACATCATGCATGTCATATGTCATGTAAATTTACAGAGAATTTATTACCGGTAATACGCGTCCAAGTCCCAACACTTGACACATTATATTAATATAGCATCTCCTTTTGATTCTTTTCAGAAGCAGTACATGTAACTATTCTTTCATTCGTTCTTCGTTCTTCATTCTACGTTCTTCGTTCTCCTTCTCTGGCGACCACATTATTTTTACCCTTCCTCGTTTGTCGCTCAATCGTCAATCATACACGTTGTGCGAGGGCCTTGTTTGCTTGTTGCTTGATAACGTCAACTCAAAAACATCACCGCGATATAAGTGTTCATGTTGTGTGCACTGTATGTTTGGGAGGAAGGATGAAGTCATATCAAATCATCTGTTGGACTGCATATCTTAGTGCTGTCAGCAGCTTCAACTTTCATGCAACACGAAATGAGTTGGACAGGAAATCAATCTTGCGTAGCTCTGCCAGTGATGCAATGAATGATCTACCTTCGACAGATGCAGTGCCAATAGTATTGGGTGCGGCCCTACTTATAGGATTTACTGCTCAAACTTGGATTAATTTTCAACTCAACGGTGATCGTGGACTTGGAAATTTCTTAAGTGACGGTAGTGGGTTTGGTAGATCTGCCTTCAAGCCTCGTCAAGGCGTTTCAGATTTTGATGATGGTACTGCACCGCTTTCCAACGATCCAATGCCTTGGTTAAAATTGCCAGAACTTGATTTTGTTGAAGTTGCTGGACAGAAGAGACGCATCATTGTAGAAGAGAACAAAATTGATGATACTGATAAGAAAAACAACGACGATTCTGATGTTGGAGCATGGGAATAAAATTCCTGAAACTACGGTGATCATAGTGAATACAAAGAATTACGCAAGTATCCTACAAGTCCACCTTAAGATGCTTATGTGACTATTATTCTTGCTCATCCATAAGCGTCTTTCGATATGGTCCAGAGCTTCCTTCTACATTTAGTAGATCCTCCACGCTGGACACACGAACCATCAACTACGCGACTTGTCGTCCAGCGATGAAAAAAATTTAGAAAATTCTATAATCAAACACGAGTGATGCTACCTAGATTTCTGGAAAGTCTGGCTTGTCGTTATCTAGTAGACAACCACACGTTCCTTTCACACCTTCTCCACCCTCACGATAGAGCTTCATGTATCCAGAATCACCCCAGTCCTCACCCCATGAATTCTTTAAATACCAATAATCCAACCCAGATGCATCGTCAGTTCCATAACCAACTCCGAGGAGTCCATGATTTAGATTTGTCCCACATTCCCCTGTGAAAACACCACTCTCGTAGCTTTTGAAATCATCCGAACCAGCGTCAATACCAATGGACACAGTTTGTTCAGCCAAGGAACTCATCAAATCTTCTGTACTTTTGTACTTAACGGGAGTATATCCCGAGATGTTAGTATTGACAACATTTTCACAAGTATCATCGGCGCAATCCTGGAAATCGGCAATGTACGGATAGTCTTCTTCACTACAGAGACCTTCGTTTTTAGTCACATAACCAAACGCTGCACCCATATTTCCACCATTGCAAGAATTATTAATTAGGTGCTCATCACAATCCATCATTTCTTGCTCTGAAAGTGACACTAGCTCATTGTCTTGTAAATATTTCACGGTTTCTACCGCACCGACTGCACTGAACGCCCAGCCTTACAATGAAGATTGCCAAAATTAAAAAGGATGTATATCTTGAAAAATCTACAAGATATCGACTTACATGATCCACAACTTCCCTGATCTTTCACACCAACAACCGCACCCTCTTCAACCTTTAAAAATTGAAATAACATGTTTGAGCTCGATGATATCAACCTAAGAAGAGGAAATAAATGTATTTCATGATCGTCTTACCCAATTCACATAATCCGGCAATTCATCCAATACACGCTGTGTTGTGGCCTTATCAAAATTCTTTTCATTGCCAAAGATCTTTTCTTTTATTCCAGATACGTAATACTCGCCTAAGTTAAATCTTAATCATATACGATGAATCACATGTTGAAGAACGGTCTTACTTCTTAACTCACTTACCTTTGATGAAATTCATCAAGAGTCAAATCTGAATAAATGTTATGACCGAGCTTAAAACTTGAAACTTCCTTGTTGCGCTTAATGATATAGGCATTGGTTGTCTTCCATACACCAAACTTTTTCTGAAATTCATCGTCGCTAGAATACGAGCGATCGTACTTCTTCATCCAATCTTGGAATTGCTTCAACAAACGATCATCGTTGACATCTGCTGTTAAAGTAGAAGTGTCCTTCTCAGTAGCAAAAACGCAAGACAACAGAAAAAACGATAGAGTGGGGTACACGTATTTCATCTTCCCAAAAGTAGATAGTGCTTTATCGTAGGAACAAGTAACAACCTAAAAAATTGGGTGTTATGGGCAACAACAATAAATTGAATTGTGAATACCTGTAAGAGAGATGTATCTTTTTTATATTATATCGCCAACGATAAAAAAGGAAGAGAGGACAGAGGACCACCCTCGTTTCGGTCGTGTGTCGTGTGTCGTGTAGTTGTGCGTGGTGTTCACAACCAAAATCTCTGCAAGTGACAAAAAAATTTAAATGATGAAATATACGAACTTTGACACGATCTGAAAAATATGGAATTATGTCTATGTTTCTCGTTTCCCTCATCCCTCGTCACATCCATCATTCCATCATCATCACACTCACAAGTCATTGTGAATAAATTGTATATTCACTGAAAAGAGAGGTAGAGAGAAGAACGTAAACTGACATGGAATGTTGAAACAGCAATGATACAGAATCTTTCAAGATCCGGTCCATTCGTAGCGTGTAATGTGTATGTCACGGCAGCAGCAGCAGCAGCAGTACAGGCCGATGCACTGCTGGGTATACTACGTTCATCCACAGTAAGTAGTCTATCTTTCGTCCTGTGTGAGTGTGAGTGTGTTTTTGTGCAGGAATAAATTACTGGTTGAGTTTGTTGGGGATTACTTTACGATTTGTTCCGTTTTGAGTGTTCCATGGCAAAATTGATGACTCAACTTGTTTTTTTTTATTAATTTGGAATTTAAAACTTTATTAGCGTGTATGTAAAGATGCCTCGAATATAGATGAGGGTCAGAAGGTAGTGGTCGTGCATGCGTTTGCAGATGTATCATACAATCGTTCGTCTTTTCACTTTTCCGGTACCTCCGAGGCAGTCGCGAGCGTTGTTTCAAAGTTATCGATCGATACGTTTGCTTCGATACCCTACATGCCAGAGGATCACGATGAAAATGCTCATCCGACAGTTGGTTTGATTGATCATATATCCGTTATGCCGCTTCATTGTGAAGATTCTGAACACGAAGTAGATCGTGCGACTGTAGATGCTGCACATGCAATTGGTAGGGTGCTGGAGAAAGCAGATGTTCAAGTGTATTATTATGGAGCGGCTGACTTGAAAGAGAAAATGCCGCTTTCGAAAGTTAGAAAATATCGGACGAACTTTTTTGAGACAGTCAACTCTCCGTGTGACGGTGGAAATGGTGAAAGAAAAACTTTTTCGTGTGTAGGTTGTCCAGATTCTTTTACTGAAAATTTTAATATACGACTCAAGTTTTCGCGAGATGAATTGAAAGCAAAATCATTAGCTCAAAGGCTTTCACGAGCACTGCGTGAGCGAGACGGCGGGCTTCCGGGAGTTGAGGCATTGACACTAAGATATCGCACGGACGATAGCGTTGTAGAATACGAGGTTGCATGTAATTTGTTGCGCCCAAAGTTAGGTTCTGTAGAGAAAATTCAGAACGTGTCAAATTCATGGCTTGCTAGTGTTCAGAGCGATTTGCAGTTAAAACTCGATATGGAAAGCTATAGAGTGGGAACAACGGAGCAGCAATGCTTAGATGCTCTGTCATTAAATGGTGAGGATTTGGAAAGTCACAACAAGAAAATATATTTAGGTTTTGAAAAATATCTTTCGAATTAATACTGTGAGGAGCTTCACGTTACCATTTAGGTGCGATAATCGCAGGATGGTTCAAACTTCAAGCAAACTCACTGTTTGCCACACGTTCGTCAGTAGACAATGACACGAGATAAAGGACAAGTAGTATCCATTGTCGAATAAAAAGTGGTGAACATCGGAAGACTAACAGTGGACACATGTGATAATTTTAGCTAAACGATTACATCACCACCTTTGTACTATATTCTTGATGTTTGCCTTGTGTCGAACGGCACCATAGCTGCTGACCATGCACATATTCTTCGCGGTCGAGGTTTTCAATGTTACTAAATTTCGACAGGATAAGAAGTCATTAAGACAAGTCGATTACTCCTTGTCATGTTAAGAGCGGGTAGGGTACAAATTGAGATAAGTCAGATAAGCTAGTATTTACTACAAAGCAACGTAGAACCTGCTTTCCTATTATATTCATCGTTGTCATGTAAATGTTTCCTAAACATCCATTCCGAAACCAAATCTTTTGTTTGCCCGCCTATCATGAAATGCATGATCGTATCTTCGTGTCCAGTGCCGTCTATGTACAAGTCATCGATACAATCTATCCCACACGAACGAATGATAGAACCAGCTTCAACTGTTGCCGTGAACGGGACTGTAGTATCGTCCGCACCATGCACTAACAGAATATCTGGAAAGTAAAGGGATAAATGGTGAGAAATTTCTTCTTCAAATTCAGCGCATATGTGCTTCAGTCTACGACGGCGAGAAGAAGGGAATAATTAGTCCATTGTTTTATCCACACTCGACAAAATATCAATCTCACCGTATTGCTGGAGAGTATTTTAAAAATTCCTCTAAAGTATGTTCTGAAGCTGCTTTCATTGGTGATATCTCTGCAACGCCTCTTCCTGCCTTTGCGGATGTGAAAACACTTTATGTTAGAGTTCGATGATAAGGATTAAGTAAGCGAGGTATTCAATAGAAACATACCTCGAACGCGTAATGATTGTGAATTTGATATGGTCCACTATAAAGGCAATGGCATGTAACAAAGTCAACATTAAAACGAATAAGGATCTCAAATTGTGCAAAAATGAATACTTGTAATGGATGGACATGCCGTACCTCAAACCAACGAACTTATCGAAATGAATAGTCATATTATCGTGCAACTTAATAAATTCTGTACCTCCTCCTGTCTTTGAAGTTTTCTTCAAATGTTTGAATCGTTCTAGAGAGCTAAATTTACGTATTCTTTCAACTAAAAGTAGCAAAGCGATGTGTGCACCGCTGGAATGACCCTGGGGTTGAGCGGAAATGTAATAGCATTCGTAAAGAAAAATGTTAAAACGAAATGTTATTTTGAATCAAAATATGGCAGTGATTCATTCATTTACCATTAAATAAGTTCTCACTCGATCACTGTTATTTACATCATTTTCATTAAATCTTTTTTCGACCCCATGGTGAAAGAGATCAGCCCGGTTAACAGCTAGATAAGATGCCGCAAGCTCCAAGTCATGTACCTGTCCAGATATGTTAGCACATGGGTAAGTTCTATACCCAACAATGGCAACAGCTAACCCCTTATCGATAAAACTTTTTGCCACAAGCCTATACATCCATGGCATTCCGCTTCCCCAAGCTCCACCGTGAACAAAGAACAGAACACCTTTCGTCATATGATTCCTCGGTTGTGGTTCAAACAAATGTATTACTTGCATCGGATGTCTACCATACTTCAATTCTGACATACAAGAAGGCTTACTCAATACGAAAAAGTCTTGAACAGCGTTCGGATGCAAAATCGCCAACGCAGGAATAGAAAGCGTAACTAACATATCTACAATTTTTCGAAAGGTTCCGCTGTCCCGAATCCTATGCAGAGTTTTCGTTGATAAGAGTTTTCTCCCAATTAGTCTCGTGATATGTAGGTCAACGGGAGTACGGTTGATAAAATGAGGGTGAGTTAATAGGCTTTTCTCATAAGTTTCATCATTGTCAGGAAAAATGGGTGGCGAAAGCGAGAGATGCAATGACTTTTTCGATAACAGCGGATTGCCAGTGGTTACGTTGCTCATGACTCCCTTTTCTAAACTATATACACAACTGGTCAACTGGTACTACTCGAGTTGCATGTAATCAATCCTTTTATTCAAGAGCTGCTAAGCATTATATTGCCGCTCCACTCGATACCGGTCTATGTCAGGTCTATGTTCGACTTCACATGTCAAATGAAAAAATAGAAAATAGAGGATAGAACTAAATTATCTTTCCCTTGCGAATTCCTTTCTCCACGTTCGAAAGTCGAAAGATCTCACACAAAAAATGCTGGTACATTGTACATGTTTCGTACACATGTAGAGAGTGGATAATCCAATAATACATTGTAATTGTATCCATCTCATCTATATTCATAATGGTGATTTCCCGCAACGTGCTCATATTGCTTTTGCAATTAGTGTCTTTGTTTTTGGTAAAGTTAACATTTGCAGAGAAAGAAGTTATTACTGAATTCCCGGAAGACTATGACGCGTTTGAATTTGTACATGAAGTGATTGAGGAATCGGATGTGAGTAAAGAATGTATAGTGCAGTTTATTATGAAATGCATCCATGTTCGTAATTATTATTTCGTATCTAACAACTGGAATTTCAATAATTTTATTTAGATCGCTATGTTTTCCAAGTCGTACTGCCCATATTGTAAAGCAGCGAAAGCAACAATTGAAGAATTCATTGGAGATGATGAAAACTTGGACTTAACTATTGTAGAATTGGACCTAATTGGCGGCGAAAACGCTTCAAAAATTCAGAGTATGTTGCTTAAATTAACTAGTAAGTTTTGTGATTGGATAAAGAACAGGATGAATATTTATTTTTATTTTCTCAACAAAACGTTTTCTGGTATTTTGTTTATCAGACCAGCGTACAGTTCCAAATATTTTTATTGAAGAAAGTCACATTGGTGGAAACAGTGACCTCCAAGAGCTTGTAAAATCTGGGGAGCTTCGTGAAATCATAATCGAAATTATGGATGAGCGGTTTGAAGATGCTTCTGAATTGTAACAGAGTGAATTGCGTATATCCCAAAACTTGACCTGATCAGGGATAAAAATAATGTTCAAATGTTTCTCTTTCTAGAGTAATGAAGTTATTTTCTCGGCAATAATTTTTTGCGTCGACAATATTTATCAAGATTTTATGCTAATAAAAGTTGAAGCTCCATTACCTATCATTCTTGTTTATTCACTTCCAAAGTATTCAAACATTTTCTTTCAGTCTTTCCCCAAGTGGATCACCCAATACATATACTTCTAGCTCTACGCAATGTAAACTTGCGTATCGCACTCATACGAAGTAGGAGTAAAGCCATAGACATTATGAGGTAGCGCAGTTTCTAACATGTGAGGATATAGGGAATAGGTCTGACTGGTACATCCAAAAATGGTAAAATGTGCAACCTTCGAGTGGGATCTCAATGAAGATTTTTCGAAGCCAAAGAATATCTCGAAATGCTGGTTTTTCTTTTCATAGAAGAGTGTCTTAAGCCCTGACCAACAATGGTCGATTTCAAGAATTGATTCATTAGAGTTTCTAGGATCTCTGCTCGTGACTTATTCAATCTATTCCTGTGGGGAAAAGAACACCTAGGGTAAACTGCATGATGGCTAGGGCACGCCTCGTACTGGTGAGATCCAACTCATTAGAAATTGTTCCCATCAGTAATCAGTACCTCTCCTAGAACGGAGTGGACCTTTGATCGCTGACTTCGGGGTACCGGTGAAAGTAATGTAAGCCCCGATAAATTATACCCGAAACAATATTTCTCGCTTACGGGTAGTGGTTTATCGAAAGCGTTGTGGCGTATGGTGCAATGAAAAACGTTTTATGTCTAGTCCAAAGCAGGATGGTGAAAGAAGTTGCGAAGTAGGCGCGGGCATTGGGTTTCAAAAGGAATAAAAAATTTAAAGAAATCCTTCGTAAGTAAATTCTCAAAAAACCAATAATACTTTTTTTTTTTTAAACTGTATGCTTTTATTTTATTAACTTCTATTTTAGTATGTAATAAATCATTGAATTTTCCTACGGACAATATTTTTCAACAGCAGGCAAATAAATCACTCTCAATATTACAATATAACAGCGTCCCTACAAAAAAAAACTTCTAGCAATGAAACGGAATCATTTCTCTAAGACTCGGTATTCATTCTGCACATTTTTCAGAAAATATTTTCAATCTACTTATATCCGTTTTCACATTCTAGTCATCAAATAAAAAGTATCAGGTGCAATGATAATATGGTATATTGGTACAATAAAGACGACCGAGTTGTGGACTCATAGTTTTGTCATGGGAACTGATATTATCAGAAAAATGAAAAAGTAAACGAAAACGAGTACATGTAAGAGTAGATCTGAACCAAATAAGTTGATATAGTCTATAGTCGCTGCCTTAGTTGTGATGTATTATATGTACACTTTGCAAATTTGTTAACTTTTGCCTTTATGTATTTCGCTTATTTTCATCTTCTTTCCACATTATTTTTATCTCTCTACATTCGTACATTCGTCTGGTTCTCTTTGTCGTTTTGGAAAAAATCATAATTTGTGTACCGGTACAGTAGATCGTCTAGGGTTTACATTGTGTGTATTAATACTTGTATGTCTATGTAGCATCGGT